>Ga0194115_10007071_pt1 | contig 11230 bp, 9 predicted proteins | sample TA2MahsurfametaG_3_FD_148656 | JGI IMG/M metagenome (GOLD analysis project Ga0194115, IMG submission 148656) | Freshwater microbial communities from Lake Tanganyika, Tanzania - TA2015002 Mahale S4 surface | ecosystem: Environmental > Aquatic > Freshwater > Lake | place: Tanzania: Lake Tanganyika... | reverse complement strand
ATCCATTAATATATTTTTCTATAATTTTTTTTACTAATATAATTAAATTTAAAATATCAGAGGTCTATAAAAAATTATTTTTTTCAGTCTATTTTTTTCTAATTTTATTAATTTTTTATTATTTTAAAAATGTAATTTAATAATAAAAAATTATTAAAAATACAATTTTAAGAATTTATATATAGTACCAATATGTTTATTAACGAAAAAAAAATTATACATAAAATATTAATAAATTTTGCTTTAGTATCTATAATTTTTTCAAGTTTATATCTTTCATTCCATTATTCCTTTTACAATACCGATTTTCATCACTGGAGTTTTATTTTAGAGAAGTATTATCAATTTGCTAATGATCAACAACTTTTTAAAAATATTTATATTCAATATGGCGAAGGTTACATTTGGTTTTTTTATATCTTAGGTTTTTTCACAGATATTGATTTAGTATCTATAGGAAAAATAACTGGTATAATTTACGCTTTAAAGCTTTTTTTAATTTTTTTTATTTCAAAATATTTTACAAAAAATAGTTTCATTTCAATATTCATATTACTGATATATTTTTTAATTTTAACACATGTTCAGTATCCATGGCCAGATTTTTTTTCAAGTTTTTTTTTATTATTATCTTTTTTTTTAATAATAGTTAAAAAAAGTAAAAAAAATAATTTATTTCTTATCCTATCTGCTTTTTCACTATTTTTAGTTTTTTTTTTTAGATCAACTTATATTGTCAATATATTTTTTTCATTTTTACTATACTTTTTATTTGAATTTTTTTTTTTAAAAAAAGATCAAAGAATAAAATTAGTATTTATTTTCTTTTTAAGTTTTTTTTTATTATATGTTTTAAAACTTTATTTTGATGGTAATTTAAAATTTTGGTTTGACCAGAGTCTTTTTTCAACTAAAGACTTTACAGATTTTAATTCAAATGTTGTTTTAGGTTTTGAAATAAACAAATACCTATATTTATTATTAAGATTAAGTTGGCACTTATTTTACCCCAAAAATATTTTTTTTTTTACATTTTCGATGATATATTTTGTCAATATATATTATTTTTTTTTTTTACTTAAATTATCGATTTGTAAAAAAAACTCATCTCTGGAAAATACGCATTTAATAATTTTTTTCTTTGCACTAACATCAATCATTCAAGCTATTCATCTTTATGAGGTTTTTCGATTATTAAATGCCGGTGTAACTAGTTTTATAATTTTATCGATTTTTTTTTTTGATAAGAGAGTTAATTTAATTTTAAAAGGAATTTTTTTATTTATATTTATTATATTAATAATTAAACTAATTCCACAATTTCCCAGATCTGGTAATTATCATATTCCATCAAGTAATATATATAAAGAAAAAATATATTATCAGATTAATTATAATAACAATTTTTTTGGAAAAAAAAAATTAATGAGCGAATATATTATATTTTACAATCAATTAAGGGAAAGAATATGTCCATTTAATATTATAATGAATATATCAATTGCAAATGAATTATCATTCTTTTGTGAAGAAAAAAAATATATACTTAAAGTTTCTCCTTTAGCCATAGGAAACCAAAAACATACTTTGAAAGAAATAAATGAATCTAAGAAATATAATTATAATCAAAATCTTTTAGTCATAACGAGCATTGAATTAAGTGATTATAAATTCTTTTATAAAATTAAACTTCCGAAATTTTATAGATTTACAAAAAGTGATAATTACATGAGTTTCTGGCATAACGAAATTTATCTTTATAATATTATATGGCCATAAAAATTGCTTATATAGCTAAAGTTGAAGTTGATAATATAGAATACTGGTCTGGTATTCCATTTAATATTTATCATTTTTTAAAAAAGAATAATTTTGAAGTGACTTTAATTGATAAATTTCCAAAATATCCTCTTAAATTCTTAAAGCTTTATGAGGTATTTTTGAGATTTTTTAGCATAAAATATGATCCTCATAGATCAATTTTTTTATCTAAATATTATTCTAAATTAATAAATAAACAAATCTCTAATACAAATTATGATTATATTTTTACATACGATTCAACATTAATAAGTTTTTTAGATACTAAAATCCCAATAATTTTATGGACAGATCTCACTTTTGATCTTTATGAAAAAACTTATTTTAAAAAATATAACAAAATACACAAAACAACTCTTATAAATGGAAATTATTTAGAAAAACTCGCACTCAAAAAATGCAAAAAAATTATTTATTCATCTCGTTACGCCTTGATGAATGCTAAAAAGAGATACAAAATCAAAAAACATAAATTATATTCTCTTCCATTCGTAGCAGATTTGCATTTTCAAAATAAAATAAAAACAAAAAAATTAATATCTAGGTCAAAAACTATTAATTTTTTATCTATTGGAGTAGATTGGCATAGAAAAGGTATGGATAAAACAATTGAATTTATAAAGAATCTTCAAAAAATAAATAAGGATCGTATAGTAAATCTAGATATTATTGGTTGTCAAAATGTTATTAAAGAAAAAAATAATAATATTGAAATTCACGGATATTTGTCAAAAAAAAAACCTAATGATGTAAAAAAATTAAATAAATTTTATAGAAATGCACATTTTTTTATTTTGCTTAGCAGAGAGGAGGCATTTGGACTTGTCTTTTTAGAAGCGGCTTCATATGGTCTTCCAATTATTACTAATAAAGTTGGAGGAATAAGTTCAATAGTTAAAAATAATGGAATTTTCTTTAATTTGAATGACAACTTTAACATTCAATACAAAAAATTTAAAAAACTTTTAAGAAATAAAAATTATATGAAATATTCATTATATAGTCATAAACAATATCAAAAAAACAATCCAAAAAAAATATTTAAAAAATTTAAGGAAATAATTTACTAGCAGCGACTTTAGCTTATTTTAGATTTTTTATAATCTAAGATACTAAGATACTCAAAAATTTGTTGATTGCAAATATTACTTTTTTCATAAATAGGAGACTCATACCATTCAACTATTTTATTTATTGTATCATTCACACTGTAAATATTATTCCATTCAAGAACTTTTTTTGATTTACTACTATCTAGTATTAAAAACTTTGTCTCACTAAAAGTTGGAAGTTTTTTTTTTTGAATTAATATTTTAGGTTTGTTTTGTGATTTGTTTAATAATATTTTGATTAACTTGCTAACTTTAACACAGTCTTTATAACTAGGTCCAAAATTCCAAGCTAATTCTTTTTTAATATTAATTTTATTTAAATATATTTTTTTTGCTAAATTTATATACCCAATTAATGGCTCTAAAACAAATTGCCATGGTCTTACATGATCTGGATTCCTTATAATCATTTTTTTTTTTAACTTTTGAGCTAGGAAAAAATCAGGTATAATTCTATTTTTAGAAAAATCTCCACCACCGATAACGTTACCAGATCTTGCAATTGCTACTTTGAAATAATTTACAGTGCTTAAAAACGATTTGTAGTAACTTGATGTTATAATTTCGCTACACACCTTCGAACTGCCATAAGGGTCTGTAACTCCAAGTTCATCATTTTCATGAAGTTTATTTTTATTTTTTTTTTTTATTTTGTAAACTTTATCAGTTGTAACAACAATCAAAGCCCCTTTATATTTTAAATTTTTTACTACCTCCATTAAATTCAAACTACCTAAAGAATTTATTTTAAATGTATCAAATGGTCTTAAATAAGAGTCGATTACCAAAGATTGTGCTGCTAAATGAAATATTATATCAGGTTTAAAAAGCTCAATTTTTTTTTTTAAAATTTTAAAATCTCGGATATCAAAATAATAATTTTTTTTAATTTTATTTTTTAGATCAACAATTTCAAAAAGACTATTCTTTTCTGGAGGCAATGAATAGCCTACTATTGTGGAACCAAGTTGATTTAATATCATACATAACCATGAACCTTTAAAACCTGTATGACCTGTAATAAATACTTTTTTTCCTTTCCAAAAACTTATTTTTTTAATCATTCCATATTTTCCATGGAGCATTTTTTGATTTCCATAGGTTTTCTAAAGTAATTTTATCATTTAATGTATCCATAGGCTGCCAAAAATCATTGTGCTTGAACGCTTTTAATTGTTTCTTCTTGGATAATTTTTTTAAAGAATCTTCCTCCCAAATTGTTGAGTCATTAGTAATGAAAGAAAAAATTTCTTTTCTTAAAACAAAAAAACCACCGTTCTTCCAGTAACCATCGCCCTGGGGTTTTTCATTAAACTGATTGACATAATCACGCTCTAAATTAATTGCTCCAAATTTACCTTTTGGTTGAACTGCGGTAACAGTGGCAAATCTTTTATGACTTTTATGAAAATTAATTAATTTTTTTAAATTTACGTTACAAAGACCATCTCCATAAGTTAGACAAAAACTATTTCCTTTTATATATTTCTGAATTCTTTTAATTCTTCCACCAGTCATTGTTTCTAATCCAGTATCAACAATTGTGACGTTCCAAGATAATTTATTTTTTGATAAATTTTTTTTTATATTTTTTTTAAAATTAATCTCAATATCTGATTGATAATTTAAATAATTGAAAAAAAAATCTTTTAATAAATCACATTTATATCCTCCACAAATTATAAAATTATTAATTCCAAAAAATGAATAGTATTTCATTATATGCCAAATTATAGGCATGTATCCTATCTCTATCAAAGGTTTGGGTTTTAAAAAACTTTCCTCACTTATTCTTGTGCCTCTTCCTCCAGCTAAAATAACTAATTGCATAGAAATATTTTTATACTAATTTTAGCCAATTTATATAACTAAATAATGAGAAATAAAAAAATATTTTTTTCTATTGTAACCCCTACTTTAAACAGTAAAAAATTTATTAAGGAAACATTTGATAGTATTTATCAACAAAAATTTAAAAATTTTGAACATATCGTTGTTGATGGAAATTCAACAGACGGTACTAAAAAAATTTTGTTTAAACTTAAAAAAAAATTTAAATTTAAGCTAATAATTAAAAAAGATAATTCTATGTATCAGGCGCTAAGGCGGGGATTTAGGATTTGTAAAGGTGAATATTTTTACTGGTTAAATTCTGATGATTTTTTTATAAACAGTTTTTCTCTTTTAAATCTATATAATTTTTTAAAAAAAAAAAAATTCAACTGGATAAATGGCAGGACAGCTATATTATATCAGGAAAAAAATAAGTTAATTAAATCAATACCATTATTTTACCCAAGATTTATTTTACAAAATGGTTGGCATCATAAATGTGCATGGGGATTTATTCAGCAAGAAAATGTAATCTTCTCAAAAAAGCTTTATAATAAAGCTGGGGGCTTAAATTCAGAATTTAAAATGGCAGGTGATTACAATCTTTGGAAAAAATTTTCAAAATATGAGAAATTAATTCCAATAAATGTAGAAATCTCAGTTCATAGAAAATGGAAAAAACAACAATCAAATAATTTAACAACATATTATTCGGAAATAAAAAGAAAACAATGCAATTTTCTAATATTTTATCCGTTACGATTTTTAATTTCTTTTTTATATTATCCTGTAGTATTTTTTAGAAAATAAACAAATTAATTTTTCTTAAAGTATTCATAATAAGCTTTTAAACCATTAGTAGAATTTAATTTTATTTTAGGTTTCCATCCATATTTTTTCAAAATTGTATTTGATAGATTTCTTTTTGACACTCCATCTGGATAATTTTTATTAAATATAATTGTGCCATTAAATTGTGTTATTTTTTTTATTAAAATACACAAATCATTTATTTTAATTTTGTCGGGTCCACTTACGTTAATAAGAGTATGTCTAATTTTTTTTTTTAAACAAAAATATACAGCCTCAGCCAAATCATTAACATGCAAAAACTCTCTTTGAGGTTTCCCAGATCCCCAGACCTCTACTGATTTATAATAATTAACTTTTGCATAATGAAATTTTTTGATTAATGCTGGAATAACATGACTAGTTTTTAAATCAAAATTATCACCTTCTCCATACAAATTTGCTGGTATTAACGTGATATAATTTTTTTTATATTTTAAATTTATATACTCACAATATTTTGATACTAATATTTTTGCTAAAGCATAACCCTCATTGGTTGTTTCTAAAGACGACGTTAAAAAATACTTTTCTTTGATTGGTTGTAAAGTCTTCTTTGGATATACACAAGCACTTGATAGATTAATAAATTTTTTAACATTATATTTAAAGCTCGATTTAACAAGATTTAGACCAATCATTGCATTAATATAAATATATTCTTCTTTATTTCTTGAATTATCTAGAATGCCACCTACATGACCTGCTGCATTAATAACTATGTCAGGTTTTTTTTTTTTAAACCATTCCTCAACTTGCTTTTGATTGGTAAGATCTAATTCAGATCTTTTACAACTCAAGATATTAATTTTTTTTTTTTTAAGTAAATTAAAAATTGCAGAACCCACCATACCTTCTTGGCCTGATATAAAAACACGAGTCCTAACTTTCATTATTGCTTATTTTTTTATAATCTTCTTCTAACATTTCTTTTGCTAATTTTTTGATATCGTATTTCGGTTCCCATTTTAAAATTTTTCGCGCTTTTCTAGAGTCACCCAATAAGTTATTAACTTCATTTGGTCTAAAATATATTTTGTTTATAGTTAATATTACTTGATTTACTTTTAGTTTATCATACTTTTTGTCAAAACTTTTTAATACAGCTTTTTCATTTAAACCTTTTCCTATCCACTCGATTTTTAATCCTAAAATTTTACAACATAAATCAAAAAAATATTTTATTGTATAATTTTTTCCTGTTGAGATAACAAAGTCATCAGATTTTTTTTGCTGCAGGATTTTCCACATAATATGAGAATATTCTTTTGCGTGTCCCCAATCACGTTTTGAGTAAATATTACCTAATTCAATTTTTTTTAAAATACCTAAGATAATTTTTATTAAACCTATTGTTATTTTTCTAGTTACAAACGTTTCACCTCTTCTTGGTGACTCATGATTAAATAAAATACCATTACTAACAAACATTCCATATGAATCTCTATAATTTCTTGCTATCCAATATGAAAATAGTTTTGAAGTTGCATATGGGCTTCTTGGATTTAATATAGTTTTTTCACTCTGTTTAGCTTCTTGAATTAGACCAAACATTTCCGAAGTTGAGGCTTGATATATTTTTATTTTTTTTTTTATTGTTTTACATACTTCAAGAATATTTAAAAAACCAATAGCATTAACTTGCGCTGTATATTCTGGCATCTCAAAACTTACGGCTACATGACTTTGTGCAGCTAAGTTATAAATTTCATCAGGTAAAATGTTATTTAATAATTTATCTAAACTAGATCTATCTGTTAAATCGCCATAATGTAAAAAAAAAAAATTGTTGTATTTTTGATTATTATATATGTGATCAATTCTTTTTGTGTTCAATGATGATGATCTTCTTTTTATTCCATGAACAATATATTTTTTTTTTAGTAAATATTCTGCTAAATAGGAACCATCTTGACCTGTTATTCCTGTTATCAAAGCAATTTTATTTTTCATTTTAAATAGCATGTTGTATTTATTTTGTTATAAATGAAACCGAAAATTTCAATAGTAACCGCCACCTACAACTCTAAAAATACATTAATTTACACACTTAACTCAATAAGATCTCAAAGTTATAAAAATATAGAGCATATTATAGTTGATAATGAATCGAAAGATGGAACTTTGGAAATTTTAGAAACATACCATAAAACTTCTAAAAATTATACTATTAAATTAATTTCAGAAAAAGATAGAGGTATTTATGATGCTATTAATAAGGGTATTGAACATGCTAAAGGAGAATATATTTGTATACTCAATTCTGATGATATTTTTCAATCAAATAAAACAATTGAAAACATTTTAAAAAAAATAGAGTATGAAAAAAATTTAGGTATTTTTTTTTTTAATTTAGTTTATTTTTCAAACAATAATTTTAAAAAAATTAAAAGATACTATTCATCAAAAAATTTTCAAAATTGGATGATTAATATTGGAATAATTCCGCCACATCCAGCATCAATAATAAAAAAAAATATTTATGATAAATATGGTTTATACGACACATCTTTTAAAATTGCAGGAGATTTCGAATTTTTTATAAGATTATTAAAAGTTAACAAATTACCATATAAAAAATACGACGAAACTATAATAAGAATGAAGACTGGAGGAACGAGCGGTAGAAACTTTTATTCATATATAGTTACTTTAAAAGAAAATTATATTGCATTAAAAAAAAATAAAAAAACTGCAAGTTTTTTTTTACTATTACTTAAAATTCCTAATAAAATCATTCAATTCTACATTTTTAATGAAAATAATTTAAATAATAATTTTAAAATTTTTAAAGAATATTATAAAGAAAAAAATCCTTGTTTGAAAATCGTAACAGATGTAAAAAAAATCTTTAATAAAAATTTTGTTTTATCAGGTCTAAATTTAGCATTCTTAGGGTATTACTGTAATAATGAGATTAAAATTTTTAAAGAATTATATAATTGGCCAGATGGGATAGCAGCAAGGACGTTAGGAGAAAAAAAATTAAAAAAAATTCCTGGTAGAGATATTTTAAAAGGTATTCAAATTCCAAATTATATAATCCAAATTAGAGTACTGGGTATTTTGTCATTGAGATCTTTAAAATATTTACAAAATAAATTTGGTATAAAAATAGTTCATAATAATTTACCATATAAAAGTGGAAATGAATTAATAAAATTTTTACCGAAAACTTTTTTAAAAAATGAATTAATCTTTATTACATTGCCTACACCAAAACAAGAAATTATAGCTGAATATATTGCTGAACATAATTCAAACTTTAAGATCATTTGTGCTGGCGCTGCAGTCGCTATGTTATCTGGTGAAGAAAAAGTTGTTCCAAAATTCTTAGATTTTTTTGGCCTTGAATTCATATGGAGATTAAGAATTGACACTATAAGAAGATTAAAAAGATTATTTGAAACAGCAAATTTTTTTTTAAGAGGTTATTTAAATAATAAAATTGATAAAATTAAAATTGAGAAAATCTAAAGAAAAAATTTACATTTGGGCCAGCGATACTTCGATTTATTCAGGGGAAGGTAACCTTGCAAGAAAATATATATTTTATTTACAAAAAAAATATCACACTGTTTATATTAAAAATATTTTTAAAAAGAAAAACAAATTTAAACATAAATACATTGAGCCTTTTTTTGGCATATTTGTTTTATGGATCAAATTTTTAAAGGGAAATAAAACGTGCTATGTAAATTACTTGCCTATGTGGAATTTTTTAATTTTTTTAATTATACCACCAACAACACTATTGGGTCCCATTACAGGGGGCGCACATAATGTCACAAATTCAACTTTAAATTTTTATATAAGAGCAGTTTTGTTTCCATTTTTTTATTTTATTACGAATATAATATTTTTATTTAGATTTAAAAAATTAATTTTTGCGACTGAATTATTAAAAAAAATTATATTAAAAAAATCAATAAAAAAATCGTTATTCAATTTTGTATATTTATTTTTTAAATTTCAAAGAAAAAAAAATAAAAAAAAACAAGTAATTATTTATTACAAGTCACATTTAAATAAAAATTATGAGGATATAAATAAAATTATTTACAATAAATTTTTTATTGACAATAATTATAAATTTATAGTTGTGGGTGAAAAGTTAGATCATCCTAAAGTAATAAACAAAGGTTTTATCTCAAAAAGTTCATTAGATAGAATTTTAAAAGAATCTAAATTTGCATACAGTTCAAAAGAAAATTATTTAAATCTGTTTTCTATTCAAGCAATTAATAATAACACTAAACTAATTTATAATGGCGCAATAAAAAACAAAATTAACATATTAAAAAATATGTATTTAAGAGTAAATTTTTTAGATAAGAAGGTTAAAATAAAGATTAACAACAATAGTTTAAAAAAAATAAATACTGATAAATCTAATATAAAAAACTATTTGCTCAATCTATAGGATAATTCAATATATTTTACTACTAATAAAAAAGCAACCATATCGATACCGTAAAGACTATAACTGTTTTCTGTAATACCGCGAAAGTTTATAAAGAAAAAAATTAAAATTGAGAAAAATAAAAATTTATCATTTCTAATTTCGAAAATATTAATTTTCTTAAAAAACTTAAATAAAATAAGAGTTAAATAAGATTTATAAATGAAAAATATTAACACAGTCAAAAATCCTCCACATAAGAATAAATAAATTAAAATGTTAGACGCACTAGTATCTAGCTTGTTTCGGTCGGTTTGAGGTCCTAAACCAAAAAAAAAATTTTGTTTTATAATTTTTAATGAACTTTTCCAGATTTCTAATCTTCCAGATGTGTTTGATGGAAACTTCCATCTTTCTGCAGACTTGATTTGTTTTTCTATATATTCTTTAAATTCTTTATATTCTTTATATTCTTTATATTCTTCATATTCTTTTATTTTATGTTTTGAAATCTCTCGTTCAAGAAAATAAGAATTAATAAGATTTTTTTTGATGTTAATTTCAACTTTATAAATTAGATAAGGTAAAATAAAAATTATAGAAAAAATAAATATTTGTTTGATATTTTTTTTTTTAATTACTAAATATAAAAATAGAAAACTTGTTATTATATAAAAATATAGTGAACTTCTATTTTGTATTTTCCATAGAATTAGGCCAATAAATACTAATAATAATAAAATTAAGATATAAATAATTTTAAATCTGTAATTTTTTATTTTAAATTTACAAAAAAAAACGAATGGTAATAAAAAAAAAAATATGATAATCAGAAATCTTGCATAACCACTGCTTCTTGGTACAGGCTGATTTATAAAAAAAGTGTCTATAGCCATATGTTTGGAAGCATAAAGTGTATTAGTTATTTGATTTAAGGTTTGATAATTTTCGAAAATTTCTACTATAATAAAATAACTTATTGTTGCAGATACAATAAAAATTAAAGAAACAAAAACGAGGATTATTTTTTTTATATCCAATAGTTGATTGCAATAATACTCAAGAAATAGAACCAAACTGATAGCGCAAATTAACCAGTATAAATCATAAATTTTTCGTTGATCATTTATTAAAAAACCAATTATTTGAGATAAAATTAATATTATAAATATTAACGAACTTTCACTTAAATTAATTTTTTTAAAAAAAAAAA
>Ga0194115_10007070_pt1 | contig 11231 bp, 12 predicted proteins | sample TA2MahsurfametaG_3_FD_148656 | JGI IMG/M metagenome (GOLD analysis project Ga0194115, IMG submission 148656) | Freshwater microbial communities from Lake Tanganyika, Tanzania - TA2015002 Mahale S4 surface | ecosystem: Environmental > Aquatic > Freshwater > Lake | place: Tanzania: Lake... | reverse complement strand
CTGCTTCGAAAAATTCTAAAGGATCGATGGGTACTATTTTGTTTGCAGCATCCCCAAATTTTTAACATTAATACAATTACATCTTTGCTGACTGGAACTAGATTTCGAAACATTCGTATTCAAAAAACATACAATTGGATAACACTAAAGCAAGCTGGAAAAATTTTTGAATCGATTTCAATTTTACCGTCTAACGCCACTAGGGTATTACCAAATATAGCGATTCCTGTGAAGCTTGGAAATTTTGCAGTATCAGCTCAAAAGGAAAACTTTGAATCTTAATATTTAACTAATGCGACGCCAGAATTTTTTTTCAACGACAATATCTATTCACATACTGGTCATTCCTTGCCTAACCGGTATTGAGCCACGGTAAATCAGTGGCTTACTGGTAGATGAATGAGTTGAGACAGTTCGGACAATTTTAAATTTTTGAGAACTTAAATTATCAAGTTAATTTAAGTTCTCTAAAAATTTTGTAATTGGCCATTCAAATGGAGCCCTTGGTCTACCTTCAAACGTAACTTCGACTGAGGGAAAAATCAATAATAAGAAAACAAACACACCCACGAGGGATTCAAATTCGACTTTATTTACTGACTTCAGTTTGGCATCCACAAAATCAAAAAGTGGTTTATGAATCAAAATCGCCAGTGGTAAGATAGCAATCACGAAATCTCTAGTTTTGTCCACCATAACTATATTAAAAAGTAGCGGAACCAGCATCAAAGTAATAACTTTAAATTTGTTCACCGATTTAAGGCACACAATCGCTATTGTTAGAGTGATCCAGTAAAAGCCAAAGTAAGAGTACCATTCTAAAGAGAAATTATTTAAGAAATTGCGAGCTGCAATTTTGAGGAATCCAGTTTCAAACAAAATATTGGTAAACCTGTTCCCACCACCCGTTTGCGATGCAATCCATAAACTGCTTAATAAAGTGTAGGCGGCACAAAAAAACACCGCAAATTTTGCATCGTTTTCAAACTTGTTAAACTTATAAACTTTAATTCCAACATAGTATAGAAAGAAAGCCACGGCAATGTGTTCGGGGCTACCTAAACACCCAAGCGTAAGAAAAAAAATTTTACCAATTTTATGATTGACTAGCAGAAAGCCGATAATCCCTGTGATTGTTAACAAATCATGCCTGCCAATATTCCCTAACATTACGACAAACAGTGGCGAGCTAACAAAAACCAAGACTAGGAGTTTTGCTGTGATAAGTTGAAATTTTCTGTAAATCAAATAATAGAAGCTCGAAACGAAAACAACCAACAGCACAATGTTGAGAGCAAAAAACATAGTTTTCTCATTAATATTAAGTAGTTTCGAGATTATGATCAGTCCATAAGAATTTGAACTAAATGTTTTCACGGGTTTTGGGAAACTTGCAACTGGGCTGAAATCACCCCATGGCTGCACACCCCTAAACCCAGCCTTCATAAAAAAAATTGTCGTAAAAAACACACAAAACCTGAAATAACTTAAACCTATGGAGAAACGACCAATCCTTGCCAGAAATTTTTTTAGATGCTGTATATTCAAGTAACTATTAATCACCACACTACAATATCACATTGGGAGAGATAATTTGAATAAAATATTTGTTGTACTACCAACTTATTTTGACGGTTCGTCTGTTATTGAAATGGTAGATGAGATTCAAAAAATATTTGAATCGAATTTCCCAGAGTTAGCTTCTCATTTTGTTTTAGTGGATGATTCTTGCGGTAAGGACAAAGTTCTTGGCAATTTATCTTCGGAATTACAAAATTTAAAAAATCTTAATTTAATAACTTGTAAAGTCAATCAAGGAAATCAAGGTGCAATTATTCTTGGACTAGATTTCGTTGTGAGCGAATTAGATTTGGGTGACTTAGTACTAGTGATAGATGGAGATGGTGAAGACGACCCTAAAGATGTTAAAGTTTTAATTAATACTATAAAAATGGATTCAACTTTGGATATGGTATTAGCCGAACGTGGAAAACGTGTTACTGATATTAAATTCAAATTTTCGCTTTTTGTTTTTAAAGTAATGTTTTATGTTTTGACGGGTAAAAAATGGAAGGCTGGAAATTTTTCAATCCTGAAAAGTGACTGGCTTTTGGATCACCATGAGATAATGCGCGCATATAACAGTTATGCGGGATCAATACAATCGATGGCAGCTAATAAAATTTTTATCAAAATTGATCGCAAGCCACGTCGATATGGTTTTACTCAAACTTCAAATAAAGGTAAAATTCTACACGCCTTGAATTCCCTCACACCATGGGTAGAAACTATTCAAATTAGATCACTACTATTTTTTGGTTTTATGTTTTTAAATTTTCTTTTATCTTTAGTAATTGTTTCTATTTTGAAATTTATTTATCATATGGCTGCACCAAATTGGTTCACTATAGTTATCTTCTCAACTGTTTCGTTATCATTAATAGCGCTAAATATTTTTTTAACTTCACAAATGTTAATTTCAGTTATAAATCTTACCAAAAAATTAACTAAAAATACTGTAATCAAATCAAATTAATTTATAAGATTGTTGTATTCTTATGAACTGCAATAAATAAGTAAAATCATCGTTTTAGAATCATTTCAAGTAGCGCTACTTTTTTTAAAGCCAGCTTTAATAATTGTTCATATTTTGCGATTAAAAGTTTGTTAATTTAATGCTTGTAATCTGATTTTCTGATAAGATAAAGTATCAGACAACTCGTAACTTTTAACTTCGATAAAGAGGTATGTTTTGAAGAGTGAGATAGATTGGGATTATACAAATAAAATCGTGTCTCAGGCACTTTATTCTGGGATAGCAAAATTTTTATATAATAGGACGCATACACATCTTGCAAAATTCGGTAATAAAAATTCTTCGAATTCTCATAAAATTTTAGAAATAGGATCAGGCCAGGGTGAACACCTAAATTTTGTTACAGATAATTTTGCGGAATATGTCATGACTGATTTAACTGACTGGGGAATAAAAGAGATTTCAAAAATAACTGAATCAGACGACCGAATTAAATTTATAAAGCAAAATGTTGAAAATTTAAACTTCCCGAATCAATCTTTTGATCGAGTTATTGCAAGTTGTGTAATCTCACATGTAGATGAACCTTATCTAGCCATGATGGAGTTAAAAAGAGTAGTAAGAAAAGGGGGTACGATAAGTTTTTTAATTAGCGCAGATCCAGGTATTTTACTGAGATTGATAAGGGCTTTAATTACTAGGCCGAAAATGAAGATGCTGACTCATCCCTATAGTCTAGTAAATGCACTGTCCCATCGAAATAATGCAAATGGATTAATTGTTATGGCTAAATGGATCTTCAGGGAGGACAAGGTAAGGATAAGATATTACCCTTTTCACTTACCGCTCTGGAACCTTTCAACACATATTATCGTTGACATCAAGACAAACTAGCCGACATAGCAAACTATAAACTTTCTCATCACTAAAAAGCTATCTGCTAATAAAATTCATATTTAAACACACTAATTGAACTAAAATAAAGAAAACATTTAAGCAAAATTTTCAATGAATCCCTTGTGGATATTAAGTTATCCCTGAATTCTTGGTTTATACTAATTCCCAAATGGTATTGTACTCCAAATTTACATCTATGCAAATTGCTCTAAATAAAATTAACTTAAACAGAGTAATTCGTAAAATCAAAGGAGATAAATGGTTTAATGAAAATATTCAATATCATAATCACTAGATCAAGAAATGTACTCCCAGAGGAAAAACTGACTGCTGCAAGAACTCAAGTATTAGAGCATTGTGATTTTGTTATAGACATAGGAGCCAATAGTGGGCAATGGATTTCTAATGTAAGAAAACACGGATATAACGGCCCAGCTTTATGCATTGAACCAATTAAAAAAATTTATAATAAGTTAAAAGCTAACAAATTTCCCAACACAGAAACATTGAATTGTGCTGTAGGGAATTTAAACGGTCATATCGTCATAAACTGTGCCTCTAACGAAGGACTATCTTCATCAATTCTTGAATTAGAGGGTACATACCGTGAATCAACACCTCATATAAAATACGTAAGAAGAGAGAAATCAAGCATCTTAAAGCTTTCTAGAATATTAGAGGGAATCAAGGGTGAAAAACTTTTCATAAAAATTGACACACAAGGGTTTGAATTTGAAATATTAAAATCCTTAAAACAAATGAACTATCATCGCATTCATGCATTTGAAATTGAAGCCAGCTTAGTGAAATCTTACAAAGGCTCCGTTTTGGTGGAAGATGTTATTAAGTATTTAAGGCATAAAGGATATAAACCTTTAAGAATTGAGAATGGATTCGGCTTACCTAATTTTGGTCAACAACTGGAAGTTGACATCCTATTTGTAAAATGCGAATCGTACACTTTGCACACATAGTCATTACAAATTACTTAATGCATGGCGATTTGAGAGCCGTTGATTATTAGGGTAGTGTAATTTAATCATATGATACTTTCCAAATCATTTAAAGTTCTAATTACAACGTCAGGAGTTGGAAGTCGGCTTGGAGAAATTACGGATTTCACCAATAAAAGTTTGGTAATAGTAGGAGATAAACCCGCAATCGCTTATATCATTGATAATTATGCTCCAGACACAGAGTTTGTTATAACGCTTGGCTACTTTGGCAATCATGTTAGGCAGTATCTTGAATTGGCTTATCCTGATAGAACTTTTGAATTTATAGATGTAGAAAAGTTTACTGGCTATGGAAGCAGTTTAGCGTTTTCAATGTTGCATGCTAAAAGCGCATTAAACTGTAAGTTCATTTATCATGCATGTGACACATTAATTCCTGGAGAGAATTTACAGTTGCCAGAGTTCAACTGGGTAGGTGGTTATAAAAATGATGACGCTACAAATTACGCAAGCTTTGACGTATCTGGAAATCAAGTCAAACGTTTTCATAGAAAAGGTATGACCGAATTCGACTTCTTACACATTGGAATTGTCGGTATTGTAGATTATAAGGAATTTTGGAACCAATTAGAGAATTTGATAGAGACGAGCTCTGGTGACCCCACGCTCAATGATATATCTGTAATACAAATTATGCTCTCCATGGGTATTAGTTTTTACTCAAGAGAATTCAAAAGCTGGGTGGATATTGGAAATTCAAACGCATTAACAAATGCGCGAAAAGCTCTTGGAAAAAATCAGAACATGTTGCCAAAAACTCAAGAATCTGTCTCTTTTTTAAAAAACTCTGTCATTAAATTTTTTTCAGATCCAAGCATTGTCGCGAATCGTGTTCAGAGAGCAAAGTATCTAAATGACTGTGTACCCGAAATCGAGGGAGTAGGTACTCATTTCTACAGATATAAATATATTGAGGGTAATTTAGCGTCAAATTCAAATAATTCAAACGTAATAAATGACCTTTTGGAGTGGGCTAGTAACAAGCTCTGGATTTCACCTAAGGGAGTTGAGGCTCACCACTTTGAAGATACATGCCGGAGATTTTATGTTGATAAAACTAATTCCAGATTGGAAAATTTCTTTGAAACTAGAGGGATTAGGGATGGCAATTCTATAATTAATGGAATTAAGGTTCCAACCATTGGTAAACTCTTGAGCATGGCTGAAAAAATTCTTCTAGAATCGCCTAAAATCAAGGGTTTTCACGGTGACTTTATTCTGGACAATATCATTATCACTGAAGAAGGCTTTAAACTGATTGACTGGAGGCAAGATTTTGCCGGAAGTTTAGAGTTTGGGGATATGTACTACGATATTGCTAAACTAAATCACAGTTTACACATTAATCACGAAATAGTAAATCAGAATTTGTATTTTATTACTGATGACAATAGCAATATTGAATGTGGCATAAAACGTAAAGACGTACATGTGAAAATGGAAAAATTGCTTGACAGATTTGCTCAAACACAAAATTTAGACAACTTCAAAATCAAAGTAATGACTGCAATTATTTGGTTAAATATGGCACCATTACACCATCACCCGTTTGATACATTCTTATTTTATTATGGCAAAATCAATCTTTGGAGTGCCTTAAATGAAATATAGGGATCCCTCTAATCAACCTAAGTATTTAATTTTAGATGTTGATGGAGTTTTAACGGATGGAAAATTTTATTATAGCGAGCAAGGAAAAATCCTCAAAGCATTTAGCGTAGATGATCATGATGCACTAAAAATGTTACAGAACTATATAAAGATTGTATTTATCACAGCAGACCGTTTGGGCTATGAAATAACAAAGCAAAGAATTCAAGGCGATATGAAAATGGAGGTATCACTAGTCTCAGTTAGAGAAAGAAAAAAGTGGATTTCAGAGAGTTTTAACTTGAGCAAGACAATCTACATGGGCGATGGAATATTCGATCCCTTAATTTTTAAGGAAGTGATGTATTCAATTGCTCCCAACAACGCACTAAAACAAACAAGAAGAAAAGCAAGTTTTGTTACAAAATCTAAAGGTGGAGACAGGGCGGTTGCGGAGGCCTGCCTACATGTGTTAGAGAAATTCTTCGGTGTTAGAAGCAAAGATCTTTATTATTTGTATTCAACCCAACAAAGTTGATGATAGATTTATTACATGAGTCTTGAGTACCATTCTATTTTAGATGAAATCGCATCTGTCTTAAACGATTCAGATTTTTCGAAAATCGATTTATTTGAATCAAATCTAATCAATTCGAAGAAAATTGTTGTTTTCGGAGCCGGACGGGTTGGGTTTATGATGAAGAGTTTTTCTATGAGGCTTAATCATTTGGGTAAAGAAAGCTATTTTCTTGGTGATGTAAATGTACCGAAAATTGGTTCAGAGGACTTAGTTTTAATTGGATCTGGATCTGGAAATACTAGCTCTGTGGTCAATATTGTTCAGGTAGCTCTTAAACATAACATTGATATCATCAGCATTACGGCAAATCCCAAATCATTTGTAGCTGAAAATTCACGACTTTCTATTTTGCTTAATTGTCCAAACAAAGACACTATGGATAAAGACAATTTATCAAAACAGCCGATGACCACACTTTTTGAACAATCACTTTTCGTATTACTTGATTCAGTTGTATTGAATTTAATGCGTAGAATGGGGCAAACAAATGAATTAATGTTGGAGAGGCATAACATTCTTGAATAACACACCAGAACTATACGTGTCTACCATATCTGAAAATCCTAAGGATATCTTCAGAAATTTGGAGATGTATGAGCGCTTAGGAGTTTCAGGGATACATTTTGATATTATGGATGGAAGTTTCGTACCAAGATTTGGTTTGTATCCAGAATTGATGGTGGAACTTAAGAAAAATTCAAATTTAAAAATAGAAGCACATTTGATGATAAATGAAGTAGACAAGCATCTAAGTCAAATTATAGAGTGTGGGGCTAGCAGAGTAGTAATCCATATTGAATCTATGAATCACCCTCACAGAACCATTTCTTTGATTAAGCAAATGGGAGCAGAAGTTGGCGTCGCACTAAATCCTGGAACGAGTATTAACTGCCTTGAGGAATTAATCACAGAATTAGACTTAGTCTTGTTAATGGCCATTAATCCTGGTATCCCCAAACATCCTTTTATTGAACAGAGTTATGGGAAAATCAGTAGATTGAAACAATTCATAAATCAATCCAAAGATATAGTTAAAATTGAAGTTGATGGTGGAGTAACTTTTGAGAATGCAAGAAAGATTTCAACAAATGGAGCCAACATTTTGGTTTGCGGATCAGGCACATTTTTTAAAAATGGAGACTCTATTGAAAATAACATAAGAAAATTACGCGCAGAGTTTAAGTAATCTAACCCAGTGAAGTTATCCTTTATGATAGGAAGATCACACTAAAATTTAAATTATTAAAGCTAGTTATCAATAAAACTCACTTGATTTTATAGATTTTGAGTGGATTATGAGGCTCTTTACTTATTCTAAACAGGAAATTAATCAAAATTTTTAATGCTGAGTAAAATATTGAAAAATTCTTTGCATTAGAGATTTGATCAGTTTCCTTCCAAACGATTGGAAAATACATGAATCTTATACGCCCTCGAATCATGGCAAGAATTAACTCATAATTAAACGTCAGTGAGTCTGCAAACATCATATAGTCTATTTTAGAGATATCCTTAACTTTATATAGATTTAATCCTGACCCTAAATCAGTCAGGAGACGCCTAGTAAAGACTGAGTAAATCAAATTCAAAACTAAGTTGCCAGCTAGCCGAATTTTTGAATATTCAATTAGTTTAGATTTCCGCATAAACCTTGAACCTAGAACAGATTGTGAATCTCTAGATGAATTTGCATATCCTAAAATTTTATGAAGGTCACTAACATCACCTTGATTATCTCCATGAAAGATTGCTACAAATTCATATCCATAAATTTTTGCAGAATTAAATGCAATTTTAATAGTTCCACCCAAACTGTTATTTTGAAACGTCTGATAAACGTTTACGTTTGCAATTTTGTTTTCATTTACGTAATCAAAAGCGCGCCAATACGTAGAATCTGCGCTTCCGTTGTCTATAACCCAAAAATCTACTCCCGCAATTCTTGGCATTTGAGCTAGTTTTTCCAGCACTTTGATTATTTGACTTTCACAATTAAAGGTTGGAATTACCACAAGCACAGATCTTGACATCTATCTCCAGTTTATTTGTAAGTCAGCCGATTAATAAGAATTTTAAGTATATCAAAAAACAACCGTATTTATTCTATTGCTTTAGGTATGCTGTGATTCTACTGATCTTTTTCTCCAAATCAAATTCTATCAAATCTACAACACTGATTGCTTTTTCATTATCGAATTGAATTTCAATTTGAGCTAAAAACGTTAATGAATTGTTAGAATATACTGCTAAAGGTTTCACATTAATCTCTTTACAATTTTTAAAAATGTTGTGGTTAATATCTAATACACTTTTCTTTCCCGTCGCAGAAACATTCCAATCTTTTAGTTCGATACTTTCAGAGAATAAATCAGAAAGTACTTTCATGTCTTTTCTGGAAAAGCCATCAAGATATGTCAAGATAATTTTAGTATAATTCATTTGGTTTTATCTCCTTAACAATATTAAAATTTTCAATCTATTAGCTAACATCTTATTTCACTGAAATTACTTCACAGAATAGAACCATTGTTTAACCTGGCACACAGTCTAGTATATTTCTTGTATGTTTAGTGATATTTTTATCAGGCCTTTATATTCACTTTCTGACCAATCTTTGGCCATCGGTATCTTTGATAAGACTTGGACTTCAGTTTCCACAGAGATAACACCTAATTTGCTGCAAGCAATGGTTCACAGTGGCTCCTACTTATCAGGCGCATTTATAGAAGGGGAATTAGTCGGCGCAGCTTTTGGATTTCCTGCAACAAACAATGGTTTATACCTTCACTCACATATGACAGCTGTATTGGATAAGTTCCGGGATAGGGGTGTGGGCTACGCTCTGAAGATCGATCAGTGGCACTGGGCCAAGAGAAACAATTACTCGGCTCTTTCTTGGACTTTTGACCCACTAGTAAGAAGAAATGCAAAATTAAATATCGTAAAGCTTGGTGTTGATATCTCTGCCTACTATCCTAATTTTTATGGAGCAATGTCAGATGCATTAAATGCAGGAGATGAATCAGATCGTTTGATGGTTTTATGGAGCACAGATATAGATGAACCAAAGGCAAGAGAGATAATTACCAACCCAAAACCTGGTGATATTTTAATTGAAATTCCAGAGGATATTGTTTCGATTAGGTCTAAGAATCAAAGCGAGAGTATGAAATGGCGTAGGCTGGTTCGAGAGCAATTCCTGGCAGCTTTTGAGAAAAATGGCAAATTAATTGGCTTTTCAACAAACAATGAATATGTTGTGCGGATATGAGAATACAAGAGATTGACTTAAGGATTATTCAACTACCACTAGTGCGGCCATTTCGAACCTCATTTGGCACCCAAACCTCACGCCAGGTTTTAATGGTGAAGGTAGTAAATGAGTACGACACAACTGGTTGGGCTGAGTGTGTGGCGATGTCTGAGCCTCTTTATTCACCTGAATACACATATGCTTGTATTGATCTAATAAAGAGATTTTTACTGCCTGCATTAAAAAAGGTTGGGGATTTTAAAGCTGAAGAGGTTTCCACAATTTTAAAACCCTTCTTAGGCGGACAGATGGCAAAGGCCTCACTTGAAACTGCAATTTTAGATGCGCAGTTAAGAGATGAAAAAAGATCACTTGCTGCATACCTTGGTGCTACTAAAAGTAGGGTGGAATGTGGTGTATCTGTTGGAATTGCAAATAACCTAGATGCTTTAGTTGAAGAGGTTAAATCCTATGTTGATGCAGGGTATCGAAGAATTAAATTAAAGATTGAACCGGGCTGGGATATAAAAGCGGTTAAAACTATCCGAGAGATCTGGCCGGAGATTCCATTACAAGTAGATGCAAACCAGGCTTATTCACGAGATGATGGCAAACACCTAGCGCAACTGGATGAATTCAATTTGTTGTTAATTGAGCAACCATTAGATGAGCATGACATTTTGGGACACGCACTTCTTGCTAAAGAGGTTAAAACACCAATCTGCCTTGATGAATCAATTATTTCTTTGCAATCTGCCCAAGATGCTCTTGCGCTAAAAGCTACAACTGTTATCAATATAAAGCCTGGCAGAGTTGGCGGTTATTTAGAGTCGGTGAAGATTCATGATTTGTGTATTAAAAGCAAGATTCCAGTTTGGTGTGGTGGCATGTTAGAAACTGGAATTGGCAGAGCTGCTAATTTGGCTCTTGCTGCTCTTCCTGGTTTCACATTGCCAGGAGATACATCAGCCTCTGCTCGCTACTTTAGGCAGGATATAACAACACCATTTGTAATGGATGATGGCTATTTAACTGTGCCAACGGGGGATGGCATAGGGGTGACTCCAGATATGGAGTTTTTAGATTTAATTACTACCTTTAGTGAAGTAATTAAGTAAGTTGGATACCAGGCAGGTTTTAGCTCAGCCATATGTAAAAAGATTGTTTGTTGCTCGCTTTATCTCTAACTTTGGCAATGGCATGGGGCCAATTGCATTAGCTTTTGGCATATTAGCTCTGCCCAATGGCTCAGCTAACTTACTGGGCTTGGTTTTAGGAACCACCACAGTAGTTTTCCTACTGATGGCACCCTTTGGGGGCGTAATCGCTGATAAGTATGGTAGAGCGAGAATGGTTGGA
>Ga0194115_10007067_pt1 | contig 11234 bp, 4 predicted proteins | sample TA2MahsurfametaG_3_FD_148656 | JGI IMG/M metagenome (GOLD analysis project Ga0194115, IMG submission 148656) | Freshwater microbial communities from Lake Tanganyika, Tanzania - TA2015002 Mahale S4 surface | ecosystem: Environmental > Aquatic > Freshwater > Lake | place: Tanzania: Lake Tanganyika... | reverse complement strand
CAATTTCGACGGTCGAGATAGGACAGGAATTCCAGATCTTGGTGAGATTTTTCCGGATACACAACCACTGTTAAACAAACAAGGGAATGAGAATGGATATGGATCTGCAACCTTTCAACCAATCGTATACAATGCACCACCACTAGCATCACGTCAAACTACGGTCCGATCGACTCGTACTATTAGTAATGGTACTACCCCCCACCGACTGTCACCCGTCGGTCTTCCACGAACGAATAGTGCAGGAGAATTTTATAGACTCTCCTTGCCGATCAGTCCAACTTCACCAAGTCATCGAAGAATAAGTTCCGATAGTTTCAGAGACGGGTATCGACGGATTGGGTCAAATGAGGATTCATACCCTCATCATCGTCGACAAGGTTCACGAAGTCGATCCTCCGGTGGTGGTAGTAGTCATAAACGACCGACCCATCGTCGTGCCGATTCCTTTTCTTCTATGCGGTCCAATGTCAGTATGGGTTCGGTGATTAGTAATATTTCGAAATCAGAGTTTTTTGGTGGAGTCGACGAAAAGGGACGAGTCCAGATGCACTTTCCATGTGAATCCGTACGGTTAGTTATGATTGATCCAAAGGAGCAGCGGAAACAGAAGAAGAAGAAGAAGAAGAAGAAATCTTCCCTTCGTTGTGGTCACCTATACGTGGAAAGTGGTATGAATGACTATGATCAATTTGAAGAGTATCATCGGTCGACGGAGGGTTATATGAATGACACACTTCATTGGGAATCCTTAGATCGACCCGGCGTGATGTTACCAGCCCCAAGTTACGTCCTTCCAGTCGATGATACCATTTATAAGCGTATCGTTGGAGAGATATCTGAAGCACATTCTATGCCCTGTGGGATCTTCTTTTGTGGACATCATCAAGATGTCGCCCAACCCTCAATTGCTATCGCGGCAGGACTCGTGACGATCCTCCTAGCGAGTCTTGTCTATCTGGCCGTGTTTACCGGTGACTTGTAAATTGCTCGATGTATGTGTGTGTATGTATGTGCGGCACGAATGGAATTCTATGTAAAAGTCATGATATAGCTATGTAAAAAAGGCTTTACTCAAAGCATTGTCCTTATTGACGTGATCCATCTAGGCATCGTGGAGAGTTTTGGATAGTTGTAGCGTTCGCGATGTATAGCGATGATCGCGTTGCCTAGAGCATCGTCATATAGCATTTTTTCGGTGGCAGTATATGATTGTACTGTATCTGTCGCCAAATCCTCGGATGAGATGGTCGAATCATCATCATTCGCTCACATCGATCTCCTTTACTCGGTCCGTTCTCGAATATAGATGAGATGATATCCAAATTGAGTCTTGATAGGTCCATGGACTTTTCCAACTTCTCTATTAAAGACGACGTCATCAAATTCCTTTACCATCGCCCCTGGTCCGAATTCACCTAAATTCCCCCCAGTGGATGCCGATGGGCATTCACTATACATACTAGCTGCCTCTGCAAATTTTATTACACTATCACCGATTTCCATCTTTAAATCTTCTAACTTGTTTTCCGCTTCAGCACCACCCTTGATTAAGATATGAGATGCTGTCGCCTTTGTCGTAAAGCGTTTCATAAATTTCCCAATATCATCCATAAATCCACCAAATAATGTACAACCATGGCGATGTCGACTTCTGGAGGAGGAGGATGTCCAGGATGGGAACATTGGGTTTCGTTGGATGGTAGTCGTCGGCTCACATCTCGGAGTAGGTGTCATAAATGACGATACTCTACCCACAAGGAAGCAAAAAAGCAAGAAAAGGCATGGGATAACGTTTTTCATGGGAACGACAAGAGTTGGTGCGAGTCTGTTCAGAACTTGATATATTTTAGAGGTGCAAGTGACGACGACACGGTCTTCGAACTTCCACTGTAGTGATTTCGAGGAATATCCCTCCTTCTCGAGGGTTCTGCTTGCTGACGTTTTTGACGTTCTGATTCCACGTGGAAGCAACGGCGGCCATCACTCCGGGAATTCATCAGCGACCTTCCCTCTAGCTATGTATTGATAGAACGCGATTCTTCAAAAGAAAGCAAACGCTCCAAAGCTGCAAGTCAAGGGATTTTCTATCATTTCAATCAGCAGTTTCAAGGACAGTTCAGTTAGGGGAGAAGCTACCCGTTCCTTAGAAGACCAAGCCAAACTTTGACATTTGACAGTATTCGCCAGTTTTCTTCTCGTTTCTATAATTTTTGACAAAGGAAAATCACAAAAGTAAGCATGAATTCTATTTCCCTACTGTCTCTGTTCACCTTCGTCTTGGCGGTAAACTTGATTCCCTTTTCGAGAGCTTTTCAGCCTTGTCCACTTCATAAGATTCAGAAGTTCGGTAGTGGGTCTTCTTCTTTGGGTGTTCTTTATGATCCTCGATCCACCGACGACGAATTCGTAGATTTCCCCACGGCAGCCCAACGTGTTTTTCTGAAAGCAGAAGCATCCAAACGACAGGCATGGAAACGAATTGCTACATTTTCTATCCCACCGAATGAAACGGATGGACCCTTCTCGACTGCTACGTTGCAAGATATATGGGCTAAACTTTCAAAGAATGAATTGCTTCTAGTACGGGGGATTTCCAAAGCAGATAAGAAATACGTCTACGGAACGGCGGAAACAATATGTGCCGAACTCGAAACATTACAATCGGATCTACCCGTTGCGCTTATTTCCACCAAGGGACATACAGCAGTCATCTTTTGTCCGTCACTTCCCTTAGATGATCCCTTACATGTACAGCTTAGAACAAGTGTGGGACAGAAGAACACTTGGCGAGCAAGACCAAAGCCTCCTCGTGACAATCGTGGTCAGATTATCAGAAACTAAAGTCATATGTGGACTTTAGAGCGCACATCACAAAGTCAAGTCGTTCCTCGCTACGGAATTCACTGTATTTTGGGCGGGTCCTGCTAGCTTTCCCATAGTGCTGACTCGGTGTGAAAATGTTCGTCGGACTAGAATTTGTTCATGGACTGTAGCGATTTATAATGGCGGATCTGACTTAGTGCCCTCATGATAATCACGTTGAGCTTTGTCAAGACTGGATTGACTTTCATTGCAGGTGCCTAGATTACGTAGAAACTTCGGCGTCGACTTTAGTTGTTTGCTTCCTGCTACGCCTCCATCTACATGCCTTGACGTGTTTGCCTTCATCGGACTAGAAATAGCTCATGGACTGTAGCGATTTGAAATGCCCATGGGATCCATTTCTCGATTGCTCTTGGTTTGAAAAATGAAAAATAGTCCGATTTCGAAATGCAAATAGCTACATTTTCCTAGTCGAACTGGTCGTGTCGTCTCAAAAGGAATCGTTCGGAGTCTGGCCGCCAATCACATCGTACCAGTGACGTTCGCGTCAAAAGCGTAGCTTCGATGGGTGTCAACAAATATAACGTCAAATTCCCATGGAGCCAGGAGCGAAACGGAGATTACAAACAGCCTACCTTGTCATCATCGACACCTCGAAGCAATCATTTTTCGGGATTGAAGTCCTCGTGTCTTCATCGAGTACACGAAGCAAAAACATGAGAAGACCGCCGGAACCTACAGGGCGAGTGGTCCGTCTGCACTTTGAGTGTCGAGCGGAGTTACCAATTGGGAGTGTTTTGAGAGTCACAGGGTCAAGTCTATGGGCTCCTACTTCGGCTGGAACCCACAGTGACCCCATGAATGCGCATCATATTGCTCAAGAACGACAAGAAGATGCAGCGTTTGCGGGTGCTATTGATGACGCCGACTACTGGTATTCTCACCCGACCAATCTTTACGCATCAAGCGTGGAGATGGTAACTTCTCCGGAGGCATATCCACTTTGGAGGACTAAGCAACCGGTCGTGGTCGTTATCTACAATTCGCGTTCTACTATTCAGCACCACTATTATCGATATTTGGTGGTCACCCCAGGAGCTTCACCGAGTGATTCTGGTGGGCCCGTAAGCACGAGCGGCAGCGAGTTAATGGGTACAACTAGTGAAGTCATGATGTGGGAACAACCTTTTGGGCCCATCACAGGCCCTGTTGTCAGCTCACAGAGCTTTGGTGGGAAAAGTATTCAAGCCGATGATGATGGTAACACCTTTTGGCAGTTGGCGCATTTACCTTACCGTACGTTAGACATCAATGTTGAAACGGGGATGGTGGTTTCTCCGATGCTCGAAGATCGACAGGATACGTGGAACTATCCTGAAGATGCCTCATTCCGAGGCTACCAGATTCGGGAATCGATGAGTTTGCCTAGCAATGAATACGCTGTAAAGCTTATGCAAGGATCTAGCCAGTCTATGGTGAGCGATGACCCTATGCAAGACGATGAGGAAGGCTTTCGGCTGCCGGCTTCCGGCCCCAGGACAAAGGGGCAAGTGGCTTCCAACAAGAAGACTGCACCTAAGATTCTCTTTATATGCTTTCATTTGCCGGTCGTCGTGGTCAAGGTTCAAGGCCAGTGGCATGCAACATGGAGCGAGTCGCTGCTCGCCCAAAAGGAGGGATCCACAATAGTTGCCGCATACCGAGCTCACTGGATCGGCACGGTTACACCGCATCCGCCGATAGTAAACGATGAAGATCGAAAAGAGGTCCGCAGAGTACTGGCAGAACTCAACTGTACGCCTATCTTCCTTAATCCATCTACCCGTCAGGCACATTACTACGGTTTTTGCAAGCAAGTCCTTTGGCCAGCGTTCCACAACATTGACCTGTTGGATTTGAGCTCGAGTAGCGGTGTCGGAGCGTCGGGAAGTACAAGCGCGGTAACCTCGAATCACGCAGCAAGTGACTGGGATCAGTCTCGGCTAGACCACTGGTGGCAGGCATACCAGGAGGTAAATCAAGAGTTTGCCACTGTAGTCAATGGGCTCGCAGATAGAGATGCCAGCACATACCTCTGGATCCATGACTACCATTTGAGTCTATTGCCACGCTACCTCAATCAAGAGCCAGCTAAATCATGTCGCAAAGTTTTCTTTCTGCACATTCCATTCCCAACGTCCCAAATCTTCAGAGAACTCGAGTGTGGAGAAGATATTTTGACTGGCATGTTGCACGCGGATGTGGTTGGTTTTCATGCGTTTGATCATGCCCGTCACTTCCTGAACGCGGCAAAACGCATTTTGGGTTTGAACTACGAATCACTAGTTGGAGGTTTGATTGGAGTAAACTATCTGGCCAAGACGGTTTTGGTGAGCATGTCGAATGTCTCCATCGAACCGAAGATGGCTGATGGTAAGTCTTTGTACGCAAGATACATTGCTACACGCCCATTATGTTCTGACTTGTGTTGCTCCAGCTGCTTTGGCGTTACCGTCAGTTTGGCAAGGCGCGGAGGCTCTGAAAATGAAGCACGGTAATCGCCAAATTATTTGTGGCGTCGATATTGGACAGCGATTGAGTGGCACGTCGTTGAAACTTCTCGCGTTTGAACGCCTCCTACGAGACTATCCGATCTGGAAGCCGAAGGTTGTGATGGTGCAAAGGGTCTTGGTACCCGGATCGCGAAGAACTGACGAGCAGATCACTCTTCGAGAGCTTAGGGCTCTCGTCCAGCGGATCCAGGAGAAGTTTGGGACGGAAGTTATCGACTACCAAGAGGTCACTGGTTCAAACTTGCCCATGGATCAGAGGTTAGCTATTTGGAAAGCGAGTGACGTACTGATGCTCACGCCGATCCGTGAAGGACTAAACCATTGGCCTATGGAATTTATCTACTCCAAAGACCCAGCTTCTCCGGGCGTTGTTATAGCCTCGGAGTTCAGTGCTGTTCGTAGTATATTGAACGGCGCACTCCGTGTGAATCCATTCGATATTCAAATGACAACCACGATCATTGATAAGGCTCTGAGTATGGACGTTAAGGAGCGAGAAGGTCGTCGCTACCGAGATTTGGACTTTGTGACAAACTCGCCCTCAGACAAGTGGGTACGAAATGTATTGAGAGACCTCAACGATGCCATTGAGGCCGGAAAGTCCTCCAGGAGCAACTCGAGCACAGCGACACCGACGACTCCATCAATGACGCCACGTCGCCCGAAGCCAGAAATAATGCAGGGTGCGGCAGGATTCTTGATGAAAGAATCTCATGCTTCCTTTACTCATTTGGACATGATGACGTTAAAGAAAGCATACAGCCAGAGCAAGAATCGGGTCATCTTTTTGGATTTCAACGGTACCATAGTCATGAAGGAACCTCCAGGCAAATATTTGAAGCGGGAAATCTTGGGAACATCAGGAAATAAACCACCACCGGAAGTGCTGGAATCCCTTTCTGTGCTGTGCGAAGATGCAAACAATACGGTTTATGTGAACTCCGGTGATTCCATGGAGAACGTTATGAATGCAATTGGACATATTCCAAAGCTGGGCCTTGCTGTCTCGAATGGAGCAAATTTTAGCCCACCTATGATGGATCAGGACACAGATCGGCGATGGCTTACGTTTGATCTCGGCGTCGACTGGGATGCAGTCAAGCGGGTGGCACTTCCAGTCCTCAGCAAGTATACCGCCCGGTCGAATGGATCCTTCGTTAAATTGACCACGTTTTCGATCGGGTGGTCGTACTACTCGTGCGATCCCGAATGGGGGTCCCTTCAAGCATCTCACTTGGTGCTCGAATTGGAAAATGAGCTGAAATCATTCGATGTTCGCTTTGTGACGTTGAAAGGAATCGTCGAAGTGGTGCCTCGCAGGCTGAACAAAGGTCTTATCGTCAAAAAGGTCCTTCGAGACATTTCACGAACACACGCAGACCCAATCGATTTCATTTTGTGCTTGGGGGATGATATTTCCGACGAGAAGATGTTCACCAGCGTTTTTTCCTTTATTGCCGAGATGGGGGACGAAGCCAACTCCACTCCTGATCCACCCGTTGTCGGTCGTGATGGCAACCTGGAGGCGCACACCGATTGGACTACGGTCCAGACTCGAATCTCAGACCCTCTGTACTGCTATGCATGTGCAGTTGGCAAGAAGCCTTCGCATGCATCCTTTTACGTCAATGATGCACAAGAAGTTGCGGATGGTCTGATCCTTCTTGCACGGGGCTGGGAAGGGGATCCTTTGAGCGCTTCATGGAGAATGGGAGGGAGCAGTCAAATGTTTACGTGAGGAGAACGTTGACCACGATACCAAGTACGACGCCATCCCACGATACCGTAATGCATTACCTAATTCATTGACATTCGAACATAGTCGCGCGTTGACCGTGTGGGTGTGTCGTTTATGCTTAGGCGAAGTGCTGTCCGATGTAGTACCGATCTCGGACTGATGTTATGGTTTAGATTTCGTCTATGATTGGCAGAGACTATGATATCGCGCTGCGAAACCGAACCAACTTCTTCAATAGGTCATGTGCATGCATCATACATACGATAACGGAGCCGTACAGTACATACGTACCGGAATACATCACTGGTTCACCGCAGACTTGACTGTGGAGACAGGTCAAGAACCAAACCACAACTTATCTGTCGACATTACCTGCAGAAATGTTTCCAACATTTGAAGGGATCAACGATACTACAGTTTTTAACAGACGAAGAAGGTGTAAGGTTGCGCTCACAGCGAGACCCGACTAAATTTTCGCTACAATTACAGTTTAGACCAGAAGGACGGTTTGCGACCCAAAACCGGACTCCCATAGAAAATTTTAACAGGCGTCGGCTTCGAAGCTCTGCTTATTCCGTTTCATCCGGAGTCAACTTATCCCCCCATCATGAAACATTGGTCTGTACTTTCGGTGGATCCCACATCGCTTTTTTGGCCGTACAACCGCTTCTCTGAATATAGTCCGCTCTTTCCGTGAATAATCAGAGGATCGTGTTCGGTGGAGAAGGCATCCCCAGTCGCCGAACTTGAATAGGAAGTGTCATCACAATCATCGTATTCGAATACCCTCTCTGCGGGCGTGCCCTGCCAAACGCTATTCGCTTCAATGATTTCTCCAGTCAAAGCTAAACTCTTTTCTAGCAGCATGGAGCCGGATTCACAATGTACTCCTTGTTGCAGACGCGATCGACATCTCAATGTCACATGACTATCGAGCCGTATGGTGATCAATTCGAAATTCCCGCGCGTGTTTAAGTGTGTAACGAGTGAGGCCACATCGATCACACAATAGTCACCCATGACCACAAGGTCGGGTTCGGGCATGAAGGGGTCCCCACCGGTGGGGTAAAGGCAGCAGCCCTTTCCGATCTGTCCGCCAAGTGACTTAAAGTACCAATTACAAAACTGTGTTCCGCTTATGAAATCCAAGGTACTGACACGATGAAGACGCCGAACTCTGGAGATGATTTGATAAAACTCCCAATTTTGACAGTAACCCGACTGGTCCCAGTTGTGTCTACCTTCTCTCCGGCGACCAAGTAGAGCCCATTTCGCTGTGACTTCGATTCCAAAGCAGAGAAAGACTCGAATCGCATGCGCCGTGACGAACACAGGCAACAAGATCGCAAATAGTTCGTCTCGACTTGTGCCAGCACCGGCATATACTCTTGCATTGACAGGAAGGCCATACAAAAAGGCGGCGCCGACATGGATTGATGCCAGCAGCGGGAGAGAATGAAAGACGTTGAAACATCCTTGAACGACCATGTTCAGGGCAATCATCATACCGGGTGTCCAGACAAAGTATTGTGCTTCGCGAAGATACACAGCTCGTCCAAAAGGTCGCAGTGTCGTCCAGTCACCTTCCATGGGCAACCGCTCTTTCTTCACATCACGGGAAAAGAGGGGCTTTTCGGCATTCTCTTCCGTTCCGGTTTCGAGCACGACTGGTTCACCGCCCTTGGAACCAAGCCAGATGCTCGATTCCGGAAGATATCGACCGGCCGGACATACGGTATTCGACGCCAGGACAGCGTTTCTCCCGATGATGCTGCCCGGCAATACCACAGTGTTGTCTGAAACATTGGCACCTGCACAAAAGATGATCTTTTCGCACCTTTCAAGGGTACAGCAAATGATGACTGATCGTGATCCAAAGACGACGTCATCGCCAATCTCCAGCAAATCGAATTCACCAGAGAACACGGGCTGCTGTCCAGGCCAAAACACTCGTTTTCCAATTTTCGCACCCAGTACCCGATAGAGCATGCTAACAGGCTCATAGTGACGACCAAGAAGATCGGTAACTTTCTGCATCTTCTCACGACTGAATAGATGAGCAACTAGCCAGTGACGAGTCAGCTGCCATTGTGATGTCAAATCTCGATCACCTTCCTCGAATTTACCGATAAGCAGCTTTTTCACAAGGATGGCCGCCCCCATGTAGAAGAATGGGGCCACGATGCTTCGTGCAAGACGAATCCCAATGTAAAAGGGGATACGCTGAGGTTCGCAAAGCCATTCCATCAAGTCGTCAACCGACCGTAGAGTTCTGTGATCTTCTCGGTAGTACATGATGGCCATCCGATAAACAACCAAGAAGGCGGGTACACGTGAAAACGTATCCGCCAAAAATGTGATAGGCGAGCAAACAAAAGATTGCCACCAAAAGTTGGGCTCAGGGATGGCATATCGATTGTAAGATAGATGACGAGTGTCGTTATATGCGATCTCGTAGCTTGAACTTGCCGGGCCAACATGCGAGTTTACTGGAACTTTCGTGTATGGAGCGACAACCGCTCGAATGCCAACACTTGCAGATTCGCCTACCGAAACTGGACCGAGAATCATGGCGCCGTTGTCGACGCCGAAGCCACGGACTGTGGAATACTCGATCTTGGAGTTGTTCTCAAGTGTCACCAAGTCGTATTCACCGATCTCAGCTTCTAGCGAAATACGAACGTTCGAGCCGATCTTCGCTCCAAGCATCCTGTAGTACCAACACAGAAGACCATTGTGGGATCCAAATACACCTCTTCCGATGATTTTCCGACAGATATCAACAAACCACCATCTGAGGTAGTATGAGCTCCATATGGCGTATCGGCCAGATTGATACTTCCCGATGACAATCCACTTCAGTGGAATCAATCCTAGGGGTGTCACCAGCGTCCATGTAAAGTGGTAGGCGACAAGGGTGAAGATGAACTTGTATAGGTTGTGTTCCCCCGGCATTCTGTTGACTACCATGTTCAACGTCATGAAGAAAAAGAAGAAACGTGTGAACGTGTAGACAGGGAAAAGTACGAAGCCAGGGATAGCTTGGATAAACGCGGACCAGAAGCTAGGACAAGGGAGTAATCCTTCGGCGGGAAACTGGACATTCTGTAGGTCTCGTTCACATCGAGGCTTGTCATTCGCTTCAACATCCTTGTAGCTCGTCTTGCTATGGGATGCAATATCAAGTTGGTTCTTCGATTCTAGTCCGTCCTTCTGGTTGGATTGCTGATCCTGAATCCGCGTCGCGATTTTCTGACAGGTGTTGAACCGAAAGATGTCTGCTCCACTGAAAGATACCTTATACTTCTTGCGGATCTTGCTGGCAAGTTGCGACGCCATCAACGACGATCCTCCTAAATGAAAGAAACTCGTGCTTGGCGTGGGGAGACAATCCAGGTCAAGCATATCTTGCATGGTCTTCTGAAGTTCGTGAATCGTCGGATCAGAGATTGTGGGATGACTGTCCGAAAGAATATAAGACACAGAGTCTGTAGACCCGGGTGTTTCCTTCAGAGTCGCCATCGAGGCTTTGTTGGGATACGACACGATGTGACTTGGTTGCAGATATGCATCTAACGCTCCTTTGGCCTTCTGGATTACAATAAGGGGATCAACACCGGTCACGTGGACAACAACACCCCCGATTCTTGAAGGGTGTAGTCCAACAACAAGATATGGATAGGGGGCAGCTTGATCAGAGGAACTAGCAGCTCCTGTATGGACTATCTCGAGCTGGTCGAACAAGATTCCTCGAATGTACTCCGTGTCGATGGAAACTCGCCCGCATGGAATCGAAACTTCCACCTCAGTTCCCTGGGGTGGACAAGTTGCTTCGAAAGTTCTTTCGACTGGAAACATCCCATCGCTCATGTCTGGTAGGTTCAGACGCTGACCCAACCGAACTCGGAGTAACTTGTTCGTGTGAGACTTAGGGAGAGAATCCATGAAGACCATACATTGTGGCCACTTCGCATTTGCAAGGCGCTCTTGCAGAAACTCCTGTAGCAAGGGAAGATCAAGTCTCGGGAAGTTGGGATTTGGAACGATCACAATACCCACGACTTCCTGTAATACATCGTGAGGAGCAGAGAAGGCAAGACAGTCCTTCACACAAGGAT
>Ga0194115_10007066_pt1 | contig 11234 bp, 5 predicted proteins | sample TA2MahsurfametaG_3_FD_148656 | JGI IMG/M metagenome (GOLD analysis project Ga0194115, IMG submission 148656) | Freshwater microbial communities from Lake Tanganyika, Tanzania - TA2015002 Mahale S4 surface | ecosystem: Environmental > Aquatic > Freshwater > Lake | place: Tanzania: Lake Tanganyika... | reverse complement strand
TGTACGAATAGTAGGTTTGATATCATTAAGTAGACGTGATTTAGTCTTAAATGGTTTCACAAGCTGTCCTTTTGACTTTGTGGCCTGTGAATAATGGAATCTCAAAGGAATTCTTCTGGTTCGGGTTCTCCGACCTCATTTTGGGTGTATCATATGTCACAGTCAAACACCGTAACAGTAGATTCTATTGGGCGATTCGGACCAAGATTCCGTGAAGATAAGGGAACTTTCGTCCGAAGTTGGGAGTGGAGTGGGGAGTTTCGAAGGACGTACATATGTATCGTATCATAGCGAGTATCCAACCGGTACGTACATACGATATGCATGAACCATCAAAATTCCGTTACCATCAGCGGAACTTTCGTAATCTTGATGACATTGGCATTCACTCTCATATATTCTTCGGATAAAAAAGAAGCTCTGTCGAAGAATCGCTCACACCATCTCCGATGCAACAAAGAAGTCAAGAAAACAGAACAAAAGTCAAAACAATAATGTACCAGTACCGAACTGCCATCCTCTTCTTTCTTTCGTTATTTGGTTCATTTGATGGAATATGGGGAAGTTCTTGGATCGATCCAGATACATCTCACGACGACTATACCATCAAGCCGTTGACAAAGGACGATCGGAGACAATATTCTCTCATCTTTTCGGATGAATTCAATATCGATGGTCGTAGTTTTCATGATGGGATGGATCCACGTTGGACAGCTCTTCATAAGAATGATGTGACGAATAATCCATTACACTATTCTAGTCATGATGCTGTCCAAACACAGAATGGATCATTACGTATTACACTTAGTTTATATCCCCAGGATGATTTGGAGACGATGATTCAAGGACAAACTGAATCAAAAGAATTCCAATCTGGAATGATGCAAAGTTGGGATAAATTTTGTTTCACGGGAGGGATTGTGGAAATTACAGCAAAACTTCCTGGAGAATGGTTAATTGGTGGGATGTGGCCTGCCATTTGGATGATGGGGAATTTAGGTCGAGCAACCTATGTTAATTCGACAGAAAATATTTGGCCCTTTTCGACCAATGTCTGTGATGAACGGACGGAATATAGTCAGTCAACTTATCAATTCATGTCGAAATAAGAATGACATCAACAACAAGGACAACAAGAGCAAGAACAAAATCAACCACACCAACGACGACAACGACGTTGACGATGGTACAAGTTCCGTACCCTTTCCTGGAATGATTCCTGGTCGTGGCCGTGGAGCACCAGGAATTGATTTGTTAGAAGTCATGTATCTGGATGAATACTTTACAAATCCTGTTTTATCAACCTCTCTCCAGGTCGCACCGGGTGTCCCGGAAACACAACGTCCTATTTTGGGATATCCGCCCAATACGAGTCAGATATGGTACTCTCCGGAATATGGGAACAACGTAACTCTCAATACCTACTTTTATGGGACAATCTCCTATCCTATGGACCAAACAAAGAAACCCTATCGTACCGATTCGATTTCTGCCAATTATGGACTCAACAAGGACTTTCATGATAATTTCCATACCTTCCGAATCGAATGGGAACCACCTGATGAAGAAACAGGGATGGGTGGATATATCCAATGGTTTATTGATGATCAACTCATTACAGCAGTAGAGGGAGATGATCTCTTTACGACGTCCTATGCTGAAATTCCCTCCGAACCAATGTATCTTGTTATGAATTTGGCAGTCTCGAAAGATTGGGGTTTTCCGGATGCCTATTTTAAAAATTGTCCTAAAAAATGTTGGAGTTGTTTCGATTCAGAATGTTCCTGTGCATTACCCAAAGGGTTTTGTTCAAATCTACCAACATCCTTCGAAATTGCATCTGTCCGTGTCTATCAACAAATGATGGTTTCGGGACGAAATAACATCGACGTCAGTCGATCCAAGTATACAGAAGGATGTTCACCACCCAATCGACCAACTGCAGACTATATTAAGGCTAATGTCGGACTCTACAAGGCCCATGATGAGGATGATACCCCCCTAAAGGATCTTATTCAGGGAGGTGGGAATTGTACGACTCATATTGAATGTGGTGACGATGATAGGACAAGACAACGACGAGGATACTGCGATGATATGTCTATGCAATGTATATGTTCATCCCGTTGGACAGGACCATTGTGTCACGCAGCAGCTGTCGTCTACGATGACGAGGAGGAGGAGGAGAAGAAGAAGATGTTTTCGGATGAAGAGGATGATGATGATGATGAAGTGATCGTACCCTTCGTCGCTGTTCGATGGGGGATTCTGTTGGTGGCAGCAGTAGTGGCTATCATTATGGTCGTCATCGTCCCAGCATGGTACCGATTCAGAATAGTCAAGGATGACAAAGCCATGTACCAAAGGTTGTCCAATCATCTTTCGACTGCTGATCAGTTGGACGGTTCGAAAGACCCACAAGAACGACCCGTCAACTCCTATCAAAATAGCTGATTTCTTTCTTCTCCGTCAAGACCAAAAACCTTTGGATTGTGTGAAGCCCAATACGTATACGTCGAGACTATTCATGATCACATGGCGATAATATCGCAGTTTACTTTTTGGGGGTAGTGTTGAAACGAGAGTACGAGTTGATGGTTGGTAAGCGGTTCGGCCAATCGAGAAGTTGACAGTTTCTGTTGGCGTTTCAAACCAAGAAATCCAAGGTTTATTCCATGAGTGACGCGTATACATACCGTATGGCACGAGCCTTTACGAGGATTTCTGACTTCGGAGTGGGAAGGAGGGGAACGCCTTTAGACTAGAAGGAGTCATGTTAATTGCTTAGAGGCTATCGTTTTTGTCAATTACTGGAATCCATATCTGATCACTCTGAATCTAGGGAAGAATAGAAGCTCTGTCTCTATGACATTTGGTAGCACCGTTGGTGGAAGATCGATAGAAGATGAGGAAGAGACAACAATCATCGCATCGTCAATCACGAGCGTCACAAGCGTCGATCTATTCTCGTAGAGAAAGCGGATTCATTTAGGACACCCCAGGATCTCGCCCTGTAACCTCTTTTCTTCAGCAAAACATGTTTCAGTTGTGGGTCAAATTTAGCTCCACCAGCTCCTGTGGAAATCCATACCGTCTGGTACAGTCATTTCTCAAAATCTTTCCAGTGGCTCGAACTCGTTGGAAGCAGATATCCTTTTTCGTGACGTTTGGGATATTCTTCAATATCAAATCATTCATGAAGAATTCCGAGTGCATCTTCAACAGCTCATGAGGAGGTTGGTAACATCCGACGGATGGGAAGCGAATCTTTGCCCATATCCGTGAATTCTCATACGTTCCATAAAACATTCGATCATTGACAAACAAAACCGAAACGGGGGATGACGGCATCGCCATCGAATATGTCTATGGGTGTCCTGTATCGGACGTCGGAACGAAATAGGCCCACCCGATCATATTCGATCCCACGATGGACTTCCTCTTCCTCCATCCGATCCCAAACCCTTTCAATACTATGCCACTGCTTGTACATATTCTCGAGAGCTGTGTGGTCCCACCCAAGTCGTTCATCCGGTTGGAAATCGGAATGTGCATAATACTCCATGTCTCGTTGTCTAAGAAGCTCGTCTACTGTCTCCATGACAATATTCTCTGACTTTGTCAAATCATATATTTCTGTGGGATCAATAGTTGTGTTCTGTTCTCCAGCTCTTGGGTTGTTTGACTCTGTGACGTTGTAGTTGTGAACGAATATGTCACGTCTCCCATTCTCCGACACCTCCAGAATATACTTTTGGATAGATGGCGAAACAATGGACCGAAACTGCTTTGCCAGACCGAAGAAAAGCAAGGCACAAGGTCGATCTTGTCCAGAGCGAACATCATGACTTTTTGGTATCAGATGGTGGTGTCTGGATTTCTCTGGTGTCGGAAGTACTGACGAACAACCAGCGATTTCATGGTCGTTGTCTGTATTTTCCAACGATTGCTCCCATAATCGAAACGAAAGATGGTATTGTCTAATCACCAGAATCAAAAGTCCGAGAAGTATTCTGGTAGAGAAGTGCCAACTTGGTCTCAAACGAGGATGGGGAGAGATATGAAATGGACGGTCGTTTAGGGTTGTTGGATGACGATGCTCGTCTGGCCATCGAGGACGCTTTCGTTTTGTTTTCATGTCTCCATGATGTTGTGAATTCATTGGAGGGAAAAACTGCTCTGACGATAATGGAACGTCAATAGTCCAAGGAGCCATTGACCAAGAGTTTGTGTGGTTTGTTCCCCAAAAGAAGCAATGATGTGAAGATGATTAGCTTTCGATCAACAACGATGAGTGCCACAACGCCCAAAAGATCCTCCAATATCCGACGATTTCGTTTACCCCTGAGATAATCTGATTAGAATGAACTTATTTTTGCATCACAAAATATGTTGAGGGGTATCGAAAGAGAGAGTGACAGTCAAAATGGCTGTGAACTCCAAGGAGTCGTCTGCACGTTGTCCATAAGCATATGTTGGAGTCGTATGTCGTATACCGTACGTACGTCGTACGCCAAAATGGACTAGTGTGAATTGTCGAAGAATGAAGGAATTGAATCAAGGCATTACCCCAGCCAGGGGAGATGAAATAGAACTCGAATAGATGGAGATGATGAAGAGCTTGTGACCGAGAGAATTTTCTATCAGTAAGGAAAAGACCCTCCCCCTTAGAATTCTATGCAATTTTACTCAATCTAAGATTTCTCGTTGGCGATGATGAACGAATAGGCTAGAGCAATAGATAACTGTTGTTGGACAGTAGCAAGTTTATTTTTTGGTCAGGGCGGAAAGTCATGACTTTATCTCTACACCTCTTCCACAGTCTTTAAGGATTCGAATAGGGGACAGGAGGACACTGTAGTCAAGTGGCCAAAAAATGAGATCCAATGTTTCTTTCATTTCGATTCCCCTTTAGGCCGACGAAGAAGATTCGACCAAGGCTGCTCGTCGATTTTGGGCTTGTTGAGAATAATAATTTGCTGATTGGAAGGAACTTCCAGCACCACCCGCACGACCCTTGAAGTAAGAGTTCACACAAGTGAAACTATTGAATGGTCGTGGCCGGCCCTCGACGGATAAATAATATTGATGCATAAACGGATTGACCACAGTGTATTCATCCACAAGTTTTTGAGAATTGATAGATCCTCTTTATTCATTTTCGAAAAAAAAGTTGAAGTTGTTGGATTTTTAAAAACATTTCAAATAGGTAAAATGGAAGGTAGAAAATCAATACGTTAGCAAACAAGGTCCGACAAACAGCGGGTTGGCAAATTTGTAGTACCGTCTGACGATGAAAATACGTACTCTGCCACTCGTTCAGACATTCGACCAATTCGCGAGGCCTCGGACTCTTGCATATCTCGAAAAATGCTTGTAAATACCATGATGTTGGTGTAATTTGGGTGAGTAAATGACCTACTACAAGGTAAAACAACGAACCTCTACAAGTGAACCACCCTTGTATGTATGCACAGCAGGCAGACGAAAAGCGGCATCCGTTCGCTACACGCAGCAACACGAGTTTGCTGCTGCGAAGGCGTGGGCCTCGCTCTTTGGTTCGATTCCAACGACTCAAAACATGGAATCTTGAAAACGGAATCTAGACTCTTCGTTGACGACTCTCCGTCACATCCACCCATCTCGTCCTTGCTATGGTGGGAAGCATCCTTTCTTTTTTGTTGGAATTGTGATCTGCCAAAGGATCAACTTTCCTTGACAGAAGTGTGGACCTATCACATTTTCATTGTCCCTTCATTTCACGCTGTAGTTACCGTATTCATACAACAGGTATACATATACCATACTGTAAAAAATGGCACACAGTGATGAGATGATATGGCAGGTGATTAATCATCAATTTTGTTCCTACAAGGCTGTCATCGGCAAGGCAAAATCGGACAAGACGACCTTTTGTCAACATCCGTATTCTGTGACTGGACTCTGTAATCGTACAAGTTGTCCACTTGCAAATTCATTATATGCAACCTTACGAGAAGAAAATGGGAAAGTCTATCTATGTATGAAGACTGTTGAACGTGCCCATTCACCGAAAAATCTTTGGGAAAAGGTCCTATTGAGTCGAAATTATGGCAAGGCATTATCACAGATTGATGAACATTTACAATATTTTCCAAAAGTTTTGATGCATAGGAATAAACAACGTTTGACGAAGATACATCAATATTTATTAAGGATGAGGAAATTGAAATTAAAGGAATTGGCAGGACATAAGGCTAAGATCGTCCAAGCACCGACACGGAAGGTCGCCCAACGTGAGGCTCGGAGAGAACAAAAGGCCTTGATCGCAGCGAAGATTACACAAAAGGTAGAACAGGAATTAGTTGATCGACTTGCGAAGGGGACCTATGGTGATATGTATAACTTTGCCGAAACGACCTATACGAAGGCATTAGAACAAAAGGAGACGGAAGAGATTGATACCGAAGAAGAAAGTGATGAGGAAGAAGAGGATAGTATCGTACAGTATGTGGAAGACCTCAACTCAGAAGAAGAAGAAGAGGACGAAATGGAGGAAGAGGATATGGAAGATATGGAATATATGGGTGATGGTAAATGGGGTAGAGCAGATGATGGCAGTCATAGTGACGAAGAGGACGAAACAGATGATGACGAAAATGATGATGATGACGACGATGGGGAAAATGATGACGAGGATGAGGATGATGACGATGAGGATGATAAGAGTGAAGATCAAAAACGAAACAATACTAAGACTAAAAAATCAGGTAAACGTACTACCTCCAGACGGAAAGGAACACGAATTGAAATTGAATATGAGGAAGAAGATGAGAATGAACAACAACAAACACAACTTCAAGAAGCTGGTATGGCTTGGTAATGACTGGGATACAATACGCGCTTTTGGTCACCCGTACTGGGTACTACTACTACATGCCGTGCTCCGACGAAGGGGATTTGTATCCCCCTAACGAAATTCCAATTTCAGACAATTCACAATGTCACTAGAAGTAATTCTAAGGATCATCATCATCATCATCATAACCGAACACCAATCGTATCTACATCGTATCCCAAACAATCTCAAATGGATCAAAAAAAGGCACTACCGTACTCTTTGTACACTAGAGTTTAAGTTAGTCAATCATCTATTTTCTTTTGTCGTTTTTTTAGGTTTTGGTGCGAGGGAAGAGGAGAGGAAGCAATCCACCCTCTTGGGGGCGTTGGTTCCATTTCTTCATCATCCACAGTAGTATCATCAATTAGACCAAGGATATTTCTGGCTTTTTTGCAAATGATCGATCGACAATGTCATCATTTTGTTGTTCCTTGGTTTCTTCGACACCACCACCATCCATGACATCATCGTCATCATCATCATCGTCGTCATCATCTTCATCCTTCAATGCACAACTAGTATCTTCTGTCTCATTTTGACTCATTGCCATTTGGATATTTGCATCGGTATCATCTGGACTATTTTCTTCACCGACGATATAACCAGATGCAGTATATTCATCAAATTTCTTTCCCATAAATCTTGCATTCCAAATTAAAAAGGATGCGACACACATTCCGACGATACTTCCATTAGCGACTAAGACTTGTGCCGAATCGGAAAAGGCATTCGTTACCACACTCCCCATTGCCTTTGATCCACGTGCACCAAAGATATCAATCCATGATTTTGCCTTATATCGTACCGCAGGTCCTGTCGGTTGATAAAGAATTTCTTTCGTTGGATTATTCAATGCATAAGAATTCGCCTTCAATAGGATCATTGCCAAAAAGACAACATACAATGTCGGATGCATCCGGACAACAATAATGACAATCAAACAAAGGGATGGGAATAAGAGTAGAGTCAGACGTAATCCAAGATACCGAATGACGGCTGATGTCCCCAACAACGAAAATAGGAAACTAAGACTATTCGTGGCGACACCGAATAGACCCATAAAGGAAGCAATTGCCTTCGTCGCATCTTCTGTTAAACCATATTCTCCAGTGGCGGCATTATAACAGGTCGGATCAAGATGTTCACAGGGGAATTCTTCTGCAAAGTATTCCTTGGCAAGAATTTTCAATGTAAAATCCACAATCGTGACTTCGACCATGAAAAGACAAGAAATGGCAAAGATTCCTTTCACGTAGTTATGTTCCCAAAAGAGATAAATGCCTTCCAAAATTCCTGCCTTTTCCTTTTTCGTTGGTTTGATTTTCATTCCGGCAGCTAATGCTTCTGCATCACGGATAGCCTGTTGTTCTTCAGCAGATCCATAGGTCTTGACATAATAGTACATGGTCCCCTGTAATAGGAGCATAATACATGCACCCAAAAAGTAACATCGTGCTAATCCCCATGAATTGGAAAATAGATTGACAACGGCTGGGCCGATAATGCTTCCCACTTGGGCAGTGGCGACCATGACACCATAACTTGCCTTGGCAGTTTCCAAGGAAATATTGGAATTGGCAAAACTCCAAAATAGACTAACCATGACTGAACCAAAAGATTCAATGGCACAATAACTGACCCAACCCAAAATCCGATCTTCCGATTGATATTTGTTTTCTAATCCCATTTCTGGATCCATCAATAAAAATGCAATCACAGAAAAGACGACACAATAAAATGTCCCAAAGATATAAAACAAATGATGTTTCGGTATATTCGAATCCAATAAATGATTGTAAACACTGACGACACCCAATACGACAAAGACACTCAACATTTTTGCTTTCGGAATTGCCTTGACACCACATAATGCCATAAGGACTGGATCCTTTAGGGACCGTAAAAGCCAATATCCACCAATCATAAAGAATAATGTGGTAGCCAATGTAAGGATACGGATCATTTCCTTCGGTGGTAATTTATCCCCATACAAACGTTGATACAATCGAAGTGCAGAACGTTTCAATGATCCCATGGATCGATCCCAGGCTGTACCACGAAGTTCTTCAATGGGAATATCCAAGATGGGATCTTCCGGATCGTCATCGTCTTGACCGGTACCAACATAAATATCGTGGTCTTCGACACCTTCTTCATCACGACTCCCACTACCACGTAGTTTGAGATGACTACGACTTTCCAATTCCTCATTCGCAGTACTTCTTTCTTCGACTCTAGATGTATCGACCGTCGTATCTGTTTTCATCGTCGCCCATTGTTTAGTAGAGGATGATGTTGAAGTTGATGAAGATGATAGCGTAGCACTGGCCGTGTATCCTTCTTGGACGGACTGTTCCAAGGCTTTCGCCTCCTTGGAGGTCATTGGGAATGGATCTCGCATTGACATTCTTTTGTTTTGTTTGTGTTGGTGGTCTTAGTTCTTGTTGTTCCTGTATTGTTGCTGGATCGTGAGGTGGGATCAGCAAAACGTTCGATGGATGCAGAACCAACACACGAGGAAGACTCTGGTCGTCGTTCGTTCAAAAAACTCTCCACTCTCCACTTGTGATGGTGATTGAAGCAATGGTCAGGATTCCGATAATTGCTCACTGAGATTTCGCTGCAATAAGGTTCAATGCAATTCAAATTCACTGTCAGCTCAGTTCAAGCTCTCACTATTTACTGCACAACAACTACCGGTACCGTACTAGAATACTGGAGTCATGCATATGTATAACTGTAAATGCATCCAGATTCCCAAAAAACTTTGAAAATCGTCTACCGGTAGCAATGCTCGCGCTGGACCGGTCTCTCCACAGTCCATCATTTTTTTCTCACTGTCACTGTCACTGTCATCACGGTACAGTACTGTACATACAGTATGTAGCAGTGGAGTCACACGACCAAACCACAATGTCGTTTTTTTTAAGGGTTTGAAAAAAGGGACCCATATCCCCCGAATCGAACCGTGCCCCCCAAATCCACCTTTTCATACAAGTCGGAAGATACTACTCACAGTACCGTAGCCTAAGTTGGTAAGCCAACTACCGTAGCCTATCTAGTATGTTATTCTATTTCCCTTTTTTTGACGACCTACTTTAGTTGGAAGGTTTGAATATAGTCGTCGGGGGGGAGGTACAGTCCACAATATCCATGGAATTATTACCATCATCATCCAAATGAGTAATGACCCAATCAATCGTCGTACATCCATGAGATGATACAAAGATACAGGGCTGTCCCGTCGTCGAATCCATCGCACTACAACAGGAATCGAATCGTCGTAGGGAAGAACATTCCATGATAGGTGATCGTCGTCGGATTTCCTTTTCCATTAATCTTTCACAATAATCATCATCCTTATCATCCTCAACAGCATCTTCCTCGTCGCGTCTTCTCCTCCATTCCTCGTCATCTTTGCCACCACCAGAACCATCAAGATCGGAATCAACTTTCAGGACTATATTCGAATCATCATCATCATCATTGTAATCAAGAATAATCGTCTCCTCCACTCTTCGATCCGATGTTGCTTTTTTCTTCGGTACGCCGGCGACACATTCGAATGGTGATGATGATGAGGTTGATGTTGATATTGGATATGAATTACTCATCCCACCACTATGTTCCACAACGACAATCCAGGAGGAAGATGATAAGGTCGAAGACTCTTCGTCGTTGTTGTTGTTCTTTACCTTGATCGTCTCACAATCGCTTTCCTTTTCACGAGCACCACAACAAATCATTGGATTCGTTATAGCCTTACATGTTTGATTCCCAGTCAATAATGTTCGATTCCATTGAAGATGAGATTCTTCTTGTTCACGTCGATTGGATTCTATTTCATCCTGTAAGTATTGTAAGTATTGATCTAAATCTCGAGTGGATTGTTGTTGTTCCCCTTCCTCCATCATCATCATCATCATGAAGGAGGACGATGATGGTATCCTAGATCCTTCATCTGAAGAACGAGGTCGTCGTCGACGATTTGAAACATCCATACAATCCAAGACACTTTCGGGAGACAATTCAGCCATCAAATTGGCAGGTTGGCATATAACAGCACCGCCTCCTGAAGTGGTTCCATATTCATTCGTCACTCCTCCACCACCTCCCGACGGTCCATCCACCACAACACAAGGCTGTCCATGATAGATCGAATCGAAGATAGTGCTGCGACTGTTTCCGTTGCCGTTGCTCTTGCTATTTGTCACTATTGTTGTTGTTGTTGCTGACGGTGTTTGATTGCGATTATCTACAGATTCGCAGCATTTCGTAGGATCCGTCACGACGCCACATGACATTCCCGGGGGAAGAAATTGTCGATTTTCGAATATGGACACGGGCGACGATA
>Ga0194115_10007064_pt1 | contig 11237 bp, 11 predicted proteins | sample TA2MahsurfametaG_3_FD_148656 | JGI IMG/M metagenome (GOLD analysis project Ga0194115, IMG submission 148656) | Freshwater microbial communities from Lake Tanganyika, Tanzania - TA2015002 Mahale S4 surface | ecosystem: Environmental > Aquatic > Freshwater > Lake | place: Tanzania: Lake... | reverse complement strand
AAATGCTCGTTAAGCAATATCCTTGCTTCATCCTTGTCAGGCCCCACGGATATCGCTTCACAAAGGTCATCAATTGCTTGGATGATTCCAGAATAGGGCCGTACCAACGATTGATACTGTTCAAATTTGCCGGTGCAAAAATATGCCGCTTCATTCGATGAAATGACGTCTCTGAAGTCAACAAGAAGTGCAGTCTTTCCAGTCCCTGCCTTCCCATGAATCATGACAACATCCTTCTTCTCTGTATCCCTCTTTATTGTCCGTGAGAAAGCAGCCTGGAGCAATTCTTGTTCCTTTACCCTTCCAAACATGTGCGTTAAATCAGCAATTTCGATCTTAAGTGGATCAAGACTGTGAATCGAAGAATCCTTTGTCAACGATGACACTTTTGAGCTAGTGCTATCATTCCTTATAGTGGATCGTGAACTAGATTGAGCCATTCCTTGGGATGAATGGAACGCCATCATAGTGCTTGAATGATTTCGCTTATGACGTGTTTCTGCAGATTCAGTTGATGCTCCAATCACGTGCTGTTCATGTCCCGAACCTCCGGAGGGCCCCTTCAATGATGAATGGGGTCGATCTGTCCCTTCCCTTTCAATAGAAAAAGATGTCACTGAAGAATGAGGTGTCGTCCTCTCCCCAGAGGAATCGCTGGAAACCCCACGAGCCATCATTTTACTTTAGAAAAGCCGTCTGCATGCAAAACGGTTTTGGTGTGGTTCTTGTCGTCTTCTGAATGATTTCTGTGTCGATGAAGGAGAGGAAGATGGAGGTACCTTGTTCTACTTCTACGGCGATGTTCAGGGTGAGTCTGTGAGTGATCTTTGCCGCCTTATGCTGGCCACACGCAAGTGCCGCGCCAACGATAATGTTACCCTCTCTTCGCCCGATGACGGTCCCGTTTGATGACTCAGGGCCTCTTGGAGGGGAGAGAACTAGAATCGTGACCTTTTTTGACCCCATGTTCGTCCGGCATTTCGCCGTCGTTTTCGTGCGGGACATATAAAATTCGAATTCGCTAGTCATCCGGGCTACCGGAACCTAGCTGGTTCGCTTGTAAGAAGGAGCTGGTCATTAAGTAAGGAAACATAAAGATGTCCTATGAGATTGGATAGAAAGCAGCATGCATCCGCTGCGACCAAGGCGAACCACGAAGCAGAATTATGGCCTGGGGATCTGTCGCTTTTCCTCTGTCCATCGAGATCGTAACATGCAGTTTTCGTCAATTTTCCATGCGATTACGGGATTGTTCAGTACGTAAGAAATTGCATGGAGAAGAGTATGTGCACCACTACAATATGTATACAATCAAGCAACCACACGTTGTGAGTTTCAAAGGTGACTGGAACCGAAGATAGGATTTGACGATGGCACTAGTGGCGGGAGATCGATAGGCCTTGTCACCAATGCACTTTCGACAGTGTCATGGAGAACCCGGGATTCGAGGGAAACCTTTAGCGGGTTTCGTAGTCCAAGCTATCTGGATAATTCAGGCCTTTTTTTGGAATACCAATCACGATTATTGAGGGCTGATACTGATAGATTGGTCATAACCCAGAAAAACAGAAACCATTGGCGCTGTCTGGCGAAAAGGTCTATGCGTCGCATGAGAGGGGCCGAGAAAGCACCCGACCAAGACCAGTCCAACGGTCGTGCTGGCTGAAAAGAAAGCATTACCGCCCAAGAGGCATACAATAGAATCTCGGCAAGATAATGCGGAGATAGGCTCCACTGAAACCATCGGTGTCGAGGAGGTATTCTATAGGCCTCCGAATGTTGTTGATGATCGAAAGGGCGCAGGGCCGCCAGAATCTTGTGATGCATGTACTGTTCATACTGTAGCCACAGATTCACAGCACAACATAAAGCATGGATAGTGAGAGGTACCGATTGGCTCGTTCTTCCAACGAATACCAAGGGAAGAATAGTGTAGTGCCCGATGCCGAGTAAGTAGCCAAGGAAGTGCATTTTGCTTTGAGATAGGAATCGATGGACATACCAGCACTCGTAGGTACGCCGGCATAAATGAATGAACAGTAGCCATTGAGATGTCGACAGGAAGGGAACCTCACCTGCCAAGTAGAATATCCCAATAGCGGAGCATTGTCCAACAATGTAGAAATGCGTGAAGAATTGTTTCGGCACTTCAAAGTCCACCAAACTCCACGATGACATCTGACGAGTCTTGCCATGAGATGCCAAACTTTTCAAAAGACTATTTTTCCTGGAAAGGATGGCAGCAATCGAAAGAACAAGGTATACGAGAGGCAGCAGGACGATGACGTTCGAGAAAGCAGCAGTCATTGGTTGGCCATCGTCCCTCATGGCATTTTGCACCCTTTCCCAAACCACCACGACTTCGTCGAGCTTCTGATGCTCACTACCTTCCAGTTATTCCACGGGAATTCACTTGAAGGGTTTGGTAGCTACGAACAAAACCAAGTTCATGTGACGGTTGCCGATATGACACCAAACGCTCATTACGATTTGGTTGCTCGTGGGGAGATGGGAGTCTGACGTGTCGCGTCACTCGTCACAGGGAAACGCTTCAACATAAGTATATACCTATCTACAAGTACTATACATATTCATCCTGTGAAAGGGTTGTGTCGCGCGTATGATATTTTTACGCGCCTCAAATTGGTGTCGTCGTCGAGCACGGCCCATCGTTTAAAATTTAACGTGTTCGCGACGCGAACGTTCCCCGGTTTGTCGGTTGTTAACAACCAACCGAGCTTGGCGGGCAACCGATTCAATTATCTTTATTCGACAATGTATATTCTTAATGATAAAACCCTACTACCGCATAGGTTTACGTGACAAACTGTAGCACACATTTTAGGATGCAGTTTGGAACTCCAACAACTTCTCATGGTGTTGTCCATGACCAAACCCATTGACACTTTCAAGCATCTTTCTGATCTCTACAGAATTCATCTTTTTGAAGATGAGGACGTTTTCTCTTGCTATCCTTGTAACCGTTGTCGGGGTGGGTGTCCCCGTAGAAGGAAGGAAGCACTCGTCGAAGCGACTGCGAAGCCATAGGGTGGAAAGTACTGCTCATGATGAAAACGGAGATGCTTTAGTACACAAGACGAGAGAGCTTCTTGAAGATCAGGGCAACACAGATTGGTGGCTTCATTCCGTTGCAATGAGCATAGAACCTACCATGGGACCACAGCTAGCTTCCTCTCAAATTCCTGTTCCATCCCCAACATCGGCTCCGAATATCCCACTTCCACCCGTCACGGATCGCCCTGCCATTGATACCTCAGCGACACCCACAGCGACACCAGCAATACCAGTAACACCCACCCGTGCCCCAGTTGCCCCCATAATGGCCCCAATGGCGCTTCCACCCGACCGAAACGAACCCGGCACTCCAGACGGACCGTCAGCTCCCGCTATTCAACTCACAAAAGCTCCGTTCCCCCCCACCAGTGGCGGTAAGACACTTCAACCTCGAATCTCTGATACTCCTACATTTCTTGTCGGTCATCTAACAGCTGTCCTTCTTTCCCGTCCACATAGCGATTCCCACAAACCGACCTGAAACACCGCCTGACCGAGCGCCGACTTACGACCCATCAAGTATTGCCGGTCGGCTTCAACCCTTCTTGATTGGAGGGGGTACCGAATTTACAGATCCAAACACTTATCAGTCGAGGGCATTAAGACGGATCCAGGAGCAAGAAGGAATTGATTTCGTCAGTGACGCAAAAATTGTTCAGTACTACGCCCTGTACAGTATTCTCCTTGCTACCGACGGTGTTTCGAATCCTGTCACGGCTGCCGATCCGGCATTTGATGCAATTGAAATCCCAGGTTGGACGAACAAGCATGGATGGGAGGAAACCAATAGGGATCCGTGTACTGGATGGTATGGAGTTGTTTGCCTCGACGATCGCGTTACGGAGCTGAATCTCTATGGGAACGGCTTGTCTGGAGTGTGGCCGCACGAAGTAACCTTACTTGCAGCTGATGGACCTCGGGGAATTTCTGGAGCTGGCAACCTAACCAAAATCGATCTGTTCAACAACGAATTTTTGTTCAACGACTATGATAACTCCTGGATGTCTTTGCTGGGATCTGCGATGGGTAAGTACGGTATGGTGATGGCATGCAGAAAACCGTAAGCATGTAATAATCTCACCCTTTATGGACGAATGCGCAGAACATCTTTATTTTCAAAATACAGCATTCGCTGGAAGTCTTGCTCCACTCCCGGTCAACCTCGTCGAATTTGATTGCTCATACACCTTGATAGATGGTGGCCTTACGAACGAAGTCTTCTCTGGTCTCGACAGCTTGATCTTCGCAATGTTGGATGGAAATGCGTACAACAGCAGCGTCCCAACGGTGTTCAGCTCGTTGCCCAACCTGGAATTTCTGTACATTTCAGACGCGTTCATTTCGGGAGACTTATCGTACATGCAAGGAATGCCTAAGTTAATTGAACACTGGATCGATCTTAACGAGGGTTTGCAGGGCACCATTCCGAGTTCAATCGGGAGCATTACAACACTCAAATCCCTCTCGCTCAGTCAGTCATCATTGACGGGAACCCTTCCAACTGAACTCGGACTTTTGTCCAACATGATCCAGATGTGGTTCTTTGATAATTTTTTGGAGGGCCAGATTCCTTCGGAGCTTGGGCTTCTTTCCACAATGGGAATACTACAAATTGAAGGCAACGAAATTCAGGGCACAGTCCCTCCACAGGTTTGTGCGTTGCGGGAATTCCCTTCTACGCTTGAAATTTTCGGGTCCGATTGTACCTTAACTGATGTAAGTACGATCGTGGCACGCTCACTCTAAATGCTCAACGACATTGCTAACATCGATTCTCGTCGCATCATCTCTTCTACGCCTTGAAGTGCACGTGCTGTACTTGCTGCGATGTGGTGTCTTGCAATCCCGATTTGTTTTTCTGAAGATCAACGACATTGTTGCGTCTATCACCAAAATATACCGTTCGGCTAAATAGACTTATTCGGCCCTCATTGCGCACACCGCGATCGTTTCAATCAAGTGATACGGTTTTCTCCGCGAGGTGCACAACGCCGGTAATCAATATACACTATAGAATCCCATAAAGTTTCGAATGAAGAATATTAGTAATCGAAACGTTTTGTTGTATGTCGGGGCGACTTAGACGCTTGCAACCGATTTGAGAAATATGTTCGATTTTGGTGGACGAGGGGATATTTACATAGCCAGCCGCTGGTATACGAAAGTCAAGAGTAGCCCAATGACAACCCATGTCTGCCATTGCTTCATGCCGGTGGTTGGGTCGTGTAGAAGTATAAACGGCCACGGACATACTCCATGTTTTTTCGCTTGTGCCGGTGTCCCACCCACTGCGACACCCTGTTGTTCATTTTGTTTAGCAATAAAGGGACACTGACTCGCATCACTTGCCTTCGTCGATGGTGCTTGTCTTGAAAGGTGATAGACGTCCTTCAACGGTCGGACAGACGCCCCTGGAATATTGTCTATCACATCGAGTTCCTCAAAGAGTCGCATATTGAGCAAAAAGGCAACGTTGGCTTCCTGAACCAAGTCGGAAATCTGATCATCGGTCAACTCGAGTGCATTCAGACTGGATCTATAAAGATCCTTGAATAGTTTGAAACTTTGGACGTGTTCAAAGTGATAAAATGCAAGCCCAGCATCATCCTTGGACAAATTTAGAGCTCGTCGTGCTACACGAGCCAAAACCTTCCCTCCACTCAGGTCTCCAAGGTATCGCGTATATGCATGTGATAGTAACAAGAGTGGTGAATTCTTTGATAGGAAATCCAGTCGATCAATATAGTCTTGAGTCGCAGGTGAAATCGCTGGTTGAGAAGTCGTATGCCAAAAATCTACATCCTCCTGCAGGGCCTGCGTACGGTACAATTCCTTAGGATAATGACACCCTGCAAAGTGTAATGGGGCCTGTACTTCCAGAGCTTCTTCCAGTTTGGTGTACACATGGAAGAGTTGTGCGACAAGGAGAGCATACAGATCTCGATCAATTTTCCCACGAATAAAATTCTTTACAAAGTGAACCGACTCTGCCGCTTCATGAGCTATCGCTGTCCCATCCTTTAATGCCTGTGATAGCATTGTTCGGGATGTATTCGGGGGTGGGACTTCGACTGCACTCTTCGTTGACAGGTCTTCATCGTCATCGTCACTACTACTACCGGTACTGGAATCACCGCCGGCCTTATCCTGTGTTTCATATTCTCTAGCCAAAGATCCCATTATAGACGCTAAAGACAATTCCTCCATGGCACGATCAAAGGAAAAATCTGAGGGTAATGCATGCTTGACAGGACATTCAAGGGTTTCCTTCGGTGCATGATGATGAAAAAATTCCAAGGTTCTATGGAAGGTTCCATTAGGTGTCAAATGACTACTTGGAATTTCTTTCAACTTTTCTGCAACCTCCTTGGATCCTAAACCCTTGAAGGGACATTCCTTATTGGAAAATGCAGGACATGACTTGAGTTCCTCTAGTCCTGGTACGGATGTCGAGTTGTGAGAGGCTGGGCTATCACTCAAAAGAACATTGGCGTACGGGCAGGCGGATACCTTGTCTTCGCCCTTGACCTTATTGTTTGTATCATGGTCGATAGCCATCTTTTTGCGTGCAAAATAAGATAAAAAGACTGCTTTGTCGTCGCCTTATCGTATGTTGCGAGGTGTGAGGAAGTCTTCGGGCATACAAACAAAGGAACCACCTTCGCGACTTTCGATATGGCGTTTCTTTTAGACGCGTGGGTGATTCATGGTGATCCCGTGGACCACCGTTGCTGACGGAAGAATGCCCAACGACACGGAGCATGACTGGCACGTGACGTCTAGAATCAAGAATCCTTTTGATTGGACCGGAGACTCAAGGAGGCGTTTGGAATGTTCGGTGGAAATGCAAGTGGATCATTACTTATATACGGTAGGTAAGGGTACTACTCTAGTTGCATAACTTGGTACTGACATAGTCCATGTCGTTTCAGTACCTACCGATGCCTCTCCCACGTTGTCGCATGGTCTAAGTCAGTGAGTGCATAGTAGACTATTGCAACGTCCTATCAGAACTAACTGTGAATGAGAAACTATGATTGACGCCTTCTCTGACACCCAGAGGAAAGCGTTACTGTTCCACATCGTCATCTACCTCGCGAAAGTGTTTGAAGAACGCCGTGAACAGCGCTAGACCGTTCGTAACTGCGCATAGTCGAGAGAGAACAAAGTGGACAATGATTAGTGAGAAGAATCAATCATTCAACCAAGTATGTAATCATCAAGTTAAGACAGTGTGAAATAGCTGGCCCCATCCCCAAATACAAAAAACTTACGATCACAGATACCCATTTGTTCTCGAATAGAATGCATAGATAATTGTGGACAACCCATATCGATAGCACGGATTCCTGTCGCCGTAGAGATTAATGGTCCGATGGTCGAACCGCAACCACAATCTTGTCGGATGACGAATTCTTGGACGGGGGGGAGTAAGGCACGTCGAGCAATTTCACGAATAATGACACCCGTTAAACTCGTCGTCGCATAACGTTGATTGGAATTCCGTTTAATAACCATCCCACCATTCATATAGGGTTGATGATTCTTCTCATGTCGGGCAGCATAATTCGGATGTAAGGCATGTGCCTGATCACTACTAAGGACGAAAGATTTCCGTATCGTCGTCTCATAGACCGTATCGACATCCAATGCCAAACTAATACTTTTCACTGTTTCACCTAAAATAGGACCTGCCGCTCCAACACTTTGGGTGTTGGGGATAATGTTTTTTTTTTCAAATACACAACACGGGGGTGTGAGAACAACAGGGAGAACGTTCTTGTGATTGTAAAATACAACCCCAATGAAGAAAAGCAGCCGACGACTGGTAAGACCAAACATTATGACTCACGCGCTTGAACTTCCAACCTCTTCATGATCATAGAGGACGATCATACTAATGTCCTTATCATTTTCAAGGAAACCATCTTCATTGACACATTTCAATAAGGATTCAACCGCTAGGAAGCAAGATGCTAGATTGTCAAGTCTTGCCGAATAGAGAAACTCAGACTGCATCCCACCCAAGGCGGCCTTTTGAATATCATACATGTTCAATTCAAAGTCGACAATATCAGAGGTATTCACAGCAAGTTCATCGGCCAATAGTTGTATCAACAGGGGTTCTTGATGTTCCGTCCATCCATCCTTTGTCGTTTTGTCCTTCTCCTTTTTGTCAGTAGTATCATTCGAATCGACATCAGCACCGCCGCCTGTCAAGGCTTCTTCAATCTTCCCCGCTAGGATAGGACTCAAATGATCTTCCTTATTCACAGCGAATGCCTTCCGATCTGCTTCCGCAACCAAATGGATGGCAAGATTGGGAATACGAAGGACTGCTCGATCAATCTTGATCAGTTTTTGGACGATAGTACGACCATCAGCTTGTCGTACGTAGACTCGACCCGAAAGACCCAAGTCACGGTCGAACCAGGTATGCCATAATCCTCCTCCATAACACTCGGCTCCGATTTGTATACTCTTTGAATTCTTATGACTACGTTTCGATCGTGGTTTGACCTTGAGATTTGGTGAATCGGTATGCCCACCGATGACTTTGAAACCACCTCCACCTGCAGTGAACTTCCCTCCGATCGCAAAGGCTACCAAAGTCGACTTGTTTCTTGTAAAGTAGTACTTCCCACCTGTGTTGGAAGATGGACTGGTAAGTAATATTCGTAACACAAAGGTACAGATAAGGATCTTTCCAAGTCACATGATTGGTGGGATCCTCCTACCTCTCCAAATTCACCTTCCTTGTAACGCACTCACCTGGTTGGATCTTTTTCGAATGGGGTTCAATATCTTGAACTTCAACAAACCCAGCCTCCTCAAGCAAATCAATCGTAGTCTGGACAGCATGAAAGGGATCTGGTGAGTTGTCAAGGAATTTCATCGCTTTCTTGGCTAACGGGATATGTTCGGCGGTTCGAACTTTTGGTGGCATCATGGTGAGAGCCGTCGTCAACCTCCACCAATAGGAGGAGACAAGCACCAATACTATCAGCTTCATCGATACGGTGAACTCAAATGGCGTGACTAGGTTCTCTCGGTATATACTCTATGCAATACTGCACCACAAGACTTCTTCCGACAGATGAGTTCTTGTAGTAGCTAGAGGGTGAATTCACAGTCCAAAAGGACCACATCATCGTCATCGGACGAACAATCACGGAAGTCGCAACAATCAACTTCACAGTCACGTCGTACGTACCTCACCCTCGAGGTCTTGCGAGCTCTGGGTAGGGACTGCTTACATACTCGTGACTGGTTTGGCTTCGCATTCCTTGAATGTCTCACGAGCGACCTATATCGTATTTTTGCAAATCGCTTCTGCTTCTGCTTCTCATATATCTGAAGATCATCAAATTCCATCACAAACAAAATGAGAGAATCGTTGTCGATCAACGCAATTGAAGATTTGACAAGCGAACGCTTGACGAATATTCTACGTCAAAATTGGACTGACCTTCCAACTAATTTCAAAGGTATTACACACCTCAATTGGCGTCGTCTCGATCAGGGGATCCTTTCTCGGGTCTATCATGTGATTGTGACCTATCATATGTCGGACGACGAGTCTATGGATCATTCCGTTACATCTCTACCGAATATGTGGCTTGTGAAATTACCAAGAGAGGATCTTCCGTTGCAGGAGATGTTCCATACCGAAATGATCATGTATGAGACTTTCAAAGTCGCACTTCCAAACTTAGACCTACCCTTCACAGTCCCTCGAATTCTATTGGGGTCGAACCAATGTTTAATGATTGAGGGTATCCCAGATATAGTATGTTATGAATTGATTTGGGGGACTCCTATGGACAAGATATCTTTCGTAACGAAGATTTTGGCAAGTTTGCATGCAGCCACTTGGAAGTCAGAATTCTTTGCTGTCCGTACCAAGAATATACAGCGTCCACCTGGAATCGGTCATGCATTATTACCACTACAAAGACAATTTCTCTTTCAACAGAATTGGAGGATTGCAGTGGAGACTACTGTACAAAATGGAGGAATTCAAAGAGAAGTTCAAGATTTCATTGTCAACATCTGTCATGAATTGTCGTTTCGACGGTTACAGGACGTCCATGAAATAGTACACAGTCAAGAACTTTGTTGTATTCATGGTGATTTTAATATTTCAAATCTTTTATTTCCAAAGGAACTAGACGATGGACGGAAGCCGGTTCTAATAGACTGGGCGACAGCAGGATACAGCAATCCTCTGATTGATGTCGCCTTCTTTTTGATTCTAAATGATTGTGCGGCAGCCGATTCCATGACCTGGCTTCGACAATATCATCACGAACTTATCCAGTGGAAGTCAAATCAGATGGATGAATTCTCGTTCAATGAAATGGTACACATCTTCCGATGGGCTATTCTATATCAGTGGATAATTCTGGTAGCATATGACGGAATGAGTGCGCAGCTTGCGGAGGGAAACCAAAAGCTCGTTGAGGCCAAATTGAAACATTTCAACAATGTCAAGCGCCGGGCGATGGAGACCCTGTATTCTATTGGAGACTTCGAAATCGACAAAGTTACTTTATTGACAGAAAAAGACAGAAAGGAAGCCCTGGACTTCAGTAGGAGCACGCCACTGAGTACATAATGCTTCACCGAAGCCGTGCAATAGTAACACCAATTGACTCGGTCAAAGGCACGAGTCAATCCGTCTTGGGTGCCCACGACTTCACTTTAGTAAAACCCACTTTTGCGGAGACATCGATTCCCGATAGAAGTTGCTTGGCATCTTTAGTCAGATCATACAACTCGTACCTCACGTCAGGATCCTCCCAATCGTACAGTTCCTCGTCTATATCGTCCGTGTCACAAGCGATCAATGGGTACGAATACAAACCACTAGTGACTTGAGGAATATATCCACTGCGAGATGTGACTTGGCTGAATGGAATAGCCTGTTCGCTGCCGACAGCAGAGTAAGTACTTTTGAAGAGCGACTGGGACATTTCAACGAACGCCCACGTAAACTTTAGCAACACGAGCCCAGCAATCGCAACTGCGGTCCAGCCGAAGACAACTGTGACCTCTTCTTGCTCGGGTGTCATCCATTCTCCACCTTCTGGCTGGTTTTTTGGAATGAAGGGAAAGGAAGGCGACTGCAGACACACCCGGTACTGACGATCTCCCTCCTC
>Ga0194115_10007060_pt1 | contig 11240 bp, 10 predicted proteins | sample TA2MahsurfametaG_3_FD_148656 | JGI IMG/M metagenome (GOLD analysis project Ga0194115, IMG submission 148656) | Freshwater microbial communities from Lake Tanganyika, Tanzania - TA2015002 Mahale S4 surface | ecosystem: Environmental > Aquatic > Freshwater > Lake | place: Tanzania: Lake... | reverse complement strand
CATGGGGCCAGCGGGCCTGCGGGGGCGTAGGGCCGTAGCCGATAAGGTCGCGAGGATTGAAAGAGGTTATTGGCGCAGTCAAGTGGGTGTCTCTAGGATTGGGTTCATGTAGCACTAGAATTCGGCATCTACCGGGGCGCCCGCCTTAAACCAGGCCGCCACGAGCTGCCGCTCTTCGTAGGTCATCTGAGTGACGTTATTCATGGGCATGGCCCGAAGTACCGATACCTGCTGATAGACCGATAAGGAATGGCGCTTGAGCTGTTCGGGCGAATCCAGGCGCACATTTTTCATTTGCAGATCTACCCCGTGACACTGCAGGCAGTGCTGGGCCATTACCTTTTGAATACGCAGTGCCCCCGCGGTTTCGAGGCTAGGGCTAGACCCTGCCTGCGGAGTCGGGCCCCCGCCAATGGCGGCGGGCTGGGTTGCGGGCTGGGTCGCCGCCCGCGACTCTGCAGAAGGCGCAGAGACCACCACAGCCGCAACCAGCAAGACCACCCCCGCTAGAGCATAGGGCCATGGGTGACCATGCCGCCCCAGCTTGTGGCCATGCATCTGAACAAAGAAATGACGAATCAGTGCACCACCCACCATGATCAGCACAAGCAGCGCAAGCCGGTCTTCGTGACCGGTGATAAACCCATAGTGGTTCGACAGCATGGTAAAGACCACCGGCAGCGTGAAATAGGTGTTGTGCACACTGCGCTGCTTGCCAATAATGCCGGGCAGAGGATCGAGCGCCTCTCCGGCCTGAAGCTGGGCCACCATCTTTTTCTGGCCAGGAATGATCCAGAACAGCACATTCGAGGACATTACGGTCGCCATCATGGCGCCTGTGATCAGAAACGCGGCACGACCGGAAAAGAGTTCTGTGGCTATTGCGGCGGCGGCTACGACGGCCACGGCCACCAGCACCGCCACAAGGCCGTCGCCCTTTCCAGGCTTGGCCGCAAACCGGCAGATAAGCTCGTAGACCAGCATAAACCCCAGCAGCATGGCAATCACAATTACCACCGCCTGGCCCTCGGTAAGTGCGGCAACCGAGGGGTCGATAAGATAGCTTGAGGGGTTCCAGAGGTAGGATACGGAAAGCAGCAGAAAGCCCGTGATCCAGGTGAAATAGCTTTCCCAGTAGAACCAGTGCAGATGCCCGCCGATATAGGGCGGGGCACCAATGAACTTACGGGCATGATAAAAACCGCCACCGTGAATCGCCCATAGCTCACCCGCAACCTTATCGGGGTTGTCGCCCTTGGGAGACACCAGACTGAGATCGAGAAAAACGAAGTAAAAGGAAGCGCCAATCCATGCCACTGCGACAATGACATGCAGCCATCGCAAAAGCAGGTTGGCCCAGTCAAACAAAAATATTTCCATACCGTTGGAAGAGGGCTCAACCTGCTTACCACTGCGGGCGCTGTAAGCAGAAAAAACATCGCGACCAAATTTTCGATCAACCAACGACAGCGCCAACGAGGGATAAGCAGCTCTTACCAAACCTTGGGGCTTTCATACAGCCAGACCGAAAACGCCACGCTGCGACGTTGTTCTAAGTCTATTACAACTATCTTTCCGGTTGAAAGACTTTTGCCTCCTGTTTTATACCAATGCCCCGTTCCTGTTCGGCATTGGTGCATGGCCCTGCCCGGCGCGGGCTTATTTGCACCCAGCGGCAGGGTTCGGAGCCGTATGGCTGCGGAACATCAGTAGCTGCGCCGCCACCGAGGCGGCTATGACCTCGGGCTCTTTGCCAACAATTTCGGACAGCCCAATCGGGCAGGTCACCTGGCCGAGGGCATGGTCGTCAAAACCGTAGTCGGTAAGGCGATGCCGAAACCGGGCCCACTTGGTCTTGCTGCCAATCAGGCCAATAAACGGCAGGGGAAGGCCTACGGTGGGCGGTTTTGGCGACCCAACCGCCTCAGACGGAAGGCCTGCGCCTGCGCCTGCCGCGCGATTACGCGCCAGACAAGCCCGCACCACCTGCAGGTCTTCGGCATGGCTGAAGCTCATGATCAGCACCCGAGTGCCGTCCGGCAGATGCCCTACGGCATCCTCCACCGGATCAATCTCCTCGCGCACAACGGCACCTGGCAGGCAATCCAGAACAACTGCCGCAGAGGCGGCTGACAGAAAGCCTTCCCGGCTATCAATCCACGACACTGCGAAGGGGAGCGGCGCGAGGGCACGAATCAGCGCCACGCCCACATGCCCACCCCCGAATACCGCCACCGGAACCCGTGTGGGCGCGAGCCGAACCACCCAGGGCTGCCAGTCCGATTCCGAGGCAACCCAGGCATAGTCGAGCCAGACCACGCCGCCACAGCACTGGCCAAGCGATGGCCCGAGTGGACAGCGCTGCCGCCAAGACACAGGCCACGGATGAGCGCCGCTGGAAGTTGTCGCAACATGGTCTCGTTCAACATCAGAGGCATCGACACGCTGCATGTCGGCGGGGGCATGTTCCCTGGCGTTTGGCGCATGCAACCACTCGCGCGCGCGGGCAATTGCCTGAAACTCCAGATGCCCTCCGCCCACCGTGCCCACGACCCCATGGGCATCAACCCGCATAAACGCCCCGACCTCACGAGGCACGGAGCCTTCTGTGCGGACCACATGCACCAGTATCTGTGGGTAAGCCACTGCGACGGAGGGCAGGCGCGCTAAGCCAGGCACGCGCTAGCCGCGCAGGGCCATCAGAATGCGCTCAGGCGTGCAGGGAAGATCAAGACAAAAGCTGCTGCCCTGCCCACGGGGCTCACGCGCATTGCCAATGGCATCACGCACCGCCTCCATCACGCTAAGAGCAAGCATGAGCGGGGGCTCTCCCACGGCCTTGGAACGAAACACAGTTTCTTCACGATTCGGATGGGGCCAGAAGTCCACAGAAAAATGCGCGGGCAGATCGCCTGCGGCAGGAATCTTGTAGGTGGAAGGCGCCTGAGTTTTAAGCCGGCCCGCAGAATCCCAGACGAGCTCTTCGGTGGTAAGCCAGCCCATGCCCTGAATAAAACCGCCCTCGATCTGGCCACGATCAATAGCCGGATTAATGCTCTGACCTACATCATGCAGAATCTCTACCCGCAGCACGCGCATCTCACCGGTGAGCGTGTCAATGGCAACTTCAGCGCAGGCCGCGCCATAGGCAAAGTAATAAAAGGGCCGGCCCTGTAGCTTCGTGCGGTCGTAGTGAATTTTGGGCGTGGCATAAAAGCCATCACTCCAGAGCTGCACTCGTGCCATATAGGCGCGCTGCACAAGGTCTTCAAAGGTGTCGCCCGGTTGCCGCAGCGGCGCAATGCGTTCTTTAATCTGCCGCGCAGCCAGCTGGGCCGCCTTGGCATTCAGGTCAGTGCCGCTTGAGGCTGCGGTGGGCGAGGCATTGGGCACCTTGCTGGTATCGCTGGCACTTACCCGCACCTTCTGCAAGGGCACGCCAAGTTCATCGGCCACCACCTGGGCCACCTTGGTAAAAAGGCCCTGGCCCATTTCGGTGCCGCCATGGTTCACGAGCACACTGCCATCGGTATAGACATGTACCAAGGCGCCGGCCTGGTTCATGTGGGTGGCCGTAAACGAGATTCCAAACTTCACCGGTGTGAGCGCCAGGCCCTTTTGTATCACCCGGTTCTGGGAATTAAAGGCGGCAATCGCCCTGCGCCGATCCGCATAGCCTGCGCGCCCTGCGAGGTCTTCTACCAGGGCCGGCGCCACGTTGTCTTCAATGGTCATGCCATAGTGGGTAACCGCCCGCGGCCCCGAGGTGTCATAGAAGTTTTGCTGCCGAATACCGAGCGCATCTTTTTGAAGATGCCGCGCAATCTCGCCCATGAGCGTTTCGATAAGCACCATGCCCTGCGGGCCCCCAAAGCCCCGAAAGGCAGTCATGCTCTGCAGGTTGGTCTTGCATCGGTAAGAGGCCACCGAGAGGTGCTCTAAAAAATACGCGTTATCCAGATGAAAGATTGCGCGGTCTGCCACCGGGCCACTGAGGTCGGCGCTAAATCCGCAGTTGCTGGCAATCAGAAGCTTTAGGCCAAGAATGCGCCCCAGACCATCAAAGCCCACCGTGTAGTCGTAGAAAAATGGATGGCGCTTTCCGGTAATGAGAAAATCATCATCGCGGTCGAGTCGCATTTTTACCGCGCGCCCCGTCTGCCGCGCCGCTACCGCTGCCCAGACAGCTACTTGGCCTGCCTGGGTCTCTTTGCCGCCAAAGCCTCCGCCCATGCGCCGGCACTCCACCCGCACCTCGTGATTCTGTAAGCCCAGAGCATGGGCGACCCAGTGCTGCACCTCGCCGGGGTGCTGGGTGCTGGAATGCACCCGCATCTGGCCTTGCTCATCGGGCAGTGCCAGGGCGGCCTGGCCTTCCAGATAAAAATGCTCCTGGCCGCCCAGATGAAACTGGCCCTGCAGACGGTGCGGTGCATTGGCTATGGCCGCCTCGGCGCTACCGCGCTCCAGAAATACCGGGGGCAGTACATAGCTCTTTGCCTCTAAGGCCTGGGCAATGGTAAGAATGGCAGGCAGCGGTTCGGCATTGATGAGCACCGCAGCCGCTGCGCGACGCGCCTGCAGGTGGCTCTCAGCGAGCACCAGCCCCACCACCTGACCGACATGCAACAGATGGGTCTGGGCAAAAATGGGTTCGTCCATGGCCGGAGTGGCCAAGATGTTGTCGGCCGGCAGGTGCTCGGCGAGCACCAGACGCTGCACCCCGGGAATGGCCAGGGCAGCGGTGGCATCCACCCCCAGTAGCCGTGCATGGGCATGGGGCGAGAGAATGGGCGCGGCATGCAGGCAGCCATGCGGCACAACAATGTCGTCAATATAGGGGGCAAGGCCTGTGACATGCAGGGCCGCACTATCGTGGCTAAGCGGCGTGCCGGCACTTGCGATACCCTCGCGGCCCCCAATCCCCGTAATACCCCCGAGGCCCGCGACATCCCCGAACCCCGTCTTACCCATCAGGCCTCCAGCCTTAGCGTCTCGCCGCTCGCCCATTCATGGCCGAGCTTGACCAACAGATTTCCCAAGACCGTACGCCGGTAGTCCGCACTGGCCCGCATATCTGAAATAGGCGAGAACTCGTTGCGTAGTAATTCCGCAGCTGCCTCGAGCGACGCCTGGGTTGCAGGCTGGCCTATAAGCGCCTGCTCGGTCTGGTAAGCCCGCACCGGCGTGGCAGCCACACCGCCCACACCGATGCGAATAGCCTCAATGTGGTCTGTGCCAAAGGCCCATACCACGAGGCTAATCGCGGAGATATCGTCTTCGAATCGTTTTGAAATCTTGTAGGCCGCAAGCCGTTCGCCCTGCTGCCGCTGCGGTAACAGAATGCGCTCTACAACCTCGGTAGGGGCGAGCGCCGTCTTGCGATAGCCCAGATAAAAATCGCGTAAGGCAACGGTGCGACGCTGTATCGGGGCCTGCGGGGCCGCAACCGAGGAGAGCACCAGAGAGGCATCCAGCGCCAGCAAAAAAGGCATGGAGTCACCGATCGGTGAGCCATTGGCCACATTACCCCCCAGCGTTGCTGACTCGCGAATCGGCCGGCCCGCAAACCGCCCAAAAAAATGGTGTGCCTCGGGCCATATCTCGGCAAGGGCATGAAAGGCCTCGGCCAGGGGCTCTGCCGCGCCAATCGAGATCTCGTGCACCGTGGCGCCCACAGTAACCTCAGCAGCCCCGGAACCCCCAGCGCCCCCCCGGCTCTCACCAACCTTGGTCACCATTCCCCGCAACTCAGGCACTGCGGTGAGGTCGATGACAAGGTCGTGCGACTGTAAGAGCTTAGTCACCCACAATCCCGCGTCGGTGGTGCCGGCCGCAAGCAAGGCCTGCGGATGTTGTGCGCGCAGTCCAAGCAGACTCTGCAGATCGGTGGGCCGATGGTAGCCCTGCGATGCGGCTATGCGGTGGCCGACCGAAAGACCTGCAGACGCATTATTGGAATGCGCTACTGTCAAAGCCGCTGCTAACGGAGGCACTGCCAGCACGTCTGCAAGCCACTGCGTATCAACCTTGACCACCGGGTAGTCGGCCATGCGCAGGCCTGCCTCGATAATCGGCTGATAGCCCGTGCATCGGCAGAGGTTGCCCGAGAGCGCCTCTTCAACCGCCTCTCGCGACACCGAATGCCCTTGGGCAATGGTGTTCATGTACAGCGCAAAAAGGCTCATCACAAAGCCCGGAGTGCAGAACCCACACTGGCTTGCGTGGCAGTCCACCATAGCCTGCTGCACCGGATGCAAAACCCCTTTTTCACCCAGAGCCATTTCGGCAAGGCGCGGCAGATCTTGTGCGGTAAACACCGCTGCCTCAGAGGCAGATCCAGCAAACCGAATGCAGCTATTTACCGCGCGCCAGCGAATACGGGCGACATCGAAATAACCGCGGGCATGAGACCGCTCCCCGCTGCTAGACTGGTATTCCGCGATCACCACTGTGCAGGCCCCGCAGTCGCCAGAGGCGCAGCCCTCTTTAACGGAACAGTTACCCGACTGCTCCCGCAGCCATTGCAGCAGGGTTTGCGTGGGAAACGAGGAAGGAGATAAAGAAGGCCCGCGCTGAGTCATTGCAAAATCTTACGGCCTCTTCTCAAAGACAACGTCCTGTGCGCCCTCCCAGAGGCATTTCACGCCCAAGGGACGCAGGTTTTCCTTGCCCTGGGTAATGGTTAAGAAATGATTTCCAGAGAGCTGGCCGAGCTTGCTGGCAAAGCAACACGACCCATAGGCCAGAATAATCTCGGTCTCCGAATAGCCCCCTGGGTAGAACAGAATATCGCCCACCGACGGATGGCTCGTGTGGTTCTCAAACCCCACCCCCAGCTGAAACTCCCCCAGGGGAACCCAGACGCCCTCGCCGCTCCAGCGCACGTGAATAAGCTTTTGCTTATAGGGCAAGAGTTTTAAAAAGGCCTCCACCGTCTTGGGCGCCTCGGGATGGGTCTCTGCCAGAAACTCAAAGCCGCCTGCCTTCACAACCAACTGGGTCAATTTATTCTCCTTGGAAACAACACTTCTGAAAACAATCAACGAAAAAACGCCAAAAACCTCTAGGGCTCAGACCTAAAACCCTTGCCGCATTCTACAAATCGCATTGTTAGGCGTTTGACGCCTGACCCCGCTCTTTAATGGGTACCGAGAATTGGTAGTCGATATCCCAGGGGAAAAAGATCCACTTATGCTGCTTGAATTCTTTTACACAGGTATCAACCAGCGGCCGCCCCGAGGGCTTTGCATAGAGCGTGGCAAAGTGAGCCTTGGGCAGCTTATTGCGCACAAAGGCAGCCGTCTTGCCGGTGTCGACCAGGTCGTCAATTAAGAGAAACCCCTCGCCATCGCCTTCGATCATTTTGAGCACCTGCAGGCTGCCCTGGGTCTTCTCGGCCTCGGCAGAGACACTTGCACCATAGCTGGTAATGCAGACGGTATCGATAAACCGAAGATCCAGCTCACGCGCAATCAAGGCTGCAGGCACCAGCCCCCCCCGGGTAATGGCAATAATGCCTTTCCAAGGGCCCTTGGCATGCAGCATCTCGCACAGATAGCGGGCATCGCGATGCAGCTCTGGCCAGGAAATAATAATGTCGTCTTCGTACGGGCGGCGCGCCTCTTGTGCGTCTTCTTTGGTCATGCAAAAAGTCTCCTAGGTGGTCTGGTCAAAAGCCCTATCTCAGCCGGTTCGTGCTGGTGCCGCTAGCCCAACGGCCGCTCGTCCCGGGGACGCTCATTCCAATGAGCCGCAAGCCACAATTATGACGTCTCCTTTGGTTAGTGGAATTGTTGTGTGAGTCTACTCTTGGCGGCTGCTGGTTTTCATTCGGAGTACACCGTGCCGCCTACCTGCTGCATTGCATTCGCTAACCTACTATCAAAGGTTGCTAAGCAGGCACCCTTACGGAGAGCTAGCTCTACGTAACTAGCGTCATAGGCAGTCAACCGCAGTTGCCGAGCTAAGCCAACGATCGCCTCCTGCCGCCTGACAAGAGACTCATCATCGAGCAGGATTGGGAGGTGGGATAGTCTTCGAAGAAAGTCGATAGCTTTTGCCGTACTCAGCACCTGCCTGCGCTCCGCAGTCAAAAGCGCGTTCGCGACCTCGAGGTACCAAAGACTCGGTACCCAAACACTCTGCCCAGTAACCGCATCGATCAAATGCTCGGAGAGTGCGGCCTCACGTGCATCTGGCCGCTCAAAAATCCACGACAGGGCCGCAGAGGCATCTAGTACGAGACTCATCTGCGCCCTTCACGAATCCACTGCGTGATCTCCTCGCTCGGCACACCCTTGATCTTTGGGAAGGCCTTTATCGCGGAGACGGCGGCCGTCGCAGTACCCGATTCCCCTGTGCCTCCAAACGGGATCAATTCGGCAATTGGCGCACCGCGCAGCGTTATCGTGAATCGCTGACCAGCTTGGACACTTCGTAACAACTCAGGCAGCTTTGTTTTTGCCTCATAAGACCCGATTTCTGTGTTCATTTCACACGCCCCCGCATTTCAACCAGTCTATAGACCAGTCTATATGAAAAAGTGGCGTCTGACTTCCAAAGAATGATGGCAGGCGTCGCCCGGGCGTCAGTTGCGCGTCAGCTAGCCGCCCAGCATTCCCTTCTTCAGGCCCGCATCCGCCGGCTGATCGCCCAGCCAGACCCGCAGCAGTGCAGCGGCAAACTTGGGGTTGGGAATACTGCCCTTATCGGCGCCTGCCACCTGAATGGCCACGCCGGACTGCGAGAAGTCGAGAATAATGGCGTCGCCCTCCTTGGCCTTACCAATCGACAACATCAGGCTGCCCAGCTGCTTGGCCTCGGCATCGAGCTCGGCCAAGGCAGCCGCAGACAGGTTTTTCTTCAGGCCCTCTTGCAGTGCGTCGTTAAGGGCATCTGCACCGAGGTCGCGCAGCATAACCATATGCACCCGACGTGGGGTTTCAGCAGAGATCACCGCATTGGCATCGGTGGTCTTCTGTGCCGTGTAAAGCCCCGCCACATAGACCTTGATCACCACGCGGGTACGAATTCCTGCGCCATTGAGCACCAGGTTCTGCCCCTGCACCGAGGCGGAGTCTGGCAGCTTAACGCCCCCCACCTCGCGGGCCTGACCCGGCGCCAGAAACAGACCAAATAGGCCCACCGCTACCGCCGCTGAGGCCAAGACCATCTTTACCTGACAGAACGAAGGCTGAAGATTTCCAAACATGACTCCCCCTTTTATTGAATTTTTTCAATGAACCCTGCGAACAAGAGTCTACTCTTGAAGCGGCGGACCCGACAGCGATTCCTCGCACTTTAAAACCGTGCAGGGAATCAGTGCGAAAATGACATTCATGCTCACCCTTCAGTTGGTCCATCTGCGCTTATACACCGCGAACCCCGATGCCAACGGCAACCCGCACGTAAACGCTCGCCCAGACACCCGCTTGTGGCGGAGAGGAAAATGACCTCCAACACGGCTTCGACCGCAACGGGTTCGCCCTCAGATCTACGCCTGTACTTGCGCCTGCTGGTCTTTGCCCGCCCCTATTGGAAGACAGTTGCCGTGCTGCTTGCAGCAGTGCTGGTTGCCGCAGCCATGGAACCACTGATGCCTGCGCTAATGAAGCCGCTGATTGATGAAAGCTTGATCGCTAAGGACCCTACCAGTCTCTGGGCCATACCACTGCTACTTGTGGTCGTTGTATTGCTGCGTGGCATAGCAGACTATCTCGTAACCGTATCAAGCCAGTACCTTGCCAGTCGCACGGTGGAGGATCTTCGGGCCGCAGTATTTGCCAAGCAGCTTGACCTGCCTGTAGCGCGCCACGATGAGGAGCAGGGAGGGCGAATGCTGAGTCGCATTACTTACGACACACAAATGGTTGCAGAAGCGGTGTCTAACGTCTGGCTGGTTTTTATCCGGGACAGTCTCGTTATTCTGGGCCTGATTGCTTTTTTGTTTTATACCGCATGGCAACTCGCTTTATTCGTTTTCATCTCCATGCCAGTACTCGTCATCGCCATTCAGCGCATTGGTAAAAGACTGCGAAGTTCTAACAGCCGATTGCAAGAACGCGTCGGGCAAATGAGTGGCCTTATTCAAGAGGCGCTACTTGGCTTAAAGGAAATAAAGATCTTCGCGGCCCAGGGCTCCCGCAGGCAACAATTTGCTGGGCTGAATCTCAGCTTGCGCAAAGAGCAGATGAAGGTGGCGCGCACCGCTGCTCTGGCTGGCCCTCTGGTGGCCTTTCTCACTGGCCTTACCGTGGCGATAGTGATTTATTTCGCTTCGTTTATGGCGGCTCAGGGTCATCTCACACCGGGGGCATTCGTCTCATTCATTACTGCGCTAGCCATGATCTTCGGCCCCATGCGCCGGCTTGTGCAGGTCTACGCTCTGCTGCAACGAGGGCTTGCTGCTGCCGACTCTATTTTTGGGCTGTTAGATGAACCGGTGGAGTCGCTGGGCGACAGGCATGAGGCGAACCTCGCAAGATCAATCGATCCCGTAAAGGCTCTAGCGGACAAAGCAGAGCGGCTCCACGGTTCAGTGGAATTTCGCGGTGTTTCTTTTCAATACCCACATCAAGAGCAAGCGGCAGTGAAGAATATTAGTTTCACCGTGGCGCCACAGCAGGTTGTCGCTCTTGTGGGGTCTTCCGGCAGTGGTAAGAGCACCATCCTGTATCTATTGGCTGGTTTTGCAGAGCCGCAGACTGGTGAGATCCTTATCGATGGGCGATCGCTATCAGAGATCGGGCTAGGTACTCTTCGGCAGAATATTGGTCTAGTAAGCCAGCGGGTCATGCTGTTCGACGAAACCATCCGGCAGAATATTCTTTTGGGTAGACCCAACGCAACGAATGCTGAGGTCGTAAGGGCCTGCCAAGCAGCCCACGCCTGGCCATTCATCGAGACTCTTCCGCAGGGCCTAGACACTCCGCTTGGCTCTCTAGGGGATCGACTCTCCGGCGGTCAAAGGCAGCGCATTGCAATTGCACGGGCATTTTTAAAAGATGCACCTATTCTGCTGCTAGATGAGGCCACCAGCGCGCTTGACAAAGAAAGCGAGCAGGCAGTCTTGGCTGGACTCAATGACCTCATGGCAGGCCGAACAGTAATTTTGGTAAGTCATGCCCCAGAGCGTCTGGCGAATGTCTCGCAGCTTATCCGCGTAGGGTAGTCAACTATCGCGCGTCGCCGGACCGAGACACTATTACGAGACACCATTAAAAAACCCCCGGTATCGC
>Ga0194115_10007057_pt1 | contig 11243 bp, 11 predicted proteins | sample TA2MahsurfametaG_3_FD_148656 | JGI IMG/M metagenome (GOLD analysis project Ga0194115, IMG submission 148656) | Freshwater microbial communities from Lake Tanganyika, Tanzania - TA2015002 Mahale S4 surface | ecosystem: Environmental > Aquatic > Freshwater > Lake | place: Tanzania: Lake... | reverse complement strand
CGCCGCGTCGACATCTGAAGCGTTGCTTTTAACAGTGATCGGTAGTTGAACTCCTTTTTCTGTACCCTTCTGGGTAGTATGAGTCGTTGTTTCAGGGACTACCGACGGGGAGGTTTGGATTGGTCGTTGAACTCCTTCTTCTGTACCCTTCTGGGTAGTATGAGTCGTTGTTTCAGGGACTACCGACGGGGAGGTTTGGATTGGTCGTTGAACTCCTTCTACTTCACCGTTCTGGGTAGTCTGAGTCGTTTTTTCAAGGACTATCGACGGCGAGGTTTGGATTGGTCGTTGAACTCCTTCTACTTCACCGTTCTGGGTAGTTTCAGTCGTTTTTTCAAGGACTGTCGACGGCGAGGTTTGGATAACTCTCGTTAGCATTCGAATCTCATCGAGTTCGGATACCGCCCATAGGACGATCCCAACAATACTGAATAGCACCAATCCGCGAGACCGAAAAAACATGGTTCGAACTCAGTCGTGACCTACGTTGGGAGCAAAAGAAAGGCAAAAGAAAGGAAAAGGAAATCCTCGAAGAAATCACCTGGGAAAAGTAATTGACAATGATTATTTGGTGTTGTCGTTCTTTGCCTTCGGCGACACACACTCATCAGTGCGTAGTTTGTCGTCGGGGAGACTACTATATTGTCGTGGAGACATCGGCTAGCTTTTGCGGATTGCCCGGAACAATATCACATGGAAAAATAGGCTTTCAACCTATGATTCGATAACGGCTGTACTGGGGGCTCCATAATTGTACCCCCTAAGTACTTCCTGCGACCACTCCAGAATCGAAAAAGTATACGTCGCTCAACAAATTGTATAATATGACAGTTTGTCTTCACTGCTTTTAGATGCTTACCGTATAGTCTTCGAAGGCCATCCGCATCGCCATCTACGGTATGTTTATCGACTGTCGGATCATCTACGGACGGGTCAATATCACCCATAGCAGCCTTGAATCGCCTTTCTGATCTCTCATCGAACCCAACTAATACTCGGCACAGTCACAAGTTCGACGTTGACAGTGAATCGGCACATCGAGCAACACAATACACCTTGGCAATTTCACATTGTGGGGAGAACGGGGTCGTGTAGGCTGTGAGGTGATCCGTTCTCAATATCAATAGGATGAATAGGAACCGTGAATGCCCAAACATTGCAAGCGGTGAAACCGTTGTTTTCTGATACAAGAAGATTCAAATCTCTAGATATTGGTCGAGGTCAATGAGGATCCTTTGTGCCGAAAGGAAAACCATTTTCATTTGACCAAGAATTTTCAATGTCATTCAAGATGCACTGTCGCGTCGGTATCTACAGCGTGGACTGCAATCATTCCAGTTGACTAGAAGTGGAGTTCCAGGAATTTTCCGGCGGTTGGGATACAACACAGACTACAGTAGACGTCCTGGCTTATCCTGGCTAGGAACGACAAGTGGGCAAGCGAATGCAGGAACAAGAATCGATAGTAACATCATCATCTCCGCCGTCATCACAACTAAAGAGAAGCGAGACAAGACGCTGATGTCACCTAATGTATCGTCTTAGATGAATCCTTTCTCTCCAACGCCAATCATTGGTGCACCAATCGAGATTGCAAGCAGAATTACAAAAAGAATCAGACGATTTTGTCCAACCAAGGGTACGAATCCCATTACTCCCCGATATACCTTCGTGACTTCGACGTCGATTTCAAGATCACTATTGGGCGGGATCTTCCCATTTCCAGCTCCTCGATCCTGGTAGGCAAGTTCTGGTGGTATTCGGATAATTCGTTTCCCTCCCTCCTTGATGCCTCTAATCCCTTGATCGAAGCCAGGCATGACAGTCCCACCACCCAACTTGAATGTTAGTCCCTCAGTCTTTCCGAACTGTTGTCGAGTCGAAAAGAGATACCCAGAGTAAGAGACGGTCAAGACATCTCCCTCTTCGACGGCCTCCCCAGTTCCTTCTGTCACGTCCTTCCATGCCAATTCCGATCCCGCCTTGTATCCAGTAAAGGGATCTAGAACCTGTGTCTCCTCCGACGAGGAGGAGGAAGATCGGAGTGACAAGAATTGTGACCGTCCCACACCTGCCGGTGTAAAGGCATTGATAGTAGGGACCACGAGTACCCCCACCATGACTACCGCCATGGCTTGGACAATCCAAAGCTGAGACTTCATTCTATTTCTGCAGTTCCTCGTGTAGATGGGTATACAATCACTGATGGAATGACGAAATTTGACCAATTTGCTGTCGGGAAGCGTTTTGCATCACAATTCACATCTGGTCGTCCAATCTTCAAACGGAACTTCAACTTCGTGCTGGCATCCTTGGTGAAGTCGCACAAGTCATATATTTCGGATATCTTTGTACATACCCTACTTATCTTATTAACATACAGAAATCGAAGGATAGATATGTATCTATAGATACAACGGGTACATTGGATCTCTCCTACCTGTAAAGCGAACGCGCCGTCTGTGAGCATCGACGAGGTCACCGGCGGGAAAGAGTGTGTTCTCTGGATGGAGTGATGGGGTGAGTGTGGTCGTGGATGGGCGGGTCTGCATTCTTAACCTTCGTCACGTTCCATTCATCCTCGACATACCAAACGAGGTTGATTCCAAGGATCATCATAACAGGAAGGAACAACAGCGGGAAATTGAACAAAAAAGTGACGACGCCAGTACGACCAACTTGAAATACAATATGGAATCGGAAGCTGCGGGGAGAAAGGAAGGGAAGAAAATCCGACATGGCGATTCTCCTAGTTCGGCAACAATGCTTCATGAGGTGATACGTAATCTTTGTTGGGATAATCATCTTTCTTCGTTGGCTGCTATCACCGCTCTCCTACAAATGGTTCTTGTGATCCAACGGCGAAAGACGATAGTACTGGGGATACAGCCTTGCTTCTTTTGGCCAAAAATGGTACCGGAGGTCAAGTCTTTAGTCAAATCACTGATGTCTTGCTTTCCTTTGTCGATGAGGCAGAAAGATGTGCATATGTCAACACCATGGATGCGCAGGGGAAGACCGCCCTTTCATATATGGCTGACTTTGGTGGAGCTCAAAAGGTATCCAAGTTACTTGAATTTTCGGCAGATCCTTTTGTGGGGGATCCTACTGGATCAAAGATACTTTTCTGTCTGTTACATCATCTCGAGACGTACAATCAGGATCCGACGCTGCTTGCGATCAAAAGTCTCCTAAGCGCTGGTTGTGATCCGAAGGCGAGAAACGAACAAGGGCAGACAGCTTTACATATTCTGGCTCACAAGGATGAACCAAATCGGTTCTTTACGTTCTTTACGGGTAGATTCATGAATACCCTAATTTCGTTTGTTGATGAAGCTGAAAGAAGTGCGTATGTGAATGCTACAGACGATGAGGGGAAATCAGCCCTATTCTATGCGGCCCGTTGCCATTGTCACGCCGCGGCGAAAGTATGTCTACTCCTCGACCACTATGCGGATCCATTCCTTAGCGATCTGACGGGGTCCTCTATCCTGAATGCAGTATTGTGTCATATCTCGTATGTTCGTGGAGATAATGATGATGATCCTGTCCGTGCCGTCACGAAACTATTGGAACTTGGTTGTCACCCCCAGGTCGAAGATGAAAATGGCGAATCGGCATTACTCATCTGGATCAAACAGGGCTACAGAAAGTCATTCAATACAATCATCGATCTCCTACTTTCCTTTGTAGATGATGACCAAAAAAGTACATACGTGAGCCTTCAGGATCACGAGGAAGGGAAATCTGCCCTCTTTTATGCGGTCGAATTTTATTTGCCATATAAGGCCAATCGACTCCTTGACCTAGCACCGATTATGGGTTTAAATCTTAACTTGGTCGATCATGGAGGGAGAACTGTCCTTCATTCGGCTGTCGTATCGAAATATTCCTCTGCCAAGTTGGTCTTATGTCTCCTTGATTGTGGTGCCGATGCAAATATACAAGATGAAGATGGAAATTCGGCCCTCCACCTATTGTCGAAAAAACCTAACCTATCCCCCAACAAATCGACAATGGTAGCACATTTGCTTTCCCATGGAAGTGATCCTATCCTTGCAGACAGTGAAGGTAACCTCCCGCTCTATTACTTGGGTGAACGCAAGACATTCGATCCTACCTCTGCATTCCTATTAATGCGATGCATGTTGCAGGCGGGATACAAAGGAGAAACCGTATAAGTTCGATAGGGAGTCTGTCTGTCTCTCTCTCTAGAGACGGATTCTATGACAATAATGTATCTAAATATACATACCATATTTTCTTTACTTCAAAGAGATAGTCGGCCGTCGCCATTTGACACTCGAATTGGATTGGATACCACCAAAATGTCCATTTGTTGATCCAGTCAGTCCTGAAAACTTGAATTCGGAAGATGCCTTACTAGTCACACCACCGACACAAAATTGAGTGTATTCCATATCTTCTGCATCACCGACACATGCATCCTTGATCAATACAGATCCACAACCTAGTCGGGTCTTGCAGTTTTTAGCAATTGTAATTTCGTTCCCCTCTGCTTGCATCGCATCAATGGCGGCAATCCACAGTGCCTTCGTAGGGATACTTTCAACGATCGATGATGGAACATCCTCTCCATGGACATCTACCAAGAATACATTCGCACTTCCATTCGTCTTGTCTAAGACAGATTGGACATCTTCCTGACTTTCGACCTTCCAGATTGTTTCCCCCTCCAAAGACGACAATAATGAACCGTCGTCGATACAATTTGCTGATAGGACGACACCAGATGCTCCAGCCTCGATGGCGTCTTTCGTCATGCTAGGTGGTCCATTGAATATTACGAGACAAGGACCAGGGAAATTACCAAGTGAAGACTTTTGTTCGTTCGCAAATTCTTTCAAAGCTTCCATTTCCGGTGTAAAGATGGCAGATACCTTACACTTCCGAAGTTGCATCGATAGGATGGAAATTTCCGTATTGGACAGTCCCTTTCCAGAATACTCTATTCCTACTGATAAAACCTTACTCATCTTCTTCATCGTTGATAGAAAGGTAGGAGCACTCCCATTGAGGACTGTCGTCGTCGTCGTCGACATCCCTAGGCCGGTGGTGGTCGTGATATCCGCACGGTACGACGTTGACAGTCTCACATGGAATGCCGTCGTGATGATTGGAAGAAGACTCAGGAGGAAAGGAAGACAAACCTTCATCGGGACAATCCGAATACATATATCTCCATGTACACTGGAAAGAATGTTTGACTGTAACGAAGCGTTTCGAAAGTGTCCCATGACGAGGGAACTTGAAAGGATGTGGCGCGACGTTTTTCTGTGAAAGGATGATGACAGTGAATTGCACGTACGTCACCAAGCCTCCACGTGGAATCCGTGTACCTCGAATCCTGAGAGGTCTTGGCGACGAGCGTATGTAGATATCGTAGATATACACCGAGAGCACTGAATCGAGGCCACCACCTGCTCTGTCAACCTTATACACTAACAGTAACAGCAATGTATACGCATCAAAACGATCATTATGGATTCTACGAAACCGACTCAAGAGGATTCTTGATATTCCCTTATTCTTTGCAAGAAGAAAGCGTAGGACAAGGTTTGTTGAGAACCGTAATTCTTTAGGTTTCAAAGTCCGCGGTCGTCCACTAGTATTACGCGACAAACCTAATCTCTCGGCTAGTTTTCCTGCGAGAGAAAGAGATATAAATCATCATCGTCGTTTACTTGTCGTTCATTCTCTGCCGACATACTTCGGTAAGATGTAAAACATTGACTGGTTGAAGCATCTCATAGGGGGTCCATCCGAATTCGATTGACATAAAGTATATACTTTCTGCCATTTCTGGTGTTACCATAGTATGGACTAATCGTAAACATTCGATCGCATTCCGTAAACGAGCAATCGATTGACGTTCATCTGGTAGAGTCGGTGTCATGGCATGTTGTCGTCGTAATTCTTCCTGTAAGTCTGCTAAATCTTTCATCATATCATCACCACCACCACTACCAGCAGCAACACTACCCCCGGCTGCCGTCGTAGTCGTCGACTGGACTGTCGCGCGTTGGATCCAAATGAGACCATTCGTCCCCCATAAGACATCTAATTTCCCATTGATTAATGTCAATGCATGATTCTTCCTTCGGGCGATTAATGCTGGTGGGACACGGATTAAACATCCATTCTCCAATTTCGAATATCGGAAGGAACGGGTATGTAACATCAATGTACCATCTGATATCTGAACCTTATGGACTTCTGCACTAATCAAATCACCCTCCTGTAGGAATAATCTCATATCTCGTTGATCTTGTGCTGTCCGGACACGTTGTGCACCGCCCGGTAAATGGACACCACTCAAAGGGAGTTGTGCATCCTTTTGATTCGGTACTAATTGGACTGTCCATCTCGAATTTTGGACCATCGATACCCGTCCAACAACTAAATCCCCCACATGTCCTTGATACAGTAATTCACAAAATGGGACGACTGTAATTAATTTGTTCACACGTTGTACCGTCCCACATACACTCGCTATCAAACGATCTTCATTCCCCACCGTTTCCATATACGTCCCATGACCACGAAGGAAGGATTGTTCCTCCGTGCTTTCACTGTTCATCACAGCAATGACCTGACCAGGTATTACCAAATGTTGAGCGGAAGTCATAGTCACGGGATATTGGCAGTAGTGGTGAACTTTATGCAAGTAAGAGTATAGAGAAAAAATGGAACCGTTTCACCAAAAAGATAAAAGATGTATGATATGAAAGGAGCGATGGTGCTCCTGGAAGGCGGGCTCATGACCTCATCGGCACAACATTGATTAGCACGACCACAATAACGGGATCACATTATTCGCACTCAGCCCTACCTCACACCCTTAGGGAATCATCCATGGCAATGAAAGATGCTAGAGTTAATGAATTCACTGCGACTAGGTTTGCATGGGCGATACAACAATATTTTGGGTCTTTTTCCTGTTGAGGGACTCACACCAACCAGGAAGATGGATCGGCCACACCTGATCATGTAGCGTTTTCGTTCAAGTAGTAGGTCCGAGTGCAAGCGACGATTGTCGTACCGACTACCCTAGCTTGTGTAGTCCTCCTAGTATGGACGACCAAAGCCTCCACCACGACCACCTCTTCCTCCACCTCGTCCGAATCCTCCTCGGCCACCCCCACCTCGACCACCACCACCATAACCGCTGTCAAATGTGTGAAAAAAACAACAACAACACGGACAGCTCCATTAGTTCACAGTGCAAATTCAATCTGGGAAGGGATATGATGATAGTATCATAGGAACTTACCCTCCACCGCCACCCATATAACCACGTCCACGGCCACCACCGCCATATCCACCACCTCGTCCACCATAGGAACCTCGACCTCCAAAACCACGACCAAATCCTCGTGGTCTTGCCATGGCTTGAAGTTCGGCAGGAATCTCTTGATCCGCCTTTGTAAGGACTTCTACCAATTGCGTCGCTGCCTTTTTGTCACCTGGCGTAAAGAAGGTAATGGCTCGACCTTTCGCACCAGCTCGTCCGGTACGACCGATACGATGGACGTAGTCTTCGACGGCATTGACCCCACAGGGCATATCGTAATTCACAACCACTCCGACGTCCTTCACATCAAGTCCACGAGCGGCAACATCAGTAGCGATGAGCAAGCGGAGGACTCCACTCTTGAAGGCTTGCATGACCTTGGTTCGTTCCCATTGAGGTCGATCACCATGAAGTGAGTCTACCGCGAACCCATCCTCCCATAGACGATTCGCTAGATCATGACAACTGTATTTCTTAGCGACAAAGACAATGACCTTTTCATGTGTCTTCCCACCGCCAGCTACAGCCTTCGTATCCACCTTGCCTCCTGCACTATCAACTAGGTCCTTTAAGATTTCTGTCAATTTGTCAAACTTGTCATCGTCGCCACACATAACAATCGTCTGCTTAATATCCTTATTCGCGACGAGAGCATCCACTTCCCCAACGTTGATCTGGAATGGATTCTTCAAAAAATCAAAGGCAAGCCGTTGAATCTCCTTTGGCCAGGTAGCGGAAAACAAAAGTGTCTGACGCTCAGAGGGCATCTTTTCAATAATCGATCGGATTTGTGGTTCAAAACCCTACAACAAGTCGAAACCAAAAGGGAGTGAAACGTGTGTATGTCAGAGTATGATCACCATCAGTATTTAAAGGCCATGGCGATACATACAACGAAAACGTACCATATCTAACATCCGGTCCGCCTCATCGAGGACTAAATATTTGATTCCGGATAGGTCAGCCTTCTTCATTTCCAGCAAGTCATTTAACCGGCCGGGTGTGGCAATGACACATTCGACACCCCGTTCTAATGCTGCAATTTGTGGATATTTCGGTGATCCACCATAACAACAGACACTCCGAATATCCAATGGTCGACCAAATTTCTGTGCCTCCTCCAAAATTTGGACAGACAATTCTCGAGTCGGTGCCAAGACGAGTAAAATCGGTTTGACCTTGGGACCACCACCACCCCGAACAAACTTATTTCCACTATTCATCGTCTCCTGTTGATGGAAGACAGGCATTAGGAATCCACAAGTTTTCCCAGACCCTGTTTTGGCAATGGAAATTAAATCATGTCCCGCCACCGCCAACGGCCATGCTTGTGCCTGAATGGCACTTGGTCGAGCATATCCCGCCTTTGAGAAACCTGCCAAAATCCGCGCCGAAAATGGTGAATCTGTGAATTCAATATATGGGTCGGGGATTTTGGCATTATGACTTCCCCCATGTCCCTTCAAGGTTAGTTGATGTTCCTTCCGCCATTCGTCGGGAGTTAATTTCTTTTCATCTTTGGTGACGGCGTCGTTTTCTTCAGCAGCATCCATGGAACGTGTACGTCTCCTTTTATCACCATTATCTCCCTCATTGTCATGATCCTTCGAATACGCCCTCATTCTCCGAATCTCACCCTTATGTTCATTCGAGTCTAGAGCGTTGGCCTCGCGATGAAGATTCTTCTTATGTTCTTTGTATGAGATCCCGAGTTTATCTGCATCTCGTTTCAATTGATCTTTCTTGGTTTTTTCTCCCATCGTTCACTGTATCTATATATCTCCAGAAGAATAAGCGAATGAATGAATAAACGAAAAAATATGTTGTTCAATTGTGGTAAGGCCAGGCAACGTTTTGTTCGAATGCTCGATGTGGGGAAATCGACAACGAAGAAAAATGCGGTTGATCATACGCCAAAAGTGGAACGAAGGAATCTCATCGACCCCACCGAAAAATCGTTGGTTCTCGGCAGCATCTTGGACCACGCGGTCAAAAAAAAACGTGCGACTCCAAGACGTTGGTCGGACGTGTCCATACCACCGAAACGTGACGTCATAAACCCGTATATATGTATGCAGACGAAAGGTACCGTACATATATCCCTACCGAACGATAGGCGATCGTGCAAAAAGCGAATTCGGCGAATGTGATGACGTGGGTCGTGTTGCGGTTGGAGAGCGAAGGACTGATTGCGTGACAGACTTTGTCGTGTGGGATGATGGTGGTGGGAGGTGTCGAGGTCCACAAAACGGAAGAACAAGCAAGAGATCGATCTCTCTTTCGCCAGTTTTGGATTTCTCACAACATTTTACCACCCACAACCAATACTACAAAAGGAAACAACAATTCAAACTTCATACAGCAAAAACACAACATGACGATTATGAAGACACATCCATACAACCCGCCCATCACTTCCGATACGAACAACAAGGACACGACATATACGACGGATTGTATTCCAATCAACGACTTCCCTGAGAATAGTAATAATCATCATCACGAATTAATATCACCTGCCGATAATAATCATCATCACGAATTAATATCACCTGCCGAAGAATCATCAGCTACCATTATCCCAGAAGCTACCCTTGCTTCACCATCACCAGAATGTTGTCCTTCCCCTAAGGTTGAAAATGGTCCCGGGTATGTCAAGGTCGTTTGTCGGAAACCTGTCATGTTGACGTATTGTCCCCACTGTCATCATGAGCATGTTAGAACAGACGTCAAAACGAAAGCTACTGGAACGACATGGGTGTGTGTTATGGGTGGATTCTTCCTTTTCTGGCCACTCTGTTGGATACCACTCGTCATTGATGAATGTCAACAAACCAATCACTACTGTTCGAACTGTGGTACAAAGGTGGGTCGTGTCAAGCCACTGAGTTAAGGAAGAAACAAAATCCGACGTCAACTTCATAAACAATCAGGATATTTGTGGAACAAGGTGGGACGCGGGGCGGGAGCTCCTCACTCGTGGCAGGGCTGCCAATCATGTCGTCTGCAACACCTGATCAGTAAATACTGCTAGAGATAAATTCATAATACTGCTAGACATATCTTCATAACGTGCACCTATTGTTGCGAATTGGAATGTGTATCATGAGGTTGACGGAATACTACGCCCCGAAATCCAAAAGTCAACAAGAATGCGACGAACGGAAAATTACCATGAAATAAGGGATGTATCTTTGAGTAGGCTCCATTAGTAGCGGCTTGACAAGACAGAAAAATTGTGGGGATATGATTGAGTCGATTCTCATCACCTCAAGAGAGCGTCGACCATAGGATATCCTCAATGACAACGCCGACCTAGCATCTTGACAGTGACAGTGAACAGTCGCATAATGGGTAGGCCAAATTGCATGCTCTTGTGCTTCACGCATATATACAAAAGTTACCCGTTGTTTCAAGAGTCCACAAAAATTCGACTCGGCCGACACGAAACGTGACGCGCCACGAACCACGACCCGAGCACGAAGGGTAGAGAATCACTGTGGGACTTGAAAGATTGGGCCTTCTTGTTTGGATGCGGAAAAACGGGAACTAAACTTTTCAGAAAATTGTTCCATAGCCAAACTCCCATCAGCCTCTCTCCTCTCACAACACAAACATCCTCACCCCACAAACAAAAAAACAAGATAAGATGTCCATCACAACGGCGTATGTCGAGAATACTAATGTTTCACATTTGCCGTGAGACGTAATCGTGCAGCGGCGGATATCTGCAGCGGCGGATGGCTGGCGATGCTCGATATTTGGATTGGCATGCGTATACGCGCATAGAAAATATATATGCTAAGGCATATGTCTGTATGTCGTCGACGGGTGAAAACGGGTGAAAACACTATACGGTTAACGGTCCCGGTAAAATGACAGACGGCAAAAAAAACTATATCTCGTTTTGGAGATGAAAGATTCGATA
>Ga0194115_10007054_pt1 | contig 11244 bp, 14 predicted proteins | sample TA2MahsurfametaG_3_FD_148656 | JGI IMG/M metagenome (GOLD analysis project Ga0194115, IMG submission 148656) | Freshwater microbial communities from Lake Tanganyika, Tanzania - TA2015002 Mahale S4 surface | ecosystem: Environmental > Aquatic > Freshwater > Lake | place: Tanzania: Lake... | reverse complement strand
CCACGCAGAAGGATAAGCAGCATAATCGACATGAGCGGTACGCAAGTCAATCGTGATACTACCAGTCCTTTTGGTATAACTGATAGAATAATATTAGAGAAATATGGTTTCATAATCATAAACAATCGCAAGAGCAATCCATTGATCAGCGATACAGATAACACAGTGAATGCGTTTATAAACAGGAATGGGCTGCGTGTAAAAAATGATGACAAACTATTATTAGAAGCATTGACTACATATCATTTCGAGGACGGTAGCCGAAAACGATTAGTCAAGTATACAGAGCAAAAATACGCGCATATAGATGGATTGGGCGATGCATTGCGCTATGGCATACATCATCTGTTCCCTATCACGCATGATGACATGGGCATACCTGAATATGTAGGCATGGATAGGCGCTATCAGCAATATACTACACCTGGTATACAACACATGCCAGAGAGTCCATTATATCCTGGTGGCCCAAGTTGGGACGAGATAATAAAAGGCAGTGAGAACAATAATGATTACATGAGTTATTAATATGCCTATATAGGTCTGATAAATAAATAAAATAAATCATAGGATACAACAAATGAGAAAACCATATAAATGTGTTAGCGCATATGATAGAGTTATGCGAAGGACAAATATACCAATGTTAGACGATGGTACAAAAGATAAAAGTAAATGCTGGTTATGGACTGGACCAGTGAACAACGCAGGTTACGGTATGATCCGTGGCAACGACGGATATCCTAAGATGACAACAGTTCATAGAATCGTTGGCATACACAAAGGTCTAGATCGTAAAAAGGAAATACAGCATACATGCTTGACAAAAAATTGCGTGAATCCAGATCATCTTGTAAATGGCAATCCACAATCGAGGACAAAGCGCATAATTGAAAAACATGGTAGGCATTTCAACATGCCGAAAAATCCTTATAAAAAGTGTAAATACTGTGGTAAGACATCACATGTGATATGGTTCAGCAGGCAACATAAACACTGCTATCCGGGTATGCTAAACAAGCATAAATAATATCTAGGAGATAGTATAACAATATATGAATTCACAAGAGTTGATTAAAAAAAATCCTATTTATGGTGCAACTTATGAACAAATGTTATCTTATCAATATGCATATCTTGGCGGACAAGTGTTTAAGAGATATGTGCGTAAGAAAAGACCCAGCGAAGATAGCCAGTTATATATTGATCTAGTCAACAATACTGTAGCACAACCAATATGCCGTTACATTGTAGAAACTATAAACGATGTATTGTTCGAGCCTGGCGTCAAGCGTGACTTAAAATTTTGCACTAGCACAGGTCAGAATATAGATCCTGACAACATAGAGTGGGCGCAATTATTTTGCCTAGATGCTGATCTACAGAATCGCAGCATAGATGCGTTCATGGAAAATGTAGGCGAACTCAGTAGCATATATGGATATTGCTGGGTGTTTGTTGATATGGCCATGCAAGGTGATGCTAACTATGGTAGACCATATGTAGTAGCAATAAATCCATTGCAAGTATGGGATTGGGAATGGGAATGGTTCGGCGGCAAGCCCATGGTCAAGTACTGCAAGGTATTAGAGACAGAAACAAAGGACGATTATTATATAAAGTGTTACCATCTAGGTACATCGTCAACTCCTAGTTATTTTGTGAGTTATAGATTAGGTAAGAATATCAGCAAAGAAGATGTAGAAGAGATAGGTCGCGGTGATTATCCTGCAGGCATGTCAGTGCCAGCGTTTATAGCATATGGTCGCAGGGATCCACGCACTTTAGATTTTGGTATCAGTGATATAGACAGCGCATGTGATGCGCAGAGAGAACATTATAAACTAGAATGCGAAGCATATACCAGCATACAATTCGCAAAAACAATCATACGTGCCGATAAGGGTGTAAGCATACCTGTACACGCAGGCGCGATAGTAAGAGCCACGCAAGGACAAGTCGAATCAATACCTGTAGATACAGGTGATGTTGACAAGATCACAGCAAGGCAGCGCGAGATACTAGAACAGATCGAGGCATTGACTGGACTAGGTGGCTTACGCAATACAAAAAATCAGTTAGCCAGCGGCATAGCCATTATAGAGGAACGAAAACAATTACATAGACTCGCAAAGAGCAAAGCCCGACTAATGGAAGTCACAGAAGAACTGATATTTACTTACGCGGCACGTTTCATGGATATGCGCTGGGCAGGCGAGATACATTATAATACAGATTACGAGGCACATGATACAAATTATAGATTGGCATTGTTCCAGCAAGCAAAAACACTTGTACAAAACAATGGCATAGTAGATAGCCTCATAACCAAAGAAATCATAGCAATGCTTGCGCCTAGCACTAGCATACCGCAATATGAGCAAGCATATATAGATACTATCACAGATGAACAGGTCAAGACACTAATGACTGATGAAAACAATACAGTATTAAGCCGTGACCTAGGTAATCAGATACCAACACCAGAAGATTTTAATGAAGATGAAGATGTATATGGTGATACACTAGAATATGATAGCGGCGAAGGCGCTGCTATAGATAACGGTATAGGCACACCGGTCGCTTATACAGGACAAAGTTATAGCACACAACAGGCTGTGGCAACACAGATTGTTGCGCTTAACGCAGGCCGGTAATTACGGTTGTTACGAATAACTAAGAGGAAATATGAACGAAACACAACTCGCTGGCAACGATACAGCCCCTGAAGCAGAACAGGTTAATAATGATGCTGATACTAATGTGAAGGCAGGTGCTATTCGCAAGAGCACCACTAACTCTATACTAAACGCATTGTCACAAGCAAGCGGACAGAGTTTTGAGTCAGTAGAGGCAGCGTTAGCCTATGTCGCACGAACTAGTAGCCAACGCGGTGGCAACGCACAGCCAGTGGCAGTAGAAGAATCAGACTCACGCATGGGGCGTGAAGATTCATCTGCTGACAATACTGACTTACGAGATCAGTTCATGAAGTTACAAAAAGACTTGGCAAGCAAAGAGCGAGCCTTGAGAACTAAAGAACTGGACTCAGAAATTATCCGTAACATGGGCGAAAAATTTGATCCTGATCTACAGGAATACGCATTACAAAAGATAAAAGCCAACATAAAAATGAAGAATGATGGCTCTTTTGCGATTGTAAACCAGAAGGGACAAGAACGCTATGGTATGGACGGTAATCCACTTACATTAAATGGTCTTGTGAATGAGATCGCTCAAGGTAACCCTAAGTTATTGAAAGGCGGCAGTTCGCAGACCGGTTCTGGATTACGAATGGGACAAGCATCATTTGCTGGTGCGATGCCTGACGCTATACCTGACTATAGCAAAGATCCTGCTGCGTTTAACGCATGGGCAAGTAAGCAAGGTCTAGGTAGGGGCATAGGGCTAAAAGGCACTAAAGTAGGTGTGAGTGTTAGTTCGTTTTCTAAGAAAGTTATTTAGCCATACCAAAGGAGAAATTTTATGGCATATGTACTTAACGGCGGTAATGACGAAGCCGATGGCTTTACAGCAGCCATTGCAAACTTTGCATTACGCGCAATGCATGAAAGCACAGGACTAGTGGACTATACTACAGTTGTCGCACCTAATCAAGGCAATCAGTATCTAGTACCACAATTCGCGCCTATCACGTATCAGGACTACAATCCTAATGCTAACGGTGGTGCTAATGGAGGCTTTAGCCCTAACGCTAACGTCAGTTTCGGTGCTGTTGAACAAAATCCTGCACTAGGTCAGGGAACAATCACTGCCAGCCCAACTGTTGCAGCCACAGCGTTTGATATTTTCTACGCATGGACAACAAGTTTTGAACTTGCTGCTACATTAGGTGCTGAACTCGGTGAGAGTTACGGTGAAAAGGTAGACCAGCGTGTTTGTGGAGCATTTACTAGTTTCAAAGCAACTGTAAGCAATACAAATTATGCTACTACACCACTAGATGGTTTCAACCGCCCAACAGAGTTAGGCGCTATGGAACTACGTGAAGCAGGACAAACAGGTAATACTGTAACTGCAGGCTTTACTGCAAACAGCGTGTTAGAGTTGATTCGTAACGTCAAGCAAAATTATCAAGTAGCAAGACTACCAGGCGTACCAACTATTGTATTAGATAACAATGGTCAAGCGGCTGCTGCCAACGTGTCAGCACCAGGTGGATCAGGCTCTACTATGACTCGCTTGCTTGCTGAATTGACTGGCGGCGCAGTAGCGGTTACCACAGGAGGTGGTGGTTCGCAAATATCTGGACTAGGTAATGAATTGCTAGCAACAGGTAAGATAGATAATGTCTACGGCTGTAAGGTCGTATTCACTACTTTCCTACCCGCAGCAACTCGTACTGTAGCAGGTGTAGCAAACGTATCTTGTAAGGTAGGCGCATACTTCCATGAGACAGCCTTGATCACAGTCCTAAAAGAAGGATTGGAAATCAAGATGGGCGAGAAGCCAGGTGGTTTGCAGATGTGGATCACAGGCGTAGCCTACATGGGTTCAGGTGTTGCTGATCCAAGACGCGGTGGAGCAATCAATATTGTTCAAAGTTAATAATTAATACATAGGAATGTAAACATATGTCAGTCCCCTATCAACGAATCAGCAATGCAACAGTACAGGATATAATATTTTATGATCCTGCTGCTGAACGCCGCGCCGCACAGATGCAAGTAGATTGGGACAAATATTTCAAGGTCGGTAGCCAAGAAATTTTGTACCAACTTGAGTTTGGATGGTGGCCAAAGTATTGCGATACGGTGTTAGGGGCAGCATATTATACTAACTTACCTAATGGTGCTCTAATATCAAGTTTTAATCCTAGTTTGCTTATCAAAAATGATCAAACATTGATACGGCTTGATACATTCATGGCTGTAAAGATATTTTACGAAAGCATAGTATCAGATACTAGCAATGTCAATGATGTTGACAAAGTTAATTTTGATCATGCATTGCGTAGATATCAAGCAGAATATGAGAAAGCACTGCAATTGATGAATTTCTATGATCTAAGTCAAGATGCTCCTAACGGTCCTACGACTAAGTTAGAAGAAAATTTTGTAGCGGACGTAGATTACTTTAATAACGATAGAAGATATTTCTAATGCCATTAACACATCAACCATACATTATAAAGGATGTCCTTGTACAATATATGAGGGCAACATGTGACACACTTTTACCTATAGTAGAAGTCAGTGACATATATCCTAGTAGTGATGATGTTGTGTCTTATGGTGTGTATGTAAGGAATGTCAGTCCTGTCAGCAGAGAAGTAAATCAAGGCGGTGTGACATCACAGGGTCAAGTATATACAGTTACCGATCAATTTGAGATATTGTATGTGAGTTATCAAAATGATCCACAAAGCATATTTGTTCTAGGCACTATCAATGATCTTGCTGCGAACAAAACATTGCTTGATGGATACTATGAGGTCACATTTAGTAAGTCAGAAGTCATAGGTAATCGTAGTGAAAAACATACCTATACATTTAATTGTAAACGATTGGATTTTAATGATTAGCCACTAACTTAAGGAGATATTAAAATGGCATACATTACAGTAAACGAGACAGGTACTTTCCCTGCGCTTATACTGTCAACTGATATAGCAAATTTGTCAAACACTTTTGCTACTACTGGTAATTTACCAGCAGACTCTGGCGTTGGTTCTTTGTTAAATGTTACTTGCTTGCAAGACATTACAATCACTAACAGTACTGGTATCTTCAGTTGGACAGATTTCTGTTCAGCCAGTATCAACAAAGTGACTACACCTAGTGACAACGAGATCAGCACTAACATCGTAATACAAGATGAAGATTTTTTCGGAGATAGTTCCGCAAATAATTCTTCAGCACTAGGTTATGGTGTTTCTGGTCTAAGTCAGAATCGTGTAGAAGTTGCTTTTAGAATACAGTTGAACAACAGCAGCAACGTTGGAGCAAACACTCCTGGTAGCACTTTCTTCTATTGCGGAAGAGGGTATCTAAGCAGCGTAGCACCAACTGTGTCACCAGACAGTCCAGTATGGGTTTCACCACTCACACTTGCTGTCACAGGCGACATGGGATCTGGTCCTAAAGTCTAATTGACTTAACAAAGAGGGCAGAGCGATCTGCTCTCTTTTGTTTTAGGAGAACAAATGAACAATAACAATGTCTTCCTTAAGACTGAGGAAGAAAAATTACGCAGTCTTATCGCTGATGAAGCGAAACTCATGCCCATGCTAAACAACATGGAACAAACAATACGACAGATGAAAGCCAAACAAGCATTTCGTCTAGCACTGCTCAATCAACTATTAGAAGAGCAGTATAATAAGTACGCAGGTAACTAATAAATATAAGATAACAATTCATAAAGGAGAAACAAATGAATATCAAAGATTTTGCAAGTAAACCCCAATTAGTAGAACTAATACTTGACGACAAAGACCTTGTCGAGAGATATGGTGAACCTATAACATTTCATACATACAACATCGTTCGTATGTCAACATATTTTGACTTCTTTAATGCACGAAGCAATAATGAGTTTGGTAATCTAGATAAGATCATGAAAGGATTGATCTTAGATGGTAAAGGTAATCGTGTGCTTAGTGATGATGAGGATCTACCTATCGATATCGCTGCTGCTGCCATCAATAAGATTGGAGAAATCTTGGGAAAACCACAGAGCAAGGCATCGACCCCAATGACTGGAGATCAGCAAAAATGATCACCATTGGGCGCATGGCAGAAAAATATCATATGCTTCCTAGCGAAGTAGAAGCGAATGCCACCACATATGACTTCATGATATTAGATGTTCTTGCTACCTATGACAATTATCAGATTCAGAAAACTAAAACAGGTGGCGTAGCAGATCCTAAATCTTATAAGTTAAGCACAGAACAATTGCTTGCGATCAAGAATAAAGGCAAACAAAAATGAGCAAGATCCAAGATAGGTTGAATAAGGTATTAGAGATACTTGATGATAAAAATATCAGCAAAGTAGCCTATGATGCCTATAAAGATTTCACACCTATCGGCGATCCTAATCGTTGGAAGACGAAATATAAACCTAAGAACTACAAGCCAGGTAATGCAAGACGCAAAACTGTATTGCGCGGAAATGAGATACAAGCAAACTATCCATATGCCACACGCTTAGAAGAAGGTTACAGCAGCCAAGCACCTGATGGTATGACTGCACCAACTATCGAAAGCATAAGAGATTATGTTTATAAGAAAACTGGAGTGCAAATGTAATGGCTACCATTGACACATATAAAATTAAAATAGAGATTGATGGTGATCAGCAACTTAAAAAGGCACAAGTTGATACTGCTAAGTTACAACAAGGCCTAAAAGATGCGAAAGAAGAAGCCAAGAAAACTGAACAAGCATTTGATACATTAGGTACTGCATTAGATAGGGTAGGTAAGTTTGCTGCCGGTGCATTTGCATTGATAGTAGGTTCTGCTGTCAGGATGGCAGATGAGATGGTCGATGTCGCACAAGCCACTGGTACTACAGCAGGTTTCGTAAGAGCATTATCACTTAGCCTTGAAGAAGCAGGTGGTAAGTTTGATGGCGCAGGTAAGATATTAATCAATTTCTACAAATCATTAGATGAAGTAGCAAATCTAAATGCTGATACTACTAAAGCATTTATGGATTTAGGTCTATCACTAGATGATCTAAAAGATAAAACTAACATTCAGATATTCCAGAAGGTAATTGAAAAGTTTGCCGAGATGGATGCAGGCGCACAGCGCACTGCATTAGGTATAAAGATATTTGGTAAAGAGTTTGCTAATATCGATCCTAAAGTACTTGATGAAATATTAAGAACAAAAGATTTTGCCAAGTTAGAAGAAGAAATGCTCAAAGCAGCCGCGGCTGTTGGTGCTATGGAACAAAACTTCCGTATGTTGCAAGAAGCGGCATTGCGATTGTTAGCACCATTGATAGGCGATGTAGATAATCTACGCATATCATCGGAGCAAGCAGAAAAGATAATCAAGATACTTGGCATCACCATGGCAGTAGCATTCAGTGCTAGTGTTGCTGCCAATATTATTAAAGTAGCAGGAGCCATAGGCTTTTTAGCGTCTAAGGCAGCAATATTATCTAAAAATCCTGTATTCAGAGCATTAGCATTAGGTGGTCTAGCGATAGGTGGAGCGATTGCAGGTAAATCATTAATGGAAGATGAACCTGCAAATACAACAACCGCGCCGACTGCCGCCGGTGGTGCTACGACTACTGCTGCCACAACTGCAAATAATCTTGCAAAGATACGCAAGATAAGAGAGGAAGAAGTTGCAGATACGATAGCACGCCAATTTGCATTACAAAATAAGCAAGTCCAGATCGCACAAGATTATCAAAAATTAGTCAATGGCACAGCCGATCTAAGCAAGCAAGAGGCTGATCGCAAAAAAGTTGAGTATGAAATAGATAAGCAATTAATGACACAGATCGCTGATCTTGATGCTAAGATAGCCGCAGAAGAAGAAAAGAAAAGTTTTGCTAACAAAGAAGCAATCGCTGCCTATAAAGCACAAAAAGATATATTGACTGCGCAAGCAGAAGAACAGAAGAAATTAAATCTAGCAGCATTGAAGAATGCCGAAACAGAGCGTGCCAAAACTGTAGAATTACAGAAACAATTAGGTTTGATGCAACAGCAAAGCCAAGCAGATATGGCTGCATTACAAGCAGAACAGATGCGCAAAGTGATCGCAGGCGAGATCACACAGACTGATGCCAAGAATGCTGTAGAGATCGCAAAGATCAAAGAAGATGGCGCTTTAAAAGTAGCCCAACTTGAAAGACAGATCGCTAATGAAAAAGATGAGATAAGACAAACAGAACTACGAAATCAAATCGATGCTATAAAGGCAGCAACAGATTTTGCCATATCCGAAAAAGAAAGAGAAGTTAGAGAAAAACAAGCATTAGAAGAAAGTTATGCTGCTGGCGCAGTAAGTGCGATAGAAAGCATAGCAGAAGGATTCAAACCATACAAGATGGCACAAGATGCAGTCAATAAGACATGGGGCACAATAAGCAATAGCATCGATAGTTTTGTCGAGACAGGCAAATTTAAGTTCAGCGATTTCGCAAGAAGCATAGTTGCTGATCTTGCTAAGATGATCGCCAAAGCATTGATCTTCCGTGCTATCAGCGGATTCTTAGGTGGACTAGGCATACCACTGCCCCCTGGATTAGCAGAAGGTGGACCTGCTGAGAAGGGCAAGCCATATATGGTAGGTGAGCGTGGACCAGAACTATTCATACCTAAAAATGCAGGCACAGTGATACCAAACGATAAGTTAGCAATGGCTAGCGCAAGCGCAGGACAATCACAGCAACAACCTGTAGTAAACAATTATACATATAACAACAACATAAACGCTGTAGATGCTAAATCAGTAGCCGCATTGTTCTATGAGAACAGGAAGTCATTGTTCGGTGCGGCTAATCAGGCAAGAAAAGAATTGCCATATGGCGCGGCAGCGTGATAGGAAACAGTCATGGCAGGATTACAAACAATAATAAACAAATGTAATGCGATTAGTATAGATCGTAGAAAAGTTGCAGGTATACAGTTCACAAGAAACGAGATACCAAGAGTCAGCCTCACACCAACTAAAAATCCATGGCGTTTTACATTAAAGATGCCTGCTAGTTTGAGTTACTATACAAATCGTGATTTATTAGAAGCATTAGATACAATGGATGTCGTCAGTCCTGAGATCATAACATTTAGCGACAATGCATGTCTAAGTTGGATATTCAAGTATCAGGGACAATTAAGTTTGACACAACGCAATCAGATCACAGTACAAAGTTTCGTAGGAAATCAATTAGTATTAACTAATCTACCTATAGTAAGTAGCGGCACTGTAATGGTAGAACCTAACGATGTTATACAGTTAGGTAATTATCCTTATCCATTCACTAGCACTACAAGGATCACAAGAGGTCTTGGTAGCACAGTCACAGTAACGACAAACAGACCAAACATATTGACAGTCAATGTCATAGGTCTAGGCATCACAGTAGGCAATGCATGTGAATGGAACATGTTTTGTCCTAACATGCCTACATATACACTAGTGCCTGGCGCATATACAAGAGCAAATGGCACTGTAGTCAATAATGCATTGATAGAATTTAGCAATGACTTTCAACTTTACGAATTCGTAGGTACAGCATGAGTACAAGCATACCAGCAGTCGCTAACAATAAAGCCAATGTCACAAGCGCGGAGTTTGTGCAATTGGTTATCTATAACAATTATTTGCCTACAGATGCAGGTAATCTTACTGTAGGTCAAGAATATATCATCAAGACTACTGGTAATACTGCATGGACTACATTAGGTGCTACAAGTAATGTCAGCGGTACTATCTTTACTGCCAATGCGAATGTTGCAAACACATCAGGCACAGCAGATGAGATTGAATATCTAAGTTTCAGTTCAGCATATACTAACGAGACTATAGGTGGAAATGTCTATACACCATTAGGTGGTTTGTTAAATGTTGGTGTGCAACAGCGTAGCATCCGTGTAAGTTCAGCAGATACGAGCATATCGATCAGCGGTGTTAGTGGTAACAACATCTATGAGATATTAGAAAGCCAGGGTCAGATACGCGGTAGCCTAGTCAAGATATTTCGTGGTTTTTATAACAACAATATGGTGTTGAGCAATGCTGTGTTACGATTCACAGGTATCGTCACTAATTATGGTATAAGCGAAGAGCGTGAGGACCGTTTAGATAATTATACGATTACTATAGATTGTAGCAGTTATAAAAGCGTGTTAGAAAATCGCATAGCGGGACGCAAGACCAATAAAAAGAGTTGGCAGTTCTTTGATAGCACAGATAGTAGCATGAACAATGTCACAAGTCTAGCAGGATTCACATTCGATTTCGGTGTCGATCCTAAGACTAGGACAACGATACCTAGCGCAGGTAATGGCGCATCGGCAGGTGGAGCAGGTGGTAAAGTAGGCCCAAGAGGCATACAGAGAGACTAATATGAGTTTTTTTAAGAAACTAGGTAAAGTATTCAAAAAAGTATTAGGCGTAGTTGCTGCCGTAGCCGCTGCCGTGTTCATTCCTGGCGCAGGAGCATTCATAGGTAAAGCATTACTTGGTGCGGCGATCAGCATAGGTGCTAGCAAACTATTAGCAAAGCGTGGGGCAGATGCACCTGCA
>Ga0194115_10007052_pt1 | contig 11246 bp, 12 predicted proteins | sample TA2MahsurfametaG_3_FD_148656 | JGI IMG/M metagenome (GOLD analysis project Ga0194115, IMG submission 148656) | Freshwater microbial communities from Lake Tanganyika, Tanzania - TA2015002 Mahale S4 surface | ecosystem: Environmental > Aquatic > Freshwater > Lake | place: Tanzania: Lake... | reverse complement strand
TAAAGAAGTATTTTTCTAAAAATTATTCATTAAATAATGTAGGTTTTAAACTTTTTTGAGATCAAAGCTTCCAAATATAAGAAAATATTTTAAATATTTAATTTTATAAGCCTAAAATGTCATTTTGTATCATAAGGATAGTTTATTGCTTGAATTGCGATCATGGGTTGAATAACTCAATTTTTTAGTCTACCAGCTAGGCTTCCTCATTCTCCTGCTGCTCGGCGTAGTAGTTGGCTATGAACTAATCAGCGTCAGGAACTCCTTCAATTGTAAGCTGGACAGCCATTTGCAGGATTTGTCGGCACCGTTCTTCTTCCTGGAGGCCGATCTCGAACTGGGCGAACTGAAGCCAGGGCGTTGGCAGGTTCGGAAAGGTCTAACAGTATTTCTGATAGATTTGTCTGACCCTGTCGACCTGGCACAACTTTTACTCCAGCTCAATATAGTTTTTGAAGCACTTCTGTTTGGGACACAGACCAATGGATCTGCCGTAGATTTTCCTGGCCTTGGCAAGGTTGTCGCAACGCAGGCAGAAGTCTGCGTAGAACTTCCAGAGTTTGGCGAAGGTAAACTTCTTGTGAGGCACTGCCTTGATGGCCCTCTCAAAGACCAGCTCAGCCTTTGCACTATCTCCGGCCACTTGCTCCTCGAAAGCTGCGTAGTTGTACCAGACGTACATATATCGTCTCCAGAAGCGCTTCTCTTCTGCAGGCGGCTTCTCCTTGACCGCGGCCTCGTAGACGAGCCTCACTGCCTCTACGTCTTTGAAGCACTCCTCCAGCCAAATTAAATTCAGCCATGCCTCGTAGTTCAAAGGATTCTTTGCAATCAGTGCCTTGTAGACACTCCTTCTTTCCCCTAGTACAACGCTCTCTATTTCTCCAGACTCCCCGTGCTCTTTTTAGAAGTTCAGGTATACTTGATACAGCTTCTTCGCTTTTTATTTGGGTAGGTGGCGAAGTCCAAACTTGAAGATCTGCCTTGCCCGTTCATACTCCCTGAGCTTCATCTCGAACTTGCCGAATTCCAAGAAGTAGTTTTCGTTGAGAGCTTCGCTACCTAGCTACGTGATGGTCCTCTCGAAGATTCTCCTGGCTGCTTCTTTCTCTCTGTTTCTGAACTAGAACTTGGCAACCTTTATATAGCTTTCCAGGGTAGGAAAGGCATCCAGATAGCGATAAAGCACGTCTTTGGCCTTCTCCTGTTCGCCCATTCTCTCCTAGAACTTGATGTAGGCGTTCCAGGCCTTTTCCCCGGGACACCACTCCATCCAGCGCTCGAAAACCTCCCTTGCCTTCAGGTACTATCCGACCAACTCCTCCATGTAGCAGTATTTGAACCAGAACTGATCTTCCCTGGGCAAGTAGTGTACAGCTCGCTCCCAAACATTCCTCGCATGGTTCAGGAACTTGTTTTTCATTTCCATTTCTGCGTATTTGAGCCAAAGACTCTTGTTCGTGTAGTCGATTTCGAGAGCCCTTTCGAAGACGGACCTTGCCCGGGGATACTCCTTCAGGTTTTCCTCCCACTGGCCGTAGCGGACCCAGACCGAGAGGTTGTACCTCTGCCTCCTGAGTTTGTCTTCGAACTCTCTGCGCTTCTCTTGTTTGTAGACGTGGAGCTCCTTTTCGTCCATGATCCTTTGGACTGGCGGTCTGAGTGCGACGGGTCTATGTATTTCTGCGTCTTTGAGGATCTGGTCTGCTGTGATTTGGACAATGGCTGCCTCTTTGTTTTTGATGGGAGGCGGCTTCATTTAAATCATAGGCATCTTCTCTTTTAATTTAATAATCAATAATAATGTGAATAGACGAGATGACTTCTCTTATAATTAATTAATCTACTTTTTTTTTTCTTACACCATGACTACCCTCACCAAGTAATAGATACTCAATAACATCAACGCCAAGTATGGTCTCAATTACCAACTGCAACAGATGCTTGCGTCACAAAACACCCAATTCTTGACCCTGCTCGCCAAGTAACTCAAGTTTAGCAGCTACTCAGTACCCTCTCTTGCCCTCCAGCTTGCCGCCATCTTCTTTCACCGCAAAGGCTACCTGCACTTCGACCGCTTCCTCGTCCTCACTGCATGCTTCCTCCTCGCCTCCAAACTCAAAAATATCGAGTGCAAGTTCAAAAACCTCTGTCACTGTTTCTACCTCGTGACTTCACAGTTGGCCCAGAATGCTGAGCCCTTCAACGAAGAGAAGATGAAGAGACTGAAAGACCAGCTCAGCGTCTGCGAGGCAGAAATCCTGCGCAGCTTGTAGTTCGAGCTGGAAGTCGTCACTGCCCAGGACTTCATTCGCAGGGAATGCGAGTTCCTCTACGGCGAAGACAAAGAGCTGGGCAAGAAAATCTTCAACACGACTAGGATCATCGTGCTCGACAGCTACAGGACACTCTGCAGTCTCTTGTACCATCCTCTGGTCGTCTTCGCCGCCTGTTTCCTGATCGCGAGCAGGTACGAGGGCAAGTATCCTCAGTAAGCCTCTACTTATGCAGTCAAAGTGCCTCTGTACTAAGTTTGTACTTGAGCAGCCTGAGCCCGTCTGTGCGGGAGGCCTTGGGGCCGTAATAGACCTTTGAGGAGGAGCGACTGTACGAGTGTTGGCTAAGACAGTTGGGAGAGAAGGAAAATTCAGTGGTTGAGAAAGAGGAAGTGAAGTAATGCCTGCAGATGATAAATAGCGTGCTATTCTGACCTGTTTTAATCGTATATCAATATTTAAAATTCTTTTCTCGCTCCTAGAATATATTTATTTTCTATTATGTGTTATGTGTTATAAGTCTCCTTACAGATTAATTATTGATTGATGGGTCTTATGCTGATAGGCTGATGGGGCATAGTTTTGTTTTGATTTTGTTTAGGCCAATCATTTATCAAGCAATCCAATAAATATAATTATTTTGCAATAATCATGCAAGACAGTCCCAACAGACCCAATTAAGGGTTCTAGCAGGCCGAAGAAGAACATCTCACCAGCAAACTTCCAGAAACACTCAGAGACACTCACCTTTATTTCACAATTCCAGAGGCAAAACCCCTGCTACCCAAGCAAATCATAGACTACAGCCTGCCCAAAGTTCTCATCAAGGAAGTCAGAATCGTAAAGTAGTCTCCCGAACTCTACGAGTCTTCTCTCTAAACGCCGTCATCTCCACTCGAGAGGGCGTTCCTCGCCAAAAGATAGCATAATAAAAATGCTTAAAGCACCCTTTCGAAGCGATTTATCGACAGCTACCTTTACAAGATCATTTACATGAAATACTACCCGGGAAAAGTCTCTGATTTTTAGCGCAAGACCAATAAAAAATTAAAAAACGAAATTCAAAAAATATGTAAGAATGCAGAACTTCTTTTTGCTACTTATGTAATTGACATAAACTTTCTCTTCGAGATCGGCACCCATATCCTGAGGAACCTAGAGGTAAAGCAATTGGTCTAGGATGTGAGCCAGACCGACTCGAGACCAGTCTCTTTCTAGTCCAAGTTCGAAGGAGGAAACCTCATGTACGTCTTTGAGCGACTCTAGCAGTCGAACTGCTCTGAGCCAATCCCTTACTTTGAGTACTTCTTGGTTCTGGAGAACGACATCAACACGAAAGGCTACGGAAACTGGTTTTACTTCAGCATGCAGGTGAAAGAAGTCAGAAAGATAAAGGTGAATGTGATGAACATGCAAAAGGCATTTTCGTTTTTGGGCCATGGAATGAGGGTGGCTGTGTTTTCAGTGAAGAGCCACGAAAGGGAAGGGACTGGTTGGAGGCTGGGGGGATATGATTATGGGTACCAAAGGAACGAGTTGTTGAAAGTACACAGATGTTGAATATAGGAAGAAGGAAGCCAAGCAAAGTACAGCACTTTGAGTTTCTTCATCGACAATCCCTCTGCAGACGGCAACGATACTCTGTTCGTGGCTTCCCATATTCCCTATTCCTATTCAAAACTCAGTTCACACCTGGACTATCTGTTGCATCGAGCTAAGGGTCAGGGTCAACTCTACTTGAGGAAGGAAATCCTAGCGTCGAGCGTGTCTTGCAACGAATGCTCTTTGCTGACTATGACTTTCAAGAAAGAGAAAGGCAGCCGGGAGAGAGGCAAGAAGAAGGTGGTGCTGCTGATGGCCCGGCAGCACCCCAGTGAAGTGGTTGCTTCTTACGTCATGGAAGGTCTTTTGGATGAACTAGTCAGCCAGAGTCAATCCACCACAGCATCTCTCCTTGAAAAATACATTTTCAAAGTGATTCCTATGGTCAACATTGACGGAGTCATCTACGGCAACTCTCGGTGCGACCTTGTCGGCTCCGACATCAACCGCAAGTGGAAACGAACAGTCAACCCAACCCTGCACCCCATCGTGTTCGCAGTGCAGAAGCTGGTGGCTAGTTTAGTCGCAGAAGGGCACGAAATCGAATACTTCGTGGACCTGCATGGACATAGTCAAAAGCTGGGCTCTTTCATTTACGGGTGCCAGTGTGGTGACGAGGCTGAGACTCGTCTATTTTCCTGGATCATGAGTAAAATTTGCCCTCAATTTAGTTACGAGAACTGCAGATTTGGACTCAACAGCCAGCGTAGGTAGACTGCGAGAGGTTTCATGCTGCTCTCCATGCCTAATCGCAAGTCGATGACCCTCTAAACTTCGACCTTCGGTTTCAGGCACGACAACTCTCTCAAACAGTTCGACATAAAGGACCTGCACAACATTGGTAGGAGTCTCTTGCAAGCCATGCACATCGATACCTTCAGGAACGACAAACTCATCAACTGGGCCTCAGTGCGGCAGGAAATAAAGGCCGTCTCAAGCAAGTCTAGCAAGGATGAGCAGCTTTCTTCCATGTAGTCGGACTCGAACCCCGACGCTGACGAGCTGACTCTACAACAGAAACTATAAACTTTCCTTTCGCCTCAGTTTCAGCCAGAACTCGAGCAGGCCGAAGAAGAGGCCCTGCTTCAACCCAAAGGACTCGGCCACCATAGATCTTAAGACTCTCTGCTGCATCTTAAGGGATTCTCTCAAGACAAGGCTCAGAACAAGCTTCCCAACGACAAATAAATGTGTTCTGAGATTCTCAAGAAGATCTCTAAAGGAACAGGACGGATTGAGCTCAAGGAAAGCAAGAGCGTGACCAAGGTCGTGCCTTTCAAGCTGCACTCGCGTGAGAAGAAGAGTCTCTCGGTGGGAAGGAAGATACGTATAGCAGTGTAGTTTTAACGGGAAGATCTGAGGGAACAAGGAAATCAGGAGACTGGTGGAAAGGAGAGTTTTCCAGTGATAGGGAAGCAGAGAGGATCCTTTTGGTCGAGCCTGAAGAAGGAGTGCGAGAGTCTGATAAACCAGAAGAAGAGCATGGTTGTAGGCCTACTGCCTCTTTTCAGACCTCAGAAATTTCATGATACATGATTTATAAATCACAATTATCCCTGATTCATAACATACATGGACGAATAATGATTATTTATTATTACTTATGATTAATGATGATTAAACGATAATTTATCGATGATCAAATGATGATTAATCGATGATCTCATAAAACATGAAATTCTGACTCAAAAATAAGTATCTTCAAAATCACTATGTCTTTCATCTTCTTTCATCGCAGTTTGCTGTAATTCGACTGGATCTGCTCCATCGCCCCAAGGTACTCAGTAAACGTCTACACGCCCACCCCGTACTTCTCATACTGGTACATAAAAGCCCTTTCCTTCACCATCCCGTACGCCCGTTCCAACATAGTCTCCAGACTACCCACTGATCCCTGTCCGTTCTCGATCATCGTCCCGCTCCGATTAAAACCCATGAAGCTGTGTTTGTCGTAAAGGGCCCTGGCCTTTCTCTCTTTATCTTTTTGAGGGACGTCGATGCCACGACCTATAAACAACCTGGACTTGTAAGGTTTAGCCCTCTGCTCCAGTTGGTTTTCAATTGACTGCCATAAGTCACTCTTGCTGTTTTCGTAGTGTTGTTCTGAGTAAGGTGCACACCTGATCGAGGCTATCTTGTATCTGAATCTATCATTGAGTACCTGTTGTCGTAGAAGACTTCTTCGGTCATTTACTTCGCGAAATTAAAAGAGTTCTCCTCAAGGGAATGCAAACTTGAGACGTCTCTTCTCACTACGGGAAACATCATCGAGGCTAGACTTCTTGCTATCACTCTGTTCATTTCTTCCAGCTGAGGCTTTTTCACGTTCATCTGCTTTATGCAGACATCGTTCACCTAGTCATTCTCTACCAGAAAAACTCCATCTGCCAGGTCACAAACAGTGCCAAGACTGAGCGTCGCATTGTATGACTGGAGAATGACCTCGCCAGAAAGGTGAGGCAGCACGCAGACTACGAGTTTAGGTATTTTGGGGAAGATTTCGTCCAAAAGAGTGAAGTTGTAGGTCCCTAGTCCCGAGCCAGTCCCTCCTGCAAGGCTCTGTACCTGCACGAAACTGTTTATATAGTCTTAGGGCTCGCTCACTCTCCTCAGCACCTCGACGATCTCCTCTCTGACCTTGGGCCCGTGGACGCAGCACCCGTAGGCCCAGTTGTTTCCACTGCCTTCTTCCCTGACGAGACTGAGCCTGCTGTCGTAGCTCCAGCTTGCCTTTTGGCTGAGACACTTGTTGACAACCTTGGGTTCCATGTCGATGAGTACTGCTTTAGCGTGACTGGAGTCTTGGAAGAAGGAGTGAGAGAGAGCCTGGTGGGCGGGAGTGGCTTGTTGAGCCTATGCGAACATGGCGTTGTAGAAGGCCTGCCCTATTTGGTTGCCGCACTGTCCTATTTGAATCAAAGGAATCGCCATTATAACACTATAAAACTCTGTAAATATTATTTATCCTCTATCGAAGAATTTTAATCACTTATATTGATAAAGATTATCATTCTAAACATTTATAAACATCAAGGAACAGTATATTCATCAGGAATCAAGAAGAATCAGATATAAATACACAATCAGTACATAATCAGATCTTGTGTCTCCTGACAAGGTTCATCACACCGCCGCCCCGCTCCTACACGCTCTCCATCGACTCACCTTCCTACCGACTGCCCTCCGTGCTCTCCTGTTGCGAAGTCCTTAACTTGTTCAGCATCAGGTCCCACCTTCGGTTCCTGTCGTTACGGTCCAGAGTCTCGTTCATCTGTGCGTTCACCAGCGACAGTCTCTACTCCACGGGTAGGCTTGGCATACACCCAAAGTTGAGCAACGACTTCTCTACTTTCGGCTGGAAGTAATCCAACTGGGAGTCTTCGTAAAAGTGTTCAATCGACTCTCTCGAGTTCTGTTCTCTCTCGAAAAATCCAGTGCTTTTTTTATTTTTGAGAGGAGAGACAGCCACGAGCTTAGAAGTGTTTGTTTGGTTCGTCAAATTCAGTACAGGTCGAGAATTTCCGCTGTTGTTAAAACTATTATTAAAGTTACTCAAATTATTTATTTTGGCCTGATTTTACTGATAATTTTTCTAGACACGCAGCTCTGTGATCTCTGCCTTGAGCTCATTGATGGTCCTGCCTGATGCTGATGACAGTCTATCTAGTTCCTCGATTAATCTGCTGTTTTGCTGTTTCAATTCCAGTATAGTCTTCCTGTAGCTACTCTCACTGAGCTGGTACTCGGCTATTTTGGCCTCTAGAGTGCTGACTCTTGGGTTTAGAGTGTCGCTGAACAATCCTTCTGCATTAAGTCTCAGACTGCCCTGTCCCTTGCTACTGTCACTCAACTCTCCCTGTTCCTTGCTGCTGCCCACGAAACACCTATCGTTCATGTTAGATTCCTGTCCCATCGAGGTCAGTTAGTCCTGTCCATGCTTGAAAGCTATACTGCCTCTATCTGTCTTGCCTGGACTTGAAACATATTTGCTGATATCTTTCATGATGATGACTATTTTTCTGTCTAGGATTTTGTAGACTTCGTCTATGTTGTTGGCGAACTCTCTGAGTTTGTCTTTGATTTCGCTTTTGAGTATTTCTAGTTTGCGAGTGTTGAGTTCTGAGTCGCTGATGTCTTCTGCCAAGCCATTGAAGGTCTTGGAGAGAGTGATGATTTCCCTGCAGCTGGCCTCGACTTCTCTGAGGTGATGCTGGGCCCGATTGTAGAAGACCCTCTGTTTTTGTTCCCCTGATATCATTCTTTCTTTCGTCCTTTTTCAGCAAATATTATAAACTTATTATATTCCCATTCATCTACTATTCCTACTCCATCAAAGATTAAATAATTAAAGATAAAAAACTACAAGATTAAAGATAAATAGATTAAAATATGAATAGAAAATAAAACAAATCTTAAAAAATTAAAAGCTTAAAATAAAATAAAATACTATAATACTGATCATAAACATAAATATCACATCGTGAATATTTATTACACGTCTTATTATTCCTCATCTCCTACACCATAATTGCTTTTTTCTGTTTCCAAAAAGACCCTGTTGATGTTCATCAGACTCAAACCGGCTTTGAACTTCAGCTCTCCGTTGTTTACCTCCACCTCCAACAACCCTTCCAGCAGTTCCAACAACCTCCTCACGTCTATCTTCTGCCCCTTCAGCTCGTCCAAGTAGCCGCCTAACTCTCCCAGCAGCTGCTTCAGTTCCTGCTTTGACTCCAGCTCGTAGCCTTCCAGCTGACTGTTCTAGAACTCGAACTGTCCCTCGACTCTCTCCAGATGGACCAGACTGATCACTGGGAAGAACTCTTCAGGGTCGTGGGTGCTCAAAGAGACATGCTCTTTGAAGGCGAGCGAGGTCAGTTTTCTGATGGCCTTCATGCAGCCGATCATGTTGAGACTCATCGTGAAGTGATTATCCTTCGTAAAAATGTCGTAAAAACTGCTTTCAGACTTGCTTATGAAATCGTTGAAGTCATAATCAAAGGCAAACTTCATCTTTCCTTAGGCTTCTAACTTGAAGTCAAAAATATCAGAAAATGCTATAGGAATCATCTCCAAATAGTCTACTATCTCTTAGTTAGTGCTAGTCACTATAAACGTGGTCGTGCTGTCCTTAACGAACGAACTCAGGTGTACTTTAGAGATCTCGCCCTGCCACTCCGGCGCCTCTTGGCTCAGCAAACCCATCAAGTTCTCATAGATCTATCTAAAAACAGTTTCTAACTCTTTGGCTTTCTCGTTCGACTTAGAAGTCACACTGACCTTCACGAACGGCTTAGACTTGGCTCCGCTTGAGTTTTTTTCGAATTAAAGCTCCACGAATGACTTATAGTTTGCTTTCTTAGCACCAACTAAAACGCTGATGTTTCCTTTTGCAGGGTTTTCGTGCTGATACGGTTGGCCTGGCGCAGCAGAAGGAGCTGCAGCTGTTCCACTCTCGTCACTTTTATCGAGGGCACTCTTAACCTCTGAAGTATATGAGAGGAGAGAATATTTCATTTTGAATATTTCGTGTTTGGCTTAGGTCTAGAGGGAGTCGTGGTATTCCTGAAGTTGCTGAAAGTTGAGAGTATTCTTGTCAGGACGCGTATGATTCATTTTTCTGATGATCTGGACTATAGAAAGGAGTACCTTGTTGATGGAACCTTGATAGATATCAGTAATGGCTAGATCTTCGAGCAGGCTGACGATCTAGCTCTGGTTAATCTCACCGTCCTGATCATCGTCGTGTTTGGCAAATAGTTCTTGTAATTCTTGCATTTTGGCCATCTTGAGATATCGGATTATATTATTAGACCACTATATGAGAATAAATTATACAAAAAATAAAAATATGATATCAAAGTACATTAAAATAGTTTCAAAAACGATAAATTATTTTTAACCACTTTAAACCAATAAAATACAATAAAACCGTAACAATCAATATAAATGCATATTTCCATTAAAATTATTAACCCTATGTATACACTCAGATCCATTGTAACCTCTCACAGGACCAAGTCTTTCATCTTTTTTGTCTTTGAAGGTCTGAGGTATTATTTCCTGAGGAAAAGACGTCAACTGAGTATTGTTCCCTTTTGTATAAGACGTCCCATGATGATGGTATTGAAATGAAGTCATATTCTTGTTTTCTTTATTGGACGGTTTGCATCCTGTTATTTTATCATACTTGATACAGTCTTTGGTATTATTAGTCATTTTTGTTATTTTTGTAGGAAGCAGACACTCTTTTACCCTGTACTCTATAACAGAATGTATCCTTGCTACATCCATTCCATCTAAATCACAAGATGATTACTTAAAAGACTTTTGGTCGCTCTTATCAACCCTTCAAACGTATACATAGACCCTAAATGATATTTCATCACAACTTCATGAAAGATTCGTCTCAGACTATCGATCATCGAGCTTTAGTCATGCAGCTAATTGCCCTCTTAAACTGTGACCTTACCAAAATGTGAATTGAGCCATACTCGTGTCCTTCCGGCCTAATCGAAGCCTATCATATCCTCTTTCACCTTAAAAAATATCCCAATGCCGTCCGTGACTCCTTAAAACCCTACCAAACATTGATAAAACACTAAAATCATCTCGTCTGCTCCTTCCAGTTTGATTTAATTGTATCTAGCTGTGATTTTTTCAGTGATGACCCTTGTTAGAGATTTGTCCCCACACAAAAGCATAGATTCTCTCTCGGGATTGGTTTGGCAGATTTATATGATCTTTAAGATTTGGGGCAGTTTGCTTGTGTTGATGAGCTGTAATTGGTTTTGATAAAAGGAAAGATCTCCTTAGGAGTAGACGGTGTACATGTCTGCCTGAAAGTTTTAGACCTTGTGGATGAGAAGAGAAGGATTACCGTGGATATGATCTCTGAAGGGCTATTCTACTCTCCACGTGGAATCGTGGTCTATAAGGCTGGATTTGCTGCCCATTTTCTTTTTTTCAAAGAAATTATATTTTAAGTTTAGAAAATATTTTATAAACACATCAATTTATTACTTGTAATCAATTGTAATTAATAGTAATTAATATTAATCTATAGATTAGGACTAAACTATTTCTAATCAAAAATTAATGAATAATAAATAAATGAATGATTATTGAATGATTTAAAATTAGCTATACTCATTTATATGAAATGAATTTATGAATGTTGATAATATGTTAATAGTTTGTTATGAAAGGTAGATCATACTCCTACTGATTCTTTCTCTGCTTTAAACTGCGTCCCTGAGTTTTTCACAGTATTCGTCTCCGCGTCCTTCTTTAGGTACGTCTGCGTGTCGCTGTCCACTCTGAAGTTCGACAACAAGGTCTGGTCCGCCCTCGTCTGCGTCTTCCTGA
>Ga0194115_10007048_pt1 | contig 11247 bp, 16 predicted proteins | sample TA2MahsurfametaG_3_FD_148656 | JGI IMG/M metagenome (GOLD analysis project Ga0194115, IMG submission 148656) | Freshwater microbial communities from Lake Tanganyika, Tanzania - TA2015002 Mahale S4 surface | ecosystem: Environmental > Aquatic > Freshwater > Lake | place: Tanzania: Lake... | reverse complement strand
CTCCTACCACTGTAACCACATACAGCGATGGATCCACTGTCACAACAAATGGTACCCCGGTTACTACAACTAGTACCGTCAATCAAACAGTAACAACTACAACCACATTTGATCAAGTGGTCACAACCGGCACCAGTCAAGATTATGCAACAAGAATTGATCAGCTGGCACAATTAGACTCAGCAAACACCAGATTGAACATGACGCTAGACAGCAATGTGCTCAGTCGTCATCGCAGCACAGGCGGGGGCCTAACCAGCCGAACTCGCAATGCCGGCAGCGATGAAAAAGGCTGGTGGTATTTGACCACAGAAAGCGGTGCTACTAATACCTATGACACCTACTCGTTAACCAATCGTCGCCTTGGTGTTGGGCATGAAAAACAGATCAAGGGCAACTGGGTAGTGGGTCTACAGTACAATCATGTGCGCGGTACACTGAGTGGACAAGATGCAGGTGGATCACTAATCAAAGATCATGTGGGTATCTACAGCCTGTACAACCATAACAATTGGCTGTGGAAAACTGATGTAGGTTATGCTCAGAACAGTTTTACCAACTATCACCTGTTGCCAGAACTAGGTTATTCAAACTCTGGTAAAACCACAGGTGCAGATGCATGGATCAGCAACAGACTGTACACACCAGACTGGCGTGGCTTTAGGCCGTTTGGTGGTATTCGTGTTGAGCAAAACAAGCGCAATGCTCTGATAGAGTCTGGTGATGCTATCACAGCCATGTCATTTGACAGTGTTAATCGTACTCGCACAGTGAGTGAACTGGGCCTACGCTATGACACCGTGATCAAAGACGCTGTGAATTTCATGGTGGAAGCCAGTCATACTGATACCAACATCAGTACTGTGCGAGCAGGGGTGAATTTTGCCCCTCGACAAAACATCGTGGGTGGCATCACAATTGGACAACAGTATCAAAACGGAATAACAAATTTGACAGTTCAAGCAAGCATGAAATGGCACTTTAACTAAAACAACTATATTCAATGGCAGTGATTCAAGCCCGTTTCGGCGGGCTTTTTTATAAATATTGTTTTGAGGACCACAGCCGTGAAACCCACAACTATCGCGGCGTGCCTATTCTGCCTAATCAGCCCTATAGCCAACGCCCAATACAAACCATTCAAACTGGAAAAAACCTTGAGTTGCGGACCGGCCGCACCCATGCTGGAATTTCTAGAACGAGACTATAATGAACGTCAAGTCTGGGTTGGCATAGACAGGTCCAGTGCCAATGAATCATACATGGCCTTGCTCATGAATCGAGCTACTGGAAAATGGACCCTGGTGCAATACAACACTCATGTTTCCTGTATACTAGGATCTGGGATTAGAGGAACTCCGCCACCAATGGAGCAAGCAGAATGAAAAAAACTTTGATTTTAGCCGCTGGTGTGTTATACTTTGCACAGGCAGTTGCTGAGCCTTATCGGGCCAACAAGCCTGTGATGTGTGACACATTGGAAAATGTAACCAAGACCATGAAAGAAAAATACGGCGAAGAACCTGTTTGGTTTGGAAGAGACTTGGAAAACAATGGCAATTATGTACTGCTCAGCAACTCGCAGACCAGGTCCTGGACCTTTATTCAATTTACAAATAGTTGGGCATGTGTGTTAGGAGTAGGCGACAAATCAACTTTATCATTTGGTCAAAAATCTAGCAATAAGTAGTTGATGGATCAATTACTTGTTGTAACTTGCAATAGAGATCGTTGGCAATTTCTTCTACAGTGTAAAAGTATTGGAAAATTTTTATCTCCTTGCAAAGTTACCATTATTATTAACCAGTACCCTGCTGTGGAATGGCAGGAATGGTTTGACAATCATTGTAGAATACATCTTCTTAAACATGAAGTTTGTGTACTCACTTACGAAGATTTCTTATCTGACTTCAGTTTTGTGTTTTTAAGTCGTGGCATTGATGGCTGGGTTACACAACAGATTCTAAAATTAGCATTTGCATTGAAAACAGAACAAGACTATCTTGTGCTAGATAGTAAAAATTGGTTTATTAGGTCTTGCAACCTCAATGATTTTCCTGAACGCACACGCAAGGCCAGTGACCATAATCCAAACTTTAATCCCATACACCAAGACTGTTGCCAGCGGTGGAGTCTAAACACAGCCACACCCTATCGCCCGGCAATCACTCCTTATCATGTCAACCCTGACACAGTAAAAAGATTATTCAAAGACTTTGGGGGAATAGACAACTTCATGTCATGGTTTGTTAAATTCAAAAACCCCAGTGAGTTTATTGTGTATGATCTATTTGCACAGTGCATTGGGAGAGAGTCATTTACAGGAAAAACAGCCAATTCGCCTTGTAGAAATTTTTATTATGCTCACACCACTGTGGCGGTTGAGCACAAATCCACTGAACTGAACTTGGTTGAATTTGAGGCCTGTTTGCAAGACACTAATATAAAAATGATCACAGCTTCCATTGCATTCATGCGTGATGCTGCGGTGAGACAAGCAGTTGAACAGCTATTACCTCTAAACTAAATAATCTTATGAATGTTAAACTCAAAAACTTGCTGTTGAGCCCATGGACAGCACTGGTAACACTGGTACTTGTTCTAGGTGTAAGATCAGCTGATCCTGTGTTTGTAGAAAGCATAAGACTACGTTATTTTGACACACTGATAGCTGCCAAACCAGCAACACAAAACAACATTGTAACTGCCAACATTGATCAAAAAGCATTGGATCAATACGGGCAATGGCCATTCAAGCGTGATGTGTATGCACACATGATTGAAGACCTGTACAAGCGCGGTGCAGGACTTGTTGTATTAAATGTTCTAATGCCCGAGAAGGATCGCCTTGGCGGCGATGCAGCATTGGCCGCTGTGATGCAACGATATCCTGTAGTGCTGGCCAATGTACCGGGTGACCAAACAAAAAACAAACCTCGCCATCCAGGCTCGGCTGTGCTAGGACCAGAATGGATTGATCAGATAATTACATATCCTGGTATCATTGCCAACATACCCGTGATTGAAAATGCAGCAGCCGGCATTGGCGGAACACACACTTTGCCAGAAGTGGATGGAGTGAACAGACGCTTGCCACTGGTGTTTGGTGTAAACGATATTCTATACCCTAGCCTGAGCATGGAAGTGCTGCGAGTGGCAGCAGGCGACACTACCTTTCAAATAAAATTAAATGAGTATGGCGTTGAAAAAATGCGCATACCCAAGTTTGGCCCAATTGCCACAGACAATCTTGGTCGCATATGGATTGACTGGTCACAAAAGTCACACGCTTATGGTATCACAAACTTGCCTGCAGACCTTAAAGGCGCACTAGTCCTTGTGGGTCCTACCGCAGCCGGTATTTCAAATCCTGTGCCAACCAGTATAGGAGCTGTGTTTCCCAACCATGCTCAGGCCGCAGTGATAGGCACCATGTTTAATGGCGTTACTATACAACGCCCGGACTATGCAGATGGTGCTGAAATTCTAGCACTGCTTGCCGGCGGTTTGTTACTTTTGTTTCTAACGAGGTATGTTTATGCAGGTTTGGCAACAACGATTGTGTTGGCTGGCAGCGGCTATTTTGTCAGTCAGTATTTGTTCACTAACTTTTTATTCTTATTTGACGCTACTGCCTTTACCATTGGCACAATCTTGGTCTCTTTGCATGCCTATGGTGCGAAGTTTGTGAGTGAGTTCTTACAGAAGCAACAGATTAAGAAACAGTTTGGTTCTTATGTGAGCCCTGTGATAGTGGAACGACTACAAAAAAATCCTGACCTAATTAAATTGGGCGGCGAAGAAAAAATGCTCACAGCCGTGATGACAGACATGCGCAACTTCACTGGATTAGGCGAAAAATACGGTAGCGATGTACAAGGATTTACTGCTATAATGAATGAATATATGACTGCTATCAGTGAGCCAGTGTTTGCCAATGACGGCTGTTTGATTAAATTCATTGGCGATGCAAGTTTACACATCCACGGTGCTCCATTGGATGATGATCGTCATGCGTATCGTGCTGTGAAGACAGGTCTTGAAATGATTGCTGCTGTAGAAAAATTCAATGAACGCCTGGCCAGCATTGGCAAGCCGCCAGTGGGCATGGGCTGTGGTGTTAACACAGGAAAAATTCTTGTAGGCAATATAGGATCTCCAGGAAAAATGGGCTATGATGTACTAGGCGATCCAGTGAGCGTGGCCAGTAGATTAGAAGGACAAACCAAGGGCTACGGCGTGCTCATGATCATAGGTCCAGACACATATGAACAAGTAAACAATGATTTCTTGTGTTTAGAACTAGACTGTATAGCAGTCAAAGGTAAAGCCATTGGGTTGAACATATACACTCCTTTGCACACCGATGCTGGAGCAATGGCCGAATATATCATGGCCAAAGAAACACATGATGAAATGCTTGTTTTATACAGGCAGCAAAAATTTGACGCAGCTATCAAACTGTGCAAAGAACTCACAGGAGAATTTGACGGTGAAATGGATCATTACTATGAACTTTGGATCCTGCGCTGTGAAGAAATGAAACGGGCCAAACTGCCCAAGGATTGGGATGGCGTATATCGTGCCACTTCTAAATAATTACTTTGATTGGATTTTTGATTGTTCCATAAAATTATTATTGGACTGGTACTTTTTGCCATTTGTAGTCATGGGTCAGCTGTCGCAACAGGACACCTTACCGCTCAAAGCTGGCTTGTGTCAGACCCACAAGGTCACCTAATACGAAGTGAAAATGCAGACCAGGTTCGAAGCATAGCCAGTATTACTAAACTGCTCACCGTGATGACCGTGCTTGACGCTGGCCAAAATCTTGACGAACAACTGACCATTGTTCGAGCGCACCAAAGTAGTATTCCTCCTAAAATGAAAACGCTGAGCCGGCGAACTTTGATAGAATTGGCCATGGTCAAAAGCGATAACCGTGCTGCTCAAACCTTGTGTGAACACTACCCCGGAGGACTACGGGCATGTGTGCAAGAAATGAACATGAAGTTAAAAACTCTAGGCATGGTCAACAGTGTGGTTTATGAACCAACAGGGTTAGACAGCAGAAATGTAAGCACGGCCACTGAACTTACTCAACTAGTACGAGCTGCCAGAACCTATGGGCCAGTGGTAGAGGCAAGTCAAAAGACCAAGATTCAAATCAAACTCAAGAAAAAGTATTTTTTATTTTCCCAAACCAATCCCTTGGTAGGCAAAACTCAAAGAGTTATTGTGAGCAAGACTGGTTGGATAAGTGCTTCTGGCGGTTGCATTGTCATGCTCATGGACACAGACCTAGGTGACAGAATAGTTGTGGTATTAGGCAGTAAGAGCACCCGCACCAGGATACCAGAAGCAGAATTTATAAGTGAATTGAAAGAATTAGAAGAGTAGTGCTCACTTTAGGTTTCACGGTAGCGAATCGTTACACCAGCCCAGCAGCCGGGCACCCTCGTAACAGATTACGGTCCTGTAAGTGTTCTTGCCAGGCGATCCTTGATAATGTTTATAGTTTTATCACTGATCACCACTTCGTAATGATTTAGAGGAACTTCTACCAGTTCCATGTCGGTAACTGCTCGCATGCTTTCAATGGTAACAACACCGTCATTGTCTTGTTTGATCCAAGGACTTGCACCTTGAGTAGTAACCACATTGGTCCACTTGTTCTTGGGATATCGTAGATCTGCTACAACACTCATTGGACGGCTCATAGTCCCTATGTCGCGCATCAGCTGTGAAAAAGGCAAAAAGTATTTAGCATAGTCTGCTTCTCTACTGCCCCCATAGGGAGTGCTTAGAGTAACCGCACCTAAAACTTTGTTGGGGAATTTATCTGCAAGATGTATAGCATAGATGCCGCCCAGGCTGTGGGCAACAAAAAACACTTTTTCAACACTGTCTAACAATTCGATCATTTTTTTGAGATTGGTGTCAAACCCATCGCTGCTGTGATAATCTATGCACAGATCTCTTTTGGGTAGATGTTCTCGTATGCGAGTAAAACTTTCACTGGTGGCAGATGCACCGTGTATGTACACGATTGTCATTGCTTTAAGGGCTTCCTGTTCTTGCCTCTTTGTCATCGGGTGTATTTTTTGCATGGACTTTGTTATGAACATCGTCGTCTAGACGAACTGCTTCGTCAAACTTTTGACTGGCTTCTCGTTCTACTTTAACCTGTTCCATCACGCGATCACTTTCGATGATTTTGCCGCGCAAATGAAGCACTGTATTTACTTTTTGATTGAGCCGGATCAAATCATTGTCCAGCATGCGTATGCGATCTATTAATGCAATTAACACAGTGTTGGCTTCGCTTATCACTGGTTTGATTTCTTTTGTACTCCATTCCCATACATGCTTGATAATGTAGCCCATGCCTACAGCCATTACAATTGGAAATCCGTATTTGTTGATAAGCCCTACAATGTCATCCATTAGTTGATTCCTTTCCAAAATCCCCAAGGATCATGAATTTTCTTTAGCTGAGGTGTTGGTCGTTCGTAAACATACAGCATGTACCATGCAAGTAATACCATGCATTCTAGTAGGTAAAAAACCACAAAGGCTTCAAACATTAAAATAACAGTCCTATCACAAAGCCAATTAACACACCATACAACACAGCTTTGTACAAGTCTCGGTCATGCCATACTGGTTGCAACTTTAGGTATTCTTGCATCTGTGGACTTAGGCTGTCCCACCAGGCTTGATATTTGCTCATTAGTCTCTCCGTGCATCATTTTTACCATCAGACCGTGCTATTCTGTCTGTGTCCGGTTTTAGTCCTAGTGCATTGCTTACAATAGTATCAATGCGTATTACATCATGATTCATAGTCTTGACACGATTATCCAACGCAGTAATAATTCCAGCCATGCCTTTGACAGCACCTAGCACACCTCCTAACAAAAGTTTTATAGTAAGGTACACAAAGTAGCCGCCGGCTAATGCTACTGCTATAGGAAATCCTAGGTCGCCTATGAGTTTGAAAATGTCGCTCATCACAGCTCCTTATTGATATTATTATAAGGTATTTATGGGCCAGTCCAAAAACTTTGGGTGGCACTAAATAACTGTAAAGTCGTCAGGGACAAGAAAAACAATGCAATTTATCAACTATTCTGCAATTGGCTTTGATGCCTTTTGCAACAGCAGTAAACAAGATGAAACAATCAGACGCAAGAAAGAAATCATTGACCATGTGATTTCTTACTATCGTGTTGCTCCAAAAAAACTGTTGTTTATTGGGTTTAATCCTGCAATTTTGGCTATGGACAGCAAACAACAGATAACTGTAACACAAGTAACTACTTCTATAATGACCTATTTACAGGCTCATCGTAGCGACATCAAATACATGGAGTGGCATCATATGTCAGCTGATCATGACAAATTTGATGCAGTAATAGCCATGGATGAGTTTTTAACTTTTGCAAAAACCAACGAAGAACAACTGGCAAATCTAAACAAGATTTGCGCTCTCAGCTCTCAGTTGGTGATAACTACTTTAAGAGACTACAAAAATCAAAGTTTTAAGGATCGTGAATTTAGTATACCCAGCGTGGTCAAGGGCGAACAGACAAATAGTTTGTATCTGGAATATCATGATTACGATGTACAAGATAGAAACGCCTGGCAACGCAGCGTGTATGAAATTACCGGTACTAATTTACGAGCTTTTGCAGGATTTGATTGTAGGCAAATGTTTTTCAAACAATGTGCAAAATTCAGTATTGATGCAGGTGCAAGCGAATTCTTGGTACACAAGAATATCATGTTCAAGAGCCTGATCAAGAAAAATTATGAGCATGTGATATCAATGAGATTTGTAAATGGACATAACCAATCAAGTAGACAATATAGTTGAGAATTTAGTCAAGCAAATTGAAACACGACTGAATGCTCGTGTAGATAATTTGGTAACCGCTGCACTAACACAGCGATTAGATAACATCGACTACGAAAAAAAATTAAACTGGTTGGCCAGTACCAAACTGGACGGTTTAATTGCTAGCATGGAAGTGGATCAATCCAGAGTCCAAGAACGATTGGATGCTGTTGCGGATCAAGTGGTCAATGGATTTGAAGCGGAAACTAAACGACTTGCCACAGAACATGTCAAACACAAACTGTACAATGAAATAGATGTTAATCACACAGTGCGTGAAATTGTACTTACAGAAATTAGTAAAAAGTTAGCTACTTTTGCTTTTCCCAAATCTAGTATTCCCGGCGATGCAATCAATTCTAAAACTTTGATTGTGAGTGGCAACAACATACGCGGTGGCACAATTCAAGATTTTAACAGTAACGGTATTGAGGACAAAAGCACACAGGTTCAGATGACTTTGCTAGATGCAGGAGTAGTCATTGAAAACAAGATTGTGAGTCTTGGGCTTGAAGTCAAAGGCCAGACCGTGATTGAAGGTGACCTGCATATCAAAGGCGATGTTCCAATGACTGGTACGTTTGCCCAACGCATTATTGAAAACACTGTGACTGCTACAAAGCAGAGTCTAAACACCGAATTGTTTGACGGCTTTAGCAGCACTTTGTTTGAACGCATACAAGAGAATGGGCTTGATCTAAACAAGTTAACACTCAATGGTACACCTGTGATAGAAGGCTCAAAACTTAGCTACAGTGTTACCGACACCAACATCACACGGCTAGGATTGGTACGAGATCTGCAAACCGCAGGCGAAGCATTGTTGAGCCAAACACTGTATGTTGGCGACAAACGAGTAGGTATAAACACGCTAGAACCCGGACAAGCACTCAGCGTTTGGGATCAAGAAGTAGAAATTGGGTTCAGCAAGCGCGAACGCGATGTTGCCTGGATTGGGACACCAAGAGAACAAACTGTGGTGCTCAGCGCCAATCGTAAAGACAATTTGGTTCTAAACAAAGATGGTACTGTAAGTATCAATGAGTTGTACATAGGCCAACAACAAATTGGCTTCAGTGCAGGCACACCTGCACATGCTGCAACCAAAGGATCGGTGTTGTTTAACAGTGCCCCAGGACCTGGGCAACCAGCTGGTTGGATCAGTTTGGGCGGAGGTGCCTGGAGCCGTTTTGGCACTCTTGGTTGACAAATATTTCTTTAGCATATAAACTCAGCACATGCTACTACTGTTCGATGTCGATGGCACCTTAACACCCAGCCGAGGGCAGATAGATCCAGAATTCAAACGCTGGCTGAAGTACGACTGCAGATTTAATTTTCGTCTGATCACCGGCAGCGACCTTGAAAAAACACAAGAACAAGTGGGATTGGATTTCTGGAAAGATGCCTACGTCTACAACTGTGCAGGCAATCATGTGTTTGATCATGGTCGCGAAGTTTACAAGAGTGCGTGGCACATACCTCATGATTTAGAATGGATCCTAAAGGCCAAAATAATCGCCAGCCGCTGTCCGGAAAAAACCGGACGACACATTGAACATCGAGTGGGCCTGTGCAACTTCAGCACAGTAGGACGCAATGCCACGCCAGACCAGCGCCGCGCATATCACGAGTGGGATCAAAAATATCTAGAAAGAGAAAAAATGGCCGCATGGATCAATTCTGTGTGGACTGATGTGGAAGCCACGGTGGCAGGAGAAACAGGCATAGACATATACGCTCGAGGAACTGGTAAAGATCAGATTGTCGAGCGATTGGTTGAGCACGAACCCATTCATTTTTTTGGAGACCGCCAAGATCCTGCGGGTAATGATTATGGATTGGCACAAGCCATATTGACAAATAATATGGGTGTTTGCTATCATGTGAAAGATTGGATCCATACTTGGCAACTCTTGAAAGAACTTAATGACCGATAAACGCATAGGCTTTTGCTGTAAATGGCTGAACGATCCCTCTGAATGTGGTGGCATGAAAGTTAACGCTATAGATCGCGATCTCAACGGTCGATCAACTACCATGCGCTGGCTGCGCGAGCACCCGGAACAAGCAGAACAGCGACAGTGGGATATCATGAATCACAATGCACAAGCCGCTGTTCGGCTGGTCGAGCGTGTGGCTACTCTACCACCCGAACGCAGGATGGTGCGCCTTGGATCAGAAATGCTGCAAGGCTACACAGAAAAAGACTGGATCACCTGGTGGCAGCGCCCAGAAATTCAAGATCACTGTGCTAGAATTTTTGCTCCGGTAGGTGAAGCTGCTCGCCGACTAGATGTTCGACTCAGCTTTCATCCTGGACAGTTCTGTGTGTTGGCCAGTGAAAATGATGAAATTGTACAACGCAGTATAGAAGAATTCGAATACCACGTTGATCTGGCACGGTGGATGGGCTACGGTGCCACATGGCATGACCATGGCTTTAAGATCAACGTGCATTTGTCTGGCAAAGGTGGGCCGGCAAAATTTCTGCAGACTCTGGGTCGTTTGACTCCGGAGGCTAGAAATCTTATTACCATCGAGAATGATGAGATGACAAATGGATTGGACTGTACTCTTGCTGTTAGTAAACATGTGGCTCTTGTTCTTGACCTTCACCATCATTGGATCAACTCGGATGGCGACTACATCATGGCAACGGATGATCGTGTTCGCAGGGTTATTGACTCTTGGCGTGGTACTCGTCCTACTTTGCATTACAGTGTTAGTCGCGAAGATATTCTTGTGGATCATTGCTCCAGAACTGCTCCCGATCTTGCTGGACTCCTTGATGGAGGCCATAAAAAGCAAAAGCTCAGAGCACACAGCGACTTTTATTGGAATGAGCGTGTGAACGAGTGGGCAGTGTCGCATCTAGAGTGGGGCGACATCATGTGCGAGGCCAAGGGTAAAAATCTTGCCAGTGCTCAGGTATATGATTGTGCTGTGAAGCTTGGTGTACTGTAAGTATGAATTGTGCCAATAAAAAAGCCCCTTACGGGGCCTTTTTATTTCTTGGGCTTTTTGGCCGGTGCTGGCTTCTTAGTTGCTGCTTTGGCTTTGGGAGCCTTTTTGGCACGAGCAGGTTTGGAAGCAGTTTCGGGAGTCACCTCCTTTGCGGGCTCAGCTGCGGGCGCAGACTCCTGAGATACCGGTGCTTCCACCTTGTAGGGGGCCGGTGATTCGGTTTGTCGTGGTTTGCTAGATTGGGTGCTGATGTACCAGATGGTACCAATCACCACAATAGCAACCAAGGCTAGTAGTAGTTCCATTTTGATCTCCTTCGAAGTAAGTTTTATGGATAGTTAATTATTTAGTAATTGCTTATTAGGCTTCGGAGAAAAAAT
>Ga0194115_10007047_pt1 | contig 11247 bp, 9 predicted proteins | sample TA2MahsurfametaG_3_FD_148656 | JGI IMG/M metagenome (GOLD analysis project Ga0194115, IMG submission 148656) | Freshwater microbial communities from Lake Tanganyika, Tanzania - TA2015002 Mahale S4 surface | ecosystem: Environmental > Aquatic > Freshwater > Lake | place: Tanzania: Lake Tanganyika... | reverse complement strand
AGGCTAGAGGAATTAGAAACAACAACATCTCTGGAAACTCCAAGATACATGGAGATCAAGAGGGCAGCGGAGCTCCAAAGATGTTTCGCCGTAAATCAGGATCTGCATAAAGTAGTTTGGCGAGAAACTTCCTGACCTTATGCAGCCCCTATCGCTAGAGCAATACCTCCTTCTAGGGGTGATCTCACTTATTGCTGTGGGTCTGCTAACGCCAGTTATGAGGTTTGTTGCAAGTCGCTACGGAATAGTAGATAGCCCATCTGAAAGCCATAAGACCCATAAAAATCCTGTGCCGTATTTAGGTGGGGTTGGAATTGCAATCGGAGTAGTTGGAGTCACCTACTTAGCCTCATTAGCTTCAGATTTTTCTAGGGAGACATTCTTTCTTGCTTCGAGCGTTTTAATTCCAGCAATAGTTATGGGAGTTGTGGGCCTAATAGATGACCTTAGAAAGCTAAGTCCATGGCCAAGATTTGTTGTCCAGAGCTTATTTGGTATTGCCATTTCACTGCTTTTAGTAGCTACTAATACCCTAGGAAGTCCCTTTGGAAATAACTGGATAGATATTCCTGTTACCACCCTTTTCATAGTAGGAATCACCAATTCCATTAATTTCTTTGACAATATCGATGGGGGAGCATCTGGAGCGCTTGCGATAGCAGCGATTTTCCTCTTTATCCTTTCATTCCAAGGTGGTCAGTTTCTTATTGCAGCCCTAGCTATAGTTCTAGCAGGAGCAACTCTAGGTTTTCTTCTCTGGAATAAACCTCCGGCTCGAATCTACATGGGAGATACAGGTGCTTTATTTTTAGGAATCTTAATTGCATCTCTTGCAATTAGATTTGATCCAAACCCAATAGATCGAATTGCAAGTTTTGCCATTCCCTTACTTCTTCTTGCAATACCAATCCTTGATACCAGCGTGGCTGTTGCTTCAAGGATTAAAAGAAGAATTTCTGCATTCCAAGGAGGAAGAGATCATCTCTCTCATAGGCTTATGCGGATGGGATTTAACAAGAGGCAATCTGTTTTAATTCTCTGGATTGGTTCAATCCTCTTTGCATCGCTTGCTATAGCGATATCAAACGCAAGCTACTCAATTGAGCGGCTAGTGACTATCTTTGCAGGAGCCCTGTGGCTCATACTCTTTATTGGTTTTTTTAGAACCGCAGATAACTAAGGGAAAACTTCTGGTGGCTGGGGACGGGATCGAACCGTCGACCTCACGATTTTCAGTCGCACGCTCGTACCAACTGAGCTACCCAGCCGAATAGAAAACTACATCGCGACCCAGACGGGACTTGAACCCGCGACCTCCGCCGTGACAGGGCGGCGCGCTAACCAACTGCGCTACTGGGCCAACATTTAAATACAGGCGAGAAAGAAAATCTCTTCTCTTTTTCACCTGGCGTCCCCAACGGGATTTGAACCCGTGTTACCGCCGTGAAAGGGCGATGTCCTAGGCCCCTAGACGATGGGGACTAGAGGAGTGAGAATCTTAGCGTGAATTTTTGGAAGTCTTTTTGGCGGTAGGCTTTACCCGATAAACAAGAATTCCATTAAACCAGCTCATATTTGGGGCCTTTAGCTCAGTCGGTAGAGCAACGGACTTTTAATCCGTGGGTCGTCGGTTCGATCCCGACAGGGCCCACGAAACCCTTCAATAGGAGCCTTAATGGATCAATGTTTCCATGTAGAAATTAATTGAAACATATTCAACTTCTGGAAGAAAAGCTACTGGTGCCTTTGAATTGAGTTTAAGCTTCTTGATTCAATCAAGACTAGAGACTCTTACTTTGGCCGTTTTCGACATAACTTCAAATAACATTAATTATAAATATAGTTTAAAATTCGAGGAAAATGTGAGAAGCATTTCCAAGGTTACAACGCAATAATCTCATTTACTATCCTACTACTCCCAAGTAAATCGAAATATCCCCTTGTTTTCGCCACAATTGATTCTCTTAGATTAGCATCCTGTATAAGGAGTGAAATCTCTGCCCAATTCAAGCACCATTTTTTGTCTAACGTTAAATACCCAATTCCCATAGCCATCCTCTTGTCAATGAGAGTATTGAAGAAAGGGACTTGATTATTTGCTGTAAAACAAACCCCAAGAGGAAGCTCTCTTGCCAGAATCTCAAGACTTGAAGTGCTCGCGGTAGTAAATACTAAGTCAGCCTCTTCTAACTCTTTATCAAGAGCAGACCCAAATTCTCTAACCTCAAATCTTGAGTCGAAAAGAGGAATTTGCAAATTATCATTTGAAATAAAAATCGCCTTATTAAACTCTTTGACATTTGCTAAGCCCTTAGCAAATGTAGCTGCAAATTTATAGGTATCTGCACCGCCCCCAAAAACTACAATTTTACTGACTTTTCTTGGAAGAGACTTTGTTGTCTTGCTTATGCTTTTCCTGAAGGGAATGAATTGAGGTCCACTCACAAACTTATGACTACCCTCGTGTGAGTATACAGTTTTGAATCCCAGTTGAATTACCATCGAAGCCGTGTATTTAGGAGTCGTTTCATCAGAAATAACAACCACGGACTTCCAATTCTTCAATTGAATGAAAGGGTCAGCGATTGCAATGTCATAAGAATCAATAACCAGTACATCCCTGGTGGGCAACAAATTCAGCTCGTTTGAATCAAGGTATTTTTGCACACCCAAATTTTCCAGCCGCTCTTCCAGCCATGGAATGCCACCCAAGCTTCCAACAAAAATACATTCAATGCCCCGAGAAATAGCCTCTTCCATGATTGCCGAGCACCGCATAACGTGGCCAGTTCCAATTAGGTTAGATGCGTCAGCTCTAAATACTATGCGTATATTTAATTTAACCCGATCTACACTGACCGTATACAGGCGAAATTCATTAGTAATGTTTGACAGTAGCTCGAATCCAAAAGCTTTAAACAGTTTGATTGATTCAAAATTATCATTTTTAATCACAGCTCGAAATTCCTTGACAAAGCCATTAGATATCAATTCCGAAAGGGCAATGTTCAGTAGTGTTTTTCCCAACCTATTTCCCCGAAAATCTTCATCAACAAATACGCTTACCGTAAATGACTCAAGGTCGTCCTCTTTGCAATCTAGGCGAACATACCCGATTGGAATATCGTCCTGCGAAAAGATCCAAAATGGCTCCCGGGGTTGCCTAGCAATTCTTTCGCTTAACCATTCTTCGTGAGCAGAGCGCCCAACGGCTGAAGACACTTGAGAAGCTGAAAGCGAAGAATCAGAATTTCTCCACCTCAAGAGCAGAACAGAATCTCGCAGAGATGCAGCTCGCTTAACTAAATTCACGATTGTCCTATTATACTTGGATTATGGAGCAAGACAAGAGTGGAGTGATGCTCATTGCAGAATTATCTGCAAATCATTTGGGATCTTTAGAAAGAGCGCGTGAATTAGTAATCCAAGCCGCCAAGGCAGGTGCAACTGCGGTAAAGTTTCAAACTTACACTGCTGACACCATGACTTTAAATCTATCAAAGTTTTCAGTCAATAACGACCATAAATTGTGGGGCGGTAGAACACTATATTCTTTGTATGAAGAAGCTCATACTCCTTGGGAATGGCATCAAGAACTCTTTTCTCTGGCAAGAAGTTTGAATGTCATCCCTTTCAGCTCTCCCTTCGATGCTAGCGCTGTGTCATTCCTCGAAAAACTTGATATCTCTATGTACAAAATTGCCTCATTGGAGACTGGCGATTTACCTCTTATAAGAAAAGTGGCACAAACCGGCAAACCAATAATAATGTCCACAGGCGCTACGTATCTCTCAGAAATCCATGAGGCTGTTTCAACAATAAAAGAATGCGGAAACGATAATTTAACTTTGTTAGTGTGCACTAGTTCTTATCCCGCTGATCCTGGTGATGCGCACCTATCTCGAATTGAAACACTAAAATCTGAATTTGACCTTAAAGTTGGAATCTCAGATCACACGTTGGGCATTGGCGTAAGCATTGCAGCCGTAGCGCTAGGAGCAGTTGTAGTGGAAAAGCACTTCACTTTGAGTCGAAGCGACGGTGGCTCTGATAGCGCATTTTCGATGGAGCCCAATGAATTTGCACAGTTGGTTCATGAATGTAAAAATGCATATGCTTCTATCGGAGCTCCAGAGTGGAAAATGCAAGAATCAGAGGATGCATCGCGCAGGTTAAGAAGGAGTTTGTACGTCACTAAGAAAGTTAAGGCTGGCGATGAAGTCACCCCTGATAATGTTAGAGCAATTCGGCCCAATGGTGGACTTCCCCCTAGATACTATGACGAAATAATGGGTAGGACTTTTAGAGAATCATGCGAACCTGGGACTCCATTGAGATTTGATTTGATTGATTAGCGCTAACAAAGTTATGACAAAACTAATTCTAGGAACTGCCTCTTTAATTCCGGGATACGGAATTTCGAAATCAGGAGCAATTATAAGCGAGAGGCAAGGCTTTGCATTGCTTGAATCAGCATTGACTCTAGGGATAAGAGATTTTGATACTGCCCCTTCGTACGGAAATGCAGAGAAGGTTTTAGGCCTAGTAAAGAAAGCGGGCCACACCTTTGTTGTCAGCACTAAAGTGAATCGTGATGCTTGTCGAAATCCTAAAACTATCGGTAGATTGATTACTGAGAGCCTCGAGCGGCTTCAATTACCAGAAATTGACGTTCTATATATACATGATGAGAAAACTTTGATTGAGGAAGATTCCAGTTTATTGCTTAAGGAGCTCGAAAACTTGAGAAAGAGTGGACTATTTAGGAAATTGGGGGTATCAATTTATACAAAAGCTAATTTAAGGATCTTGATGAAGAGATTTACACAAATTGACGTATTTCAAGTTCCAGAAAATATATGCGATCGAAGATTGAGAGACTCGAATATATCTCAAGAAATGATGGATGATAGTCGTGAGTACATAATTAGATCTGTATTTTTGCAGGGATTATTGCTTATGGCTATTGGCGACATAACAAATAAATTAAGTGAGACAAAATCTGCAATTGCAAGCCTACAAGTATTTGCTGAAAAGAATCGGATGACCGTATTGGATCTTTGTCTGGCCTACGTAAGGGATATCGCCTGGTGCAACGGAATACTTATTGGAGCCTCTTCTTGCCAGGAATTGACCACAATTGTAAGTTCGCAAGGCAAATTGCCTCTAAACTGGGATAAAGAGATAAAGACAATTTCTGAAAAATTTATTGATCCTCGAAATTGGAATTAACTTTTAACCATGAGACCTCTAGTAATTCTCCAAGCTAGGATGTCATCCAAGAGATTTCCTGGGAAAGTGCTACAGGATCTATTTGGCAAACCTATGATAATTCGCCAAATTAGTAGAATTCAGAGCGCTAAAAAAATTGGAAAAATTGTAGTAGCAACAACAAGGCACAAAGATGATGATTTACTTGTATCGACGCTCTTAGAAAATGGAATCGATTTTTACAGAGGTGCGACTGACGATGTAATGTCAAGGTATGTTGAAGTTATAAGAGAGTTCCAAGCGAATACTGTGGTCCGCTTAACTGCAGATTGTCCTTTAGTAATGCCGGAACTACTGGATTCAATGATTGAGGTTTTTTCGCGCAATAATTGGGATTATTTGAGTAACACTATTTTTCCAACCTATCCTGATGGTTTAGATATTGAAATTTTTTCTGCTAAATCGTTGATAAATTTACATTCTATGAAATTGACGAATCCCGAAAAAGAACATGTAACTTTGGGTTTTCACAACAGAAAGACAGAATTTAATTTGCAAAATTACAGATCAAATTTAGATTATTCAAACTTACGATGGACAGTAGATTATCCCGAAGACTTGGAATTTATTCGCAAAGTGTATTCAAAATTTCAAGATAGGATGAATTTGTTTGAATTTGACGAAGTCCTCCATCTAATTCGAGAGAACCCAGGTATGCAGTCAATTATTCCAGCCAGCCTTCGCAATGAGTCTCTTCCAAAAAACTTAAAATAGGTTGATTTTTGTTTAAGAATGAATCTGACTGGGATTAATCTTTCATGGACGTAAAGCCAGAATAATTTTGAGATTTAGTGATAACATATTGGAATACTTAAGTCTTGAAACGGAGATTTTACTATGGGTAATTCTAGATATAGAAGTTCGTCAGAATTCTTAATTCAAGCAGAGGCCCTAATTCCTTTGGGTTCACAAACCTTTAGTAAGTCCAGAACTCAATACCCGGTAGGAATCTCTCCCTTGTTTATGCACAAGGCAAAGGGTTGCCATACATGGGATATTGATGGAAACAAGTACATAGATTTGGTTAGTTCACTTGCCTCCGTGACGCTTGGTTATCGAAATCCAGCAGTTAACGCAGCCGTTAGAAGGCAGTTAAGGAAGGGAACTATTTTTTCCCTGCCCGGGAAACTTGAGTATGAAGTCGCAGAAAAGATAGTTAATCTCGTGCCAAGCGCAGAGACAGTGCGATTTGGAAAAAATGGCTCTGATGCCACTTCTGCGGCAATACGTATTGCAAGAGCTTTTACGGGAAGAAAAATTGTTGCAGTGTGTGGATATCACGGTTGGCAAGATTGGTTTATAGGCTCAACAAGTAGAAACAAAGGAGTGCCTAACGAAATATCCAACTTGACAAAGACTTTCGCCTTCAACAATTTGGCTTCACTTAGTGAGATTTTCACGTCGAATTCTGGCGATGTTGCGGCAGTAATTCTTGAGCCGATGAATTCAACTTGGCCAATTGAAGGCTTCTTGAGTGAAATACGGAGAATGTGCTCGGACAATGGAACCATACTAATCTTTGATGAAACTATAACTGGTTTTAGGTTTGCGAAAGGTGGAGCTCAGGAATTTTTCAGAGTAGTTCCAGATCTGACCACTCTTGGTAAAGGTCTGGCAAATGGGTTTCCTTTATCCGCAGTGGTTGGAAAGAGAGAGATTATGAGTGAGACGAGTGAAATCTTTTTTTCTGGAACTTTTGGTGGAGAATTATTATCACTAGCCGCGGCAAATGAGGTGCTGAGAATGTACCAAAAAGAGGACATTATTGGTCAACTAACAGATTCTGGGGAACTCCTAAGTCAACTAACTAATGATGAAATAGTTAACTATGGTTTGCAAAAAGTTCTATCTTTATCGGGCCATTCAACGTGGAAGTTCTTGAATTGGTCGGACCATGAAACTGCAACTGCTTTGGAAATCAAGACTTACTTTATGCAAGAGTGTTTTAAGCACGGAATTCTTGTCATTGGAACACATAATGTAACGACTAAACATACAAAAAAAATGGTAAAAGAAATTGCCAGCGCTTACTCAAAAATATTTTCAAAGGTTGCAAAAAACCTTAAAAGTAACAAATTAAGAGATTCATTAGAAGTTGAACCCGTAGTTCCACTATTCAAAGTCCGCTAGAATTCTGTAGTTCTTTTCTCATTGTAATTTTCGAGTCATTAATTGTGCAAATTTCAAATCCAGACTTCTTATAGATTCTAATTGCGGGTGTATTATTCTCGTGAACTCTTAAGAAAATGACTTTTAAATGTAAAGTGTTCTTTGCATAATCCAAAACAAGATTTAAAGCTTGAGACCCAAAACCTTTGCCCCGCTCAGAAGAATCTCCGATCATAAGTCCAAGCCATGCGGTTTCATTCTCCCAATTGATGGGTTCCAATTTTATTGTTCCAATGAACTTCCCAGATTCCAAAAAAATTCCCCAAAATTTTATTTCAGGGTTATTAATCCGAGATTCCAAATAGCTTTGTAAATCAGACTTACTATAATTCTTACGTGCAGCCTCAATGAATTTATTTTCTTGGGTATTCTGAAGCCATGATAAGTACAACTCTAAATCGAACTCAGCTCGACTCAGTTCGATGATGTGTGCCATAGGTGGCTGAGTCCCCTTCACCATAGCCCAAGTCTACCGATGTAGGGCCTGTAAAAATTGAGTTCTAAAGAAATCAAAACTGTTACCCAACGATTCGTGGAAAGATCTCAGGAAATCAAGAATTAGCCGATTAAGGGAATAGCTTCTAACCGACGGGGAGCCTTTTTATACCTAGAGAAGAAAGTACAATTGCGTTGAATTTCAGAGAATAAAACATGGATTTATGACAAGATTGGTGACATGGGGATAACTGAAAAACGTGAAAATTAAGATTAGACACTGCCACCGAATACTCAAGAATTTCACCATATCAATGTTTGTCGCTGTTGTATCTCTATTTATACTAATATTCGGCATATGTAGAAGTAAATCTAAAGTACCGTCCTCAATAGTCTTTTCATTGACGAGTGAGCAAGTTTTTACGGGCAAAAGTGTTGAAGACCTACTTACTTCTCTTAGGGAAAAACGATTTCAAGACTTTTTTCGAACTAGTAATCTATTAATTGAAGTTCGTAGCATTAAATCGTTACTTGTTCATAACAAATCAATAACGATTGATGCACCTTTCTTCTTGCTAACCCGGTGCATAAAAAAAGGTCATTATCGATTTTTCATGATGAAAGTTTTTAGATCTATGATTATGCTTAGAAACCAAGAGTTGTCAGGCCTCAAAGAAGTGAAGCGATCAGTTTTTGACCTGGCTGTATATGAAGTTCTGTATCAACATCTCTATCCAGAATTTGATTTGGTAACTACGCAATCTTCAATAAAGAAATTACCCTTGGCCTTTCAATGCCCTGTCAGAGGGCGCAGGGTAATGGTTTGGTATTCAACCAACTCTAAGCCCATGTATTTTAGAGGAAAACAACAAAGATTGGGTTGGGATATTAGTCCCGTAAAGAAGGGATTAGATTTTCACTTAGTATGGACAGAGTATGACGTTGCTTTTTTGGAATCACTAGGTTTTAATAATTCGTTCGCACTTGGTCCCATTGTGCTTCAAACTCAATCTTTAGCAGAAAGAAATAATGATAAATATGTCATCACTTATTTTGATGTAACCCCAATTGCTCCTAGCAATTTTTGGATTCGAGGGACTCAAGAGAACTACTACTCTGAGCAAGATGCGCTAGGTGATTTGGAGGCTATTGTGAAGTTGTCGGATGACTTGATGGATACGTTTGACAAAAGGGTTAAAGTAAGATTGAAGCCCAAAAGAGCTTATAGTTCGATGCATTCAAAAAAGTACATCACGAAACTCATTGAGTATTCTCAAGAACATCGAATAACCGTAATCCGCCCCGATTCTAACCTCTATGAAGTTGTTAGCCAATCAGATTTAGTAATTGCCACTCCATGGACATCGCCAGCAGTTTTAGCAAAAGAAATGTCTTTGAATTCAATTTTCTTTGCCATAAGAGTGGCAGACTGGCACCAACCTTATGAATATGAGGGTATAAGAGTGATCAACTCCTTGAACGAATTAACAACGTATGTAAATTTGAGTATCCAAAAAAAATTTAATAAGTAGAATCTGTCGTTTCCTTCTGAGCCTTGAGATTCAGCCCCGATTAGTGTTCTCGATTTTTATCTAATCTTTAGCTGCAGTTAGATTCCAGATTAATTTTTGAATACTAAGTTTGAGAGGGCATTTACTTCTCTTGATATGCACCTATTAGATTACGAAGCTCGATAATAACTTTTCTCTGCTGAGACTGTTTTAGACTTGGATAGAGGGGAATTGTTAGCGCCTCATGATAGTAAGACATAGCTTCAGGAAGATTCTCAACGCCAAAACCCCGTTTTTGGTAGTACGGGTGTAATGGAATTGGAATGTAGTGCACTTGAGTGCCAATGCCTTTCTCTTTTAAAGACTTCATAAGGCGCGCTCTAGAAATGTTTAGCTCTGAATAATTAATTCTGATTGGGAATATATGATGGGCGCTCTGAGTTGAGGACTTACTCTGAGCCGGTGCCACGGCAGGCACTTTAGGTAAATTAAGTAGGTACCAATCGACTCTTGATTTTCTGTCTTTAATGAACTTATCTAATCTATCAATCTGGGAGACTCCCAAGGCAGCCTGAATCTCTGTTAATCGGTAATTGAATCCTAGTTCTTGCATTTCGTAATACCAAGGATTCAGCATCCCACCAGAAGTAGAGAGTAAACTTGACTCAAAGGAATCATTCAATTTGTTTATTCCATGACTTCTAAGCCTTAACAATTTCTTGTACAGGTCGTAAGAGTTTGTGGTGATCATTCCACCTTCACCAGTTGTTATAGATTTTACTGGGTGAAAAGAAAAAACTGTCATATCAGAGAATTCACAGGCTCCAACCTTTTTTCCATTTGGGTAGTTACCTCCAAGAGCATGAGCGGCATCTTCAATAATTTTTATACCCTTTACAGCACTTAGCTTAGCGAGTTTTTCCATGTTGCACGGCAACCCAGCAAAATGAACTGGAATGACCGCCCTAATATTTTTGTTTGCCTCAATCTCGTGAGCAACAAGATTTAAATCAATATTGATAGTCTCTGGCTCAACATCTATAAATTTTGGTTGATGATTCGAGTAAAGAATCGCATTAGAAGAGGCAACAAAAGAAATTGGAGAGGTGATAATTTCAGAACTAACTGGAAGTTCAAGCGCCAGAACGGCTAAATGCAGACCTGCAGTAGCGCTAGATACTGCGACTGCATATCTTGCACCTACATATTCAGCAACTCTTTCTTCGAATTCTTCAATCTTAGAACCTTGAGTTAAAGATCCAAAAGCAAGTTGTTTGGAAACATTTAGAACGTCAAACAAATTTACGCTTTGGCGACCATACGGAATCACCTTAGGATTCCACTATTCCTGAGTGTGGTCAGAAAAGTCTCATCAGTGTGCCAGAACTTATTATTGTCACTCGAGAAACGAAAACCTTCTTCAACGGGAGTTGACTTTGAGTCATAAATTCCTGAAGCTTTCAATGATGGCGAGAGAACTGCATAGTATTCCTCTGACTCAACGGTATTGTATGAGTCGTCCTCTGTAATCATTACTTCATGGAGCTTTTCCCCAGGCCTAATACCAATTAGGTGAGTTGGAACTCCAGGGCAAACAACACGAGCAACGTCAGTAACCTTAAAACTTGGTATTTTGGGGACAAATATCTCTCCGCCGTGCATACGCTCTAGGCTATCTAAGACAAATTGAACGCCTTGCTCAATTGTCAACCAGAATCGTGTCATTCGCTCATCCGTTATAGGGATAGATCCACTTTTTGCTTTCTCAAGAAAAAATGGAATTACGCTTCCACGCGAACCTAAAACATTTCCGTAGCGAACGCAGGCAAATCTAGTTGGATGTTTGCCTGCCAGAGTATTT
>Ga0194115_10007043_pt1 | contig 11253 bp, 11 predicted proteins | sample TA2MahsurfametaG_3_FD_148656 | JGI IMG/M metagenome (GOLD analysis project Ga0194115, IMG submission 148656) | Freshwater microbial communities from Lake Tanganyika, Tanzania - TA2015002 Mahale S4 surface | ecosystem: Environmental > Aquatic > Freshwater > Lake | place: Tanzania: Lake... | reverse complement strand
CTACGGGAATATCGAAGATATTGTTCTGTCCACGAGGATTGTTACTTCGAGAGGGGTACTTTGGAAAGGATCCACCACCACCGAAATCGTTGCTGGGCGAGTCGCGGAATCAATGGACGTGAGCTCCCTTGTACTTGGTTCAGAAGGATCCCTTGGTATCATCTCGAGTGCCGTCGTGCGAGTGTGGCCTATACCAGATGTGCGAAAGTTCGACAGCATTATCTTTCCTTGCTTTGACGACGGTTTGAGATTCATGCGCTCGCTTTCGAAGAATAGGCCCGGTAGTATCCCTGCAAGTGTCCGCCTTCTTGACAATGCTCATTTTCGGCTTGGACAGGCGTTGCGCCCAGACGAATCGTCGATGTCGGGCAAAATTATTGAAGTTGTCACGAAGGTTGCAAAGCATGTCACGCTTAGAAACCTGAATCATCACGCTCTGGTTTGCGCTACGATTGGATACGAAGGTAGTCGTGACGAAGTAATCGCACAAGAAGCTGCTGTTAAACGGATTAGCCAATCTCATGGCGGCATCCATTTGGGATCGAGAGTGGGAAAAGCAGGATATGACTTGACATTCATGATCGCTTACCTTCGAGATTTTGCCTTGACTTATCATGTTTGTGGGGAGTCGTTCGAGACCTTTGTTCCCTGGTCGAAGATTGACCGTCTGATTCCAGCAACGAAGCAACGAATCAGAGAGGAGCATCAAAAGCGTCTATTGCCTGGAGTGCCCTTCATTGGCTGTCGGGTTACTCAAATCTATCACGAAGGCGCATGCCTGTACTTCTATCTATGCATCGGCTTCGACGGACTTGAGGACGCAAGTGAAGTGTACAATGCACTCGATGCAGCAGCTCGGGACGAAATTTTGAAGCAAGGGGGTTCGCTAAGTCACCATCACGGTATTGGGAAGAAGCGCGCCACTCAACTTGATGATCGTATGTCGAAAGCATTTGGTGAAACTCTGCGGGGCATCAAGGCTGTCCTGGACGAACAAAATATCTTCGGAGCACGAAATGGTCCTTATGCCTAAGAGTCAGTCACTCCGTGCATAAAGGAACGAAAACTCATCCGAACCCTTCCATTTTCGGTCGTAACGCGGTTTGGGAAAAGAATATACTTTGTGGATCGATTTCTTAGATGACCGTGCATGACCTACGATCAAAAGCAAAAGAGACTGAGACAACGAAGTTCATCGTGGTTTCAGACAAAAGCGTGGTACCGACAGTGAACTCCTTCGGTGAATGTAGACTATGGCCTGCCTAGTCACTCTTGCGACACTGCGTCCACATAAATGCTCTGATACTCTCTACTGTAGCTTCTAGAAGGACTAGGTGAGAACATGGCCTTGATATCCTTTCAAACTCACAAATTCAGTAGTTTGCCTTTGGCGGGACGATTGAAGGAATTCGCGAAGGGTGATGCGGACGATTCGTGATATCTCAAGTTGTAGAAGCGCGAAGCTCTCCTTTTGGGACTTTTCATGTACTTTTGAAGGAACCCCTCAACAGACTAACGTCAATAGTGCTATAAAAAGAGCCGTAGAGATACGGGGGCTCTGTGCATTTGTAGATCCGACTGTCCGTCGTGCGCTTTTCTGAAGTACGTTTGTGGCTCTCGACCGCTTTGGATATCCTTCGTTGACAACGCGTGAAGAACACATCGGCTGCAAAACGATCATAAATTTGCCAACTACAACAATAGACTACAACATGAAAATTCGTGTCACCCTCGCCACTCTGTTCGGAGCTTCGCTCACGTCGGCCTTTGTGCCAAGCCGTGTGGCTTTCAGCCATCCTGCTCGCCTGCAAATGGCCGAGCAGTTCGATCAGGAAAAGTTCATTGCCGAATCCAAGGAGATGCGATTGAAGCATTTGGAGGAGCAGGCTATGTACGCGCTAAAGATTTCGTGCGAGAATTATTCGAATGCCGTTTTCCCCAACGCGATGATTGCTGGAGATGTAGTCAGTAGGTACCTTGAGTTTGTGTGTTCTCAACTGAGGTGGAGTCGTGCCTAACCACGTCGTGCTCTACAGTCACACATCTTTTGCACCGAATGGGTTATTTGACGGACGGAAAGTGCAAGATTATGGTAGTCGACACTTTTCATCTTTTCCCTGAAACCATGGAATTTCTCAAAGAGATTGAAGATTTTTATGGCTTCAAAGCCGAAGTTTTCGCCGCCGAAGGTGTCCCGATCGGTGATAAGGCTGCCTACGACAAGAAATACGGTGCAGACCTCTGGAAGGAAAACATCGAAGAATATGACCGCGTCTGCAAGGTCGAACCGTTTCAACGTGGACTCAAGACCCTGAGCACAAACTGCATGATCAATGGGCGAACGCGATGGCAAGGCTTTGAACGTGCCTGGATCGACCTTTTCGAGAACGCTCCCATCGGTGGTGGACTTGCCAAGTGCAATCCTCTCGCCTACTGGACCTTGGAGGATACCTTCGACTACATCGCTAAATATGAGGTCCCTCACCATCCTCTTCACGCCAAGGGATACCCGTCCATCGGAGATGCTAAGGATACCATCCCCATCCCGGAAGATGGCTCAACCAAATTCGTAGATTTAAAGTTTGAGGGTGACAAGACGGCCTGGCTTGACTATGCTTCGGAGCGCAAGGGACGATTCGTCGGTCTGGCGAATGCCGACGGTTCCACCAAGACCGAGTGCGGTATCCACGTCAACGGTGCCGAGAGGACTTGGGAACGTGACTTGTGGGTTGCCGGAGAATCCAAGGTGAAGAAGTTGGAATCAGTTGATGCTGCAATTGAAGTAAAGAAATCGGGAAAGCCTTCCGTTATGGTCGTTTACGCTCCCTGGTGCCAGTTCTCCCAGAAGATGGAAGAGGAATACGAGAAGTTTGCTGCTGAATTTGGTGATCAATATGACATCTACAGTTTCCGGGGAGATGAGGAACGTGAATTCGTCCAAGCCAACCTAAACACGCAGTCCTTCCCCACAGTTAACGTGATCAAGGCTGACGGAACTGCTGTCAAGTACGAATCCGAGGTTCGCACCGTTGAGGCATTTAAGAGTTTCGTTGATGCGACCCTCTAGACGTATCCGAAGCTACTAAATCTAAGCCACCCTTCGTTGCTCTCATCTCCTCGTGCTTTGCCTCTCATAGCTAGTAGTTGTACATATTCTTCCTGGAGTGCTTTTCCTACTCATGGCTGTACACGTCGTACATGAGCTCAGCATTGTCCCAGTACATCAAGGGCTCTCGGTTATGCCGGTCAGCGACAGCATCTGATATGTTCTTCGGATAGGTTCTCAAAAGTTCAGGAACCGAGGGACATGTCCCCGTCTACCTCACAACCAGAGTACTGGCTCGCTGACATGGTACTTTTCAGTTTGAGATCGTACTGACAAACATCTTCGTGGTCTTCCTCGTCCGAGGATAGGTTTCGGTAGTTTGCAGCATCTGTCGTCAATTCCCATTCCCCGAAACGACTCATCGACTGCCAATCAATAAATCAGGAATCCTCGCGACCGAACACTTACACACCCCACAACTGATTCTTTATCCGAACCATACTTGGAGCATTTTGCAGCTATAGAGAAGCATCCGCCCTCTTGCCAATATCACACGGTGATACTGGATTCACTAGGTCCATCTACTGACAAGATGAATTCCCGGTTTAGAATACAACGCACCATTTCCCTCGCTGCTCGATGAGTTGAAGTTAACTTCTCATAGCTCTTGCTGAACGTTTCATCTGCGGGTGCTGAATAGGAGTGTAGGTGACTCTGTACATAGCCAATCGAAAACTCATCCGAATCCATTCATTTTCGGCTGCACGCAGTTTCGGAGAAGAATGTATCTTGTCGATCTATTTCGTACTGGACCCTGAACCTCCTGCGCCTGCCTTGCGACCAAGAGCCGCGGAGAGTTGACACAACGAACGCCATTCCAGAAAAGAGCATTACTGCGCTGCTTCGGCGGGGCTGCCGACTAATAGTCCCTCATGCGAGGTTGTGTCCAGGTACATCTCTCGCTTGTCGAAGCGCAAGGTGAGAACATGACGCCAGAGTTCGAAATCCTAGCACGGGTGGCAATGAGCAATGTGATCGCACGAATTCGCCAGAATGCAAAAGATCGACTTTCTGGAATGCACCTGAGCAGAAACCTTGACCCCTCAAGCTCGCCTCAGTTGAATATAGGAAAATCTGTCGAAAGGGTACTGGGGTGGCGTCTGCGACTGTCCTTCGTGCGCATATTGTTGGGTCTAGAACACTTTCGACTTCCAGGACATTGAAAGGAGACATCAGATACCAATCGATCACAATTTGCAAAAGCCAAAACAATAAACTACAAAAATAAACTACAACAATAAAATGAATGTTCGTATCATCCTTGCCACACTGTTCAGCGCTTCGCTCACGTCGGCCTTTGCGCCAGGCCGTGTGGCGTTCAGCCATTCTGCTCGCTTGCAAATGGCCGAGCAGTTCGATCAAGAAAAGGTCATAGCCGAATCCCAAGCGATGCGACTGAAGCATTTGGAGGAGCAGGCCATGTATGCGCTAAAGGTTTCGTGCGAGAACTACTCAAACGCCGTTTTCCCTAACGCGATGATTGCTGGGGATGCAGTCAGTAGGTACCTTGAGTTTGTCTATTCTCAATTAAGGTGATAAAAATCATATCTAACCTCGTTGTGCCTTTTTACAGTCACCCATCTTTTGCACCGAATGGGTTATTTGAAAGATGAAAAGTGCAAGATTATGGTCGTCGACACTTTTCACCTTTTTCCTGAAACTATGGAATTTCTCCAAGAGATTGAAGACTTTTATGGTTTCAAAGCCGAAGTTTTCGCCGCCGAGGGTGTCCCCATCGGTGATAAGGCTGCCTACGACGAAAAATATGGCGCAGACCTCTGGAAGGAAAATATCGACGAGTATGACCGAGTTTCGAAGGTCGAACCTTTTCAACGTGGACTCAAGACCCTAAACGCCGACTGTATGATCAATGGGAGAATGCGATGGCAAGGGTCTGACCGAGCCTGGATCGATCTTTTCGAGACCGCCCCGATTCGTGGTGGGCTAGCCAAGAGCAATCCTCTCGCCTACTGGACCTTAGAGGATGTCTTCGATTACATTGCCAAATATGAGGTCCCCCATCATCCTCTTCACGCCAAGGGATACCCGTCCATCGGAGATGCCAAGGATACCTTCCCCGTCCCGGAAGATGGTTCCACCAGATTTGTAAATTTCAAGTTTGAGGGTGACAAGACGGCCTGGCTTGACTATGCTTCGGAGCGTAAGGGACGATTCGTCGGTCTGGCGAATGCCGACGGTCCCACCAAGACCGAGTGCGGTATCCATGTCAACGGTGCCGAGAGGACTTGGGAACGCGACTTGTGGGTTGCTGGAGAATCCAAGGTGAAGAAATTAGTATCTGTTGATGATGCAATTGAAGTAAAGAAATCCGGAAAGCCCTCTGTCGTAGTCGTGTACGCTCCTTGGTGTCCGTTCTCGCAAAGGATGGAAAAGGAATACGAGAAGTTTGCCGCTGAATTTGGAGATCAATATGATATCTACAGCTTCCGGGGAGATGAGGAACGTGAATTCGTCCAAGCCAACCTAAACACGCAGTCCTTCCCCACAGTGAACGTAATCAAGGCCTACAGAACTGCTGTCAAGTACCAATCCGAGGTCCGCACTGTTGAAGCATTTAAGAATTTCGTTGACGCGACTCTCCATACGTAACACGAAATAGAAGCAATTAACTCCATCGACGTTGCATTGCCTTCATCTCCTCATAGTATCCCTCATTACTAGTAGTACTGTAGATAGGTTTCCTGCACCGCATTTCCTACCGATGCCGCGCCATGTCGTAGAAATGTTCGACGTCATTCAACGGTCTAAAGGGCATTCTGTTTCGCTTGGTTGCGACGGTGTCACCGTAGGCTCTTCGAATATGTTCTCAAAGTCAACGAACCAAGGGGGATGTCTCCTTCTAACTCATAACCACATGCCTCGTATAACAGCAATGCACTTTTCAAGTTTGTGATCGTACTGGCAAATATCTTCGTTGTCTTCCTGGACCGAGCATAGGTTTCGGCAATTTGTAGTAACTGTCGTCCAATACCCATTCTCCGAAAGGTTTCATCGACTGCCAATCTAAAAATTTCCATATTTCCACAAGCATCCTCACGTTCTGAGAATCGAACACCGACACATCCCACAACAGATCTTCGATCTGAACCGTCGTTGGAATATTTTGCTGCAATGAAGAAACATCCACCCTGTTGTGAATATCGCACAGCGATACTAGATTCAGTAGCCCCGTCTAGTGAGAGGGCGAATTCTCGATTTAGGATGCCATGTATCATTTTCCGTACTGAAGGATGAGTGGAAGTTAATTCCTCATAACTCTTACGGAACATTTCCTTCATCGGCTCTTCATATTGTGGTTGAATCGTTGTATAGAAAATTCCGTCGTCGCCTAGTATGGGAGGGATTTCCAAGGATGCATAGGAAGCGGGACATAAAAGACGTTCGAAAGTACCATCGACATCACTCATAAAGGCAGTGATGACCTGATAGGATTGAAGATGTAATACCAAGGCAGACTGTTCATCAAAGATTTCTGCGATTTGAAAGGAACTGGTTGAGTCAGCATGAGCAGCTGCAGACCCCATATCCTGTACATGAACTCGCCCATACCCTGCTGTCCGAACAAGTGATTTCAGAGACTCGGAAGATGTTCCAATCGGATGGAATGATGATGCCATCCCAGGAGAATCCCTCTGAACACCACCCCCTTGAGTACTACTACTACTAGCTGCATTCCCACGTTCCATTTTTTCATGGAACCGTTGACAATACTCTCTCCGATAACCTTCCCAAACGGATATGATATGGTGTGTCGAATTCACGTTGCCGATACCTAAAGGTTCCAAAGCGACAAAGGCACTTCCATTGGTCCGAATAAGATTTGATGAACACCATTTTAATAGTTGATCCGAGGCTGTTGGACCTAGATAGGACAATACTACTTCCGAGATGACCAAGGTAGGAATGTTCGATGGATCCAAAAGCATTCCATCCTGTAGCATGATATCATCTAACTGAGTAGAAACTGTCAAGTCTACTGGCCACAATACATAATCATAGTCCTGACAGGAATTTTCATTTTGTGGCTCGATGATTCCTGTATATCCTTTGTTTTCGTTGGAATCGTGAAAGGATACCAAATGGAATTGTTCTAACAATTCTTTCTTGACAGTACAAACACTAGGCATATCAAGTTCGACTATTCGAAGACTCTTATCTTGTGGGACCAATGATCGACTCCAGAGACCCAAGATATCCATACCACAACCCAAAAAGACAATCTGGATCTTCTTGTTGGACGGGTTTGCATGTCGATGATACCTTACAAACGCATTTATGGAATGTGATGCCGCCCGTACCCGACAGGCATACCCAATATTAACTAGAGGTGTCTGTCGTTTCATCTTGAGGTCAGTCGTCATTGCCTCCAATAGTTCGTTGTACCGTTCTGCTTGATCGACGACCATCGTATCGTACCCCACAGAAAGAGCCGATTTCTTGGCTTGTATCGAATCAAAGGCGGTTTTGGCCACTGGAGAGGCCTGATTTAAAGATGGTGAAGTCATGATTTCTCGGTGTGACTACAAGAAAGCGGTAAGTTCATGTGAATGTACATGACGGAAACGATAAGTTTGTAGTTTTGACAGCAAGTGGCACGATTTTCTCGACCATCGATCATCGTGAGCCACGAAAGGGGATCTGGGAGGTATGTACTTGAATAGCGCCTATAAGCGGAGCCAGCGTCACAATGGACTCATCCGAATCTTCGGCCTTGGATCTTCATGCCCTCTACTCTAGAGAGACCACATCACAGCCAGACTGTACTACACACTCGTGCTATTGGGGGGAGGCAAACCTACTAGGCTACGAATGTTGTCTTTTCCAAATGTCTATAGCCAGCGTTTCCCTTACACCAAGGCATAGGTTTCCATACTCCCAAAGGGCGCGATACGTAGCGACAATGAACCTAATTTATCCAAAGCATTCTCGCTTTCTTCCACGAAGACGAACTTGATCTAATCGTTTCAGTGTTGATTGTTGATGGGTCTTGATGGATTTTTTCGTAGTATCATCAGTGGTGGCGTTGCTGCTGGTGGTAGTAGTGGTTACTCGTTCGTACGCCTCCAGAACCATATCAAGAAAATTATCAGGAAGTTCTGGATGGGTAGATTGTAATGCTCGTTCAAGGACGTATAAATCTACTGCTTGCTCTTCTACACTCGAGGTCGACTTGGAAAGACCGAAATCGATCAAGATTAATTGAAAGCTACTTCCCCCATCGCCATCGTCCTCCAGTATCAGCATGTTGGACGTTGTAAGGTCACCATGGATGACTCCCAGATTGTGTAATTTTCCCAAGGTTTCTCCCATTTTTTGTGCCAATTCTGTGTAGGGTATTTTCCTATCCACCTCTGTGTTTAGTAAATAGGATTTGAGACTGACAGCATCAATATATTCCATGTACAATAAAGGAGGTGCCACCTTTAGGACCATAGGGACATGGAGATCGGATTTTTCAGTACATTTTTCCAAGATTCGTCCTTCCCCACGACAACGACTTTTCGTTAAACGTTCATCTAAATCTGGATGACGATATGCCTTCGAAAATCGTTCCTTACAAATAATCATTCTTTCTTCTTTTTTTTCTTCCACAGAACTTCCCTTGGCGACTGTCGCAGTAAGTTTCCAAACACGAGCTTCCGCACCTTGACTCAATAGGCTCCATTCCTCTTTCGGTGCCAGGCAAAGAGTGACGTTTTCAGACGATGGTATAGTGATCAACTCTTCTGACATCGTAAGCGTCCAAGCGACACTGACAAGTTGGGTTTGACTAACGTAGATGGAAAGTATAGGGACCAAGCGGTGCAAAATGGTGGGGAACGACCTCGAGCAATTTTTGTGGCAGATGTTAATTTCGATCATTGTAGTCAACGAAACTTTTGATCAAATGCGTCGTGTTCGTGACTTGATGAAACGGGAATGCAAGGAAGTGACGTTTGCAGAATTCCCAGTCAACTCTCGTCACATTCTCACCTACACCTGTTAGTTTTGCTGTTCCCGTCGGACGGGGACCTTGTTTCTGTCTCCCTCTAGTACCCGCTCACCTTACAAATAAAGAAATCTCTCCTCCTCCTCCCCCCCGTGTTACCTGGCCGGATGGCAAGTAGTGTATTCAATCAGACCATTATGAAACCAATTACACTTGGAATTGCTGGTGGGAGTGGTGCGGGGAAGACGACGTTAGCCCGGGCTGTCTTTAAGGAATTGGGTGGATCGGAACGTTGTGTCTATTTGACTCATGATCATTATTATAGAGATCAATCTCATAAGTCCATTGAAGAACGTGCGAAGACGAATTTTGATCATCCAGATAGTTTAGAAACCGATTTACTTATCCAACATTTGAGATCCCTAAAGGCATCGACACCAGCCAATTTACCCACCTATGATTTCGCTACCCATTCACGGACACCCGTCACGACTTATGTCCATCCAAAACCAATCATTATCGTCGAGGGGATATTAGTCCTAACTCATCCAGTTCTTTGTGATGAAATGGATGTCAAGGTATTCGTCGATGCCGATCCTGATACTCGGGCGATCCGTCGAATTCAACGTGATATGATTGAACGGGGACGGACTATGGAGTCAGTCATGGAGCAGTATCAAGCAACCGTAAAGCCGATGCATAATGAGTTTGTTGAACCATCCAAGGCTCGAGCAGATGTCATCATCAACAGTGACACAGGGCATTCCCTAGACATTGCTGTCAAAATGATATCGAACTACATTCGTGCCGAGATCAAGGACACGTAGGGTTCCCTATCCTTGCCTACCCGGGGTATAACGAATCCAACAGTAGAGCCTACTCGCGCTCATTATCTAAGTATTAGCGACAAGGCGATACTTTTTGACAAAAAGGCTATGCATCAATGTGCTGGAATCTATTCCTGAGTTCCGGAAGGGATAGTATCACCCCAAAACGATGATTCTCGCTTCCAGAAAGCGATACTCGCCGTTCGACATCCTCTGAACTAATCGTCATGTAATATTTCAAGTTGCTCTCTTTAGAAGCCAATATGCAAGGATATGTGGGCGGTTTCGCGTTCCATTTCCCAGTCACTTCGTTCAACATATGAGTCCTGTCACTGCCAAAGGAACGCAAAAATACTTCTGCATCTACGACGCTGACCAAATACGAGAAAGACACATTAGACTTCCGATGTCAATACCAACGACTCATTCTGTGGATTCAATTTCTGTTCGGGCTTACCGAAAGTACGGTTGATATTGCTCGATGTCGGATGAGAACACAAGGTTCAAGTATTGGTCGAGAGCGAATGGAAATGGCAAGTAACTATCTAAGTCGAAGATATATGCTTTTGAGCCCTCTTCCTTTGATTTTTCTATTAAAATAACGTGATAATCCCAGTAGATTGGTTTCGTGGGGTCTCTCGCAGCAAGCTGGTGAAGCATGGGAACACACTTCAAAGGATTGGTGATGAAGACGACGAAATATTCGTTCGAGTTTGCATCTGTCCTCTGTAATTTTCGGTAAGCTAGTCTCCATACGTTTTCTTCACAATAACAGGGGACACGAAGACTCTGATCTGACGGTGACGAAAGGGCCGTCTTTGCGGCTAGAGAGGAGTGAATTGAGGCTTCGTCCATGTTACCGTGTTCAGTTTTGGTATGATTTGCACTCGGTCTTTAGTTCGTGTCATCTAACTCCAAGTCGTTGGTGTGTGTTTGGGTTGAAAAGAGGTCGCAGATGTTGAGTGTTGGCATATTCCGCATCGCCTATCAGGTTCAAGATTCTCTTCCTTCTACTTTTAGAAGACGAAATAACTGCGGAATGAAGCCGTGCGGTACGTATGCGTTGCTTCCCGGGTTAGTTCCTGTTCTATCATCGAAACATGATGTTCACTCGATAAACGCAATATACAGCGCGGTAGATAAGCATTGCACGTAGAAGACGGTTTCACCCCAGCAGATCTCGCACGCGCAAGGCTTTATTTTCGTTTACGTTCGGACTTGACTAATACGAATACCAGATTTATCTACCCCCAAGACTCGAAGTGACTCGTTTGTCGAATATTTTTAGAATTCTTCGTGGACGCTTTCCTGTCAGGAAGGGGTTATTTCGTTCGTTGAGTCTTTTTTCTTCACTGTCAAACCCATCATCT
>Ga0194115_10007041_pt1 | contig 11256 bp, 6 predicted proteins | sample TA2MahsurfametaG_3_FD_148656 | JGI IMG/M metagenome (GOLD analysis project Ga0194115, IMG submission 148656) | Freshwater microbial communities from Lake Tanganyika, Tanzania - TA2015002 Mahale S4 surface | ecosystem: Environmental > Aquatic > Freshwater > Lake | place: Tanzania: Lake Tanganyika... | reverse complement strand
CGTTCAATCGCCACCTCACAGTGATGTCGACTTCGAACTTGACCTCAAATTGAAGATTGGAGCAACCGAGTATCTCTATCGCAAGAAAATTACTGTTTTCGCTGTGGCCGATCCCCCGGCTATCAACGCCCCAGAATACTTGATCGTAAGTGGATTGCAAGCGTACTCATCTCGTGGCTTCGGAGGCGCTTTGTTCTCAAATCGTCTTTCCCCCTCAGCTGGACGAAGATCAAAGCCCTATTCTACTGCAAATCAACGCTACGAAGAGCGCAGATGATGACAATAGCGAAACTCTTTCCGTCGAAATCACATTGCCAAAAGACAACTTTGGCCCTATTGGAAAGATAGTGCAGCTATCTTCATCATCGACTGCATCGATGAAGGCACTCAACGGTGGAACTGTCTTTGAGGTGACATCAAAAGGTGCAGACGCTGCGACTCGTGAGGGCAATTTGCTGGCATACACAACTACTAAGCTTGCGTATCAACCATAACCACAGTGGGCTGGAACTCTCGACATTCTTGTCGAAGCAATTTCGACTGAAGCCAACCAAACTGCTTATCCAAACAGTATCGCCCATCAAACTCTTGGTGACTTTGATACAAGAACTGAGCGTGTGCAAACGATTGTCCCTGTCACCGTCCGTCCAGTAGTGGATCTTCCATACATGAAGAACAATCGGACCGTTGTTGCGGAGAATAATCTCAATTCCTATGTAGACGAAGAGGTGAACATTCGAATCGGCGAGCGAATGGGAGTGAGAGTAGACGACTTGGATGGATCTCAAGCCTTCCAAGCAACTCTGACAGGGTTTCCTACCAACCTACTTGATCTTCATTTTGCAAAGTCGCTCTCTAACGTAACCACCGCTGTCGCTCCTTCCTCTGGAAGTGTGTCAATCCAGAGCACCAACACCTTTGACGCTCTGCTTATGCTCGCATCTCTACGGATCACCTTGTTCCATGATGACGATACTAACTTCTTGATCGTCATGACTGGTACTTGTACTGACACAGGTGCTAGCCTAGTTTTCCAAGAGAACTTCTATCTCACCCATCAAGTGATCGTCCAAGCTGTCGCGGATGCTCCGAAGCTCGATGCAGGAGTCGAACTTCGAGCCGCTCAAGGCGAAAGCCGTCCTTTTGAACTGTATCCGGTCTCAGTCGCCCTGAACGACAAAGATGGAAGTGAAACATTTGAATCAGTCAAGTAAGTTCACTCGCTCACCAGAACAAAGCTACCTTTCGTGGACTAACTGTATATTCCTTTCTCTTAGCATTACCTTGTCGACTCCCACGAGTATTACTACCAGCAGACTGCCCCCACTTGTGAACTTCACAGTATTCCCCCCTAGCTTGCTCATGTTCCACCAGCCCGGGAACCCGACAGAATACATCATTCAAGGTACCACAGAAGATGTTGAGATTGCCATGCAAAATCTACAGATTCGATCCGGATATCAAAACGGCGAAGATATCACGGTGAATGTCACGGCGGCAGCCTTAGAATCCAACCCTACTGAGGAGGGACCCGACGAAGTGGCAATCCTTCGCGTCCTTTCCGTAGACACCCTCTATATTCCTGTTCACCCGCTAATCGAGGGCGAGCCTGTGCTGACTTGTACGTTGAACTCGACAAGCGGAAATGAAGACTCTACCATTTCGTTAGGGAATTTGAACATTCGCGTAAATGGCACGAAGGACGCCGACGGAAGCGAGGTTCCGTTTCTGGAAGTCAAGATCAGCAGTTTCCCTACCAGTACCACGTTCTATATCACCGGTGCCAATCAAACTGGAGTACTTGTGAATGGTGGTCTCTGGTTACGGCTGAATACATCCGAGATATTTTCCTTCTCATTCAAGCCCCCGAAAGACTTCAGCGGCAACATCGACTTCCTTCTGCGCGCTCGAGTGATTGATTACACCACAACAGGGAACGCAGAAAAAGTTTCCGAAACGGCCTCATTGAATGTGAAAGTATACCCAATTGCAGATGTAATTAATGGTCCTACTTCATACACCGTCGGTATTGAGGACTTGGGTCCCGTCAAGTTTGGGAAGACTCTAGCAACTACGTCACTGAGACCGACCGACAGGGGCACTGGAGCGGGGAATAACCCGGAAACCGAGACTTTTCAGGATATTGCCCTTTCTCTCCCACCAGACACCGCCGATGTGACCTACGCAATGACGGGCATTTATGTTCCAACATCTTCAGCTTCCGTCAATGGATTTGGGACCGCGAGAGTGTCATTTAATGCAACAACTCGTACATACAACATCACCAGCACGACCATCACGAGTGCAGCCAATGTCTCGACATTGCTACTAAGCGAACGGGTGAAGAGTAGAGACGACATAATGAAGACACTGGAATCGTTTGAGGTACAGATGGGCCCCGCTCATTCAGATAAGAACGGACAAATTAATGTTTCGGTGACAACGCTCGACGTAAATCTGGGTCGTTCTTCCGTGCGCAGGAATTTCTTCTCTCACTTGATCAGAATTCAAGCAGTTGCAGACACTCCCACCATTTCAGTTGCCCCTGTGGGCCCCATCGATGAAGACTCATTCCTATCGCTGGGAGTTGAAGCCGGTGCCTCTGCCGATGTTGACGGCAGCGAGACCACTTCTCTGCGAATCTTGGTCCCCCTAGTAAACGGAAAGGTACCAGGCAAGATAGGAGGACAAGTCCCTGCTGGGGTTACATTGACGGAACCATCACCAAACGTCTACGTCGTTACATCATCTGGAGCGACGGTGCCGCAGCGGCTGGACCTCTTGAATTCTTTCATCAATCGTGTGGAAGGCGAAGGGCTGCGGTTTACACCAACCCCCAACTGGTCCGGAAAGGTGACTCTCACAATCCAAGTCATCAACTTGGAACAAGCCACAGGTAACGAGATAGCACCCGGCTCGGTACGTTCGCAAAATGTATGATCGCATTTGCATCCTTCGTCCAATTTTCTTCGCATGCTCATCCTTTTCATTTCCGACAACAGTACGGTGGTGCCGATGGCGATTCGTCTAGAGAAACAGTGCAAGCATTGCTTGATGTTATCGTGAATCCCAAGGCGGATACCCCATCTATCGTCTTTAGTGCGAATTCTCGTGGTGACGAAGACACGAAGATCCGTGTTTACGTGGGAGTGACGACTGTGGACGTCGATGGTTCTGAGAGTTACGTCGTCAAAATTGACAACGACCTCCCCTCTGGAGCGAAACTATACGGCAGAAATGGAGCACAGCTCAAAGTTGGTACCGACGGAAAATTCACTTTGACTCCTGAGGATGTGGGCGAACTGAAGCTTCTTCCTCCCCTGCATTGGTCATCAGCTCGTCAAGGTGACATAGTTCTTTCCTTGACTTCCATCGTAACAGATACGTCCATCTTCGGAGCCATCGATGTTGCGTCGACGACTGGTTCAGTTCACGTTGTGGTTGTCGGAGTGGCCGACAAGGCCAATTCGAGAGCAGTGGTGGTTCAAGCAATCGAGGATGTCGACTATCCGATCGGGCAATTCATCGGGAATCTGGACAGCGGTATTCTTGTTGATACAGACGGAAGCGAGACATTTTCCTTCATGATTGGGGGTTTACCTGGTTCCGTTGCGTTGAAAACAAACAACACAGGGGGGATCAGTTACCTTGGAGGCGGCCGTTATCAAGTCAAGAAAGAAGCCATGCCCACGCTTCGCATTAGTCCAAAGCTGAACTTCGCAGGTATGAACCCATATTCAGGAATGTATCTACGTGCCGTTACCCAAGAGATTGAAGGCCACGAGACTGTTTCCGATAACTGGCCCATCACGATCAAAGTTCAACCCGTTGCCGACTCAATAAACCGGGCAATGTCTGTCGAAGTCTCTGAGGAGGACAACGAAGTCCGATCAGTCGGTGTTTCCTTTAGCAGTGCCTTGAACTACACTTTCAAGGACAACGACGGTAGCGAGTCCGTTCAGGAAATGGTGCGTTCGTCAGCACAATCAGCTGGAAGGGAATGCCAGCTTTTCCGTCCGACCTCACCTTACCTACTCTCTTTCTCAGTATATTAACCTTAAAGGATTCATCGCCAACGCCCAGGTTGGTGGGCGCATGAACGATATCGTGGGTAGCTCGTCGCTTTCCAGTTTGATCACGAACGGGCTTCTTTTTGGCACATTCACCTTCGACGACACGTCCGGTGTCATAACTGTGGCTCCTTCGTATCTGAGCCAACTCAAATTAAAGGCTACACTGTTCAAAGATTCCAACGTCGGTTTTTCCATTCCCATTTCCGCCAAGATCCGGGACTCGGCCTTGATTGATGGTGTCGCTGTGTACGACGATGCTATTCAACAGGGCACGATGGTGGTGAAACTGAAAGGAACTGCCGACGTACCGACTGTCTTCGTCGACTCTGAAGTCTCCGGAGGTAACCGTATCCCCATTTCACTGGGAGGGGTGTCAACTGATACCGATGTTGCTCTTGGCAGAACGGCATCAGAGCGTATTCATTATTTTGTTTCTGCGATTACCCTTGCCGGGATCTCGGCCTTTCACTTCGTTGATTCATCCAACTCACCAGTTGGCTTTGCTGGCGGAGAGAAAACATGGTCTTCTTCCCGAAGACATTGCTGCCGCTACAGCTAGCGGCGGTCTCTTCATGGCAGTTGAAAATCCCTCAAACACTTCGACTACCGCCACATTCAATTTAACAACGATCGCAATAGAACACGACGGCGATGAAGCCACAAATTCGAAGACATTCAGCGTGAACTATGTCTGGCAAGGTGGACCTTTCACCATCGCTCCATTGGCTCCTATCGTGACGATCGGGCAGCACCTAGGGAAGGAAGACGTTGATATGCCTTTCAACGTTACGGTGACAGCGGACCCTGCCGGTACGTCATCGTCGCGTCAATCCTAACCATTGTGGGATTTCCTTCGTTGTCTCACATCGCTTTCACTGCCCACAGACACCTCCAATCCCACTTTATCAGTGGTTTTCAAAAAACCAGTATCCCCAATGGATCCGTCCTGAAAGGAGCCTTCTATCGCAATCTCAAAACAGGCCATTTCGTCGCTAAAGCTGCTGACGTAATGAATCGTCGCGTTCTCCTGCAACCAACTCAGGATTTCGGTGGGCAGATGACCATCGTGATTGAAGCACTAGCAGAAAATGGATCCTTTCGTTACGCCACATCGGGACTCCGAAATGTCAATCTCTACTTCGACCCAGTCGCAGATGGACCGAGCATGAGTCTCCCCCCGCGAGTTTCCAACGAGAACGCGGAAATTACTCTTCCCTTCAACTTTACAACCAGAGACATCGATGGAAGCGAAACTCTTGGGGATCTCGTGTACATCAAGTTATGTCAGCGAGCTTCATTTGTTCAAAACTTTCCTAAAGTTGTAGGCACGGATAGCGACGCATCTTTGGATGGAAAGTCCACAATTGGATTTTCTCGAGTCCCCGTCGCTAGTACGACTGCCCTGAAGGTTCAGCCAGATCGCTACTGGCACGGCCTGTGTGATGTAGACGTTGTTGCCACGTCCATCGGATCAGCCGACGATGCCGATGGCGATCACAGAAAGGTCTCATCAGAATCATTCACAATCACCGTTAAGGCCGTACCTACACCGGCTAATCTGACGGCACCAGCGGCTGTCCAAGTTGATGAAGGTGCTTACGTTAGCCTTGCTGGATTGTCGGCGGACTATGTTTACAAGATTACCGAGAACGGTTATGAGACGCTCCCTCTTTTCGTTTCGAATGTCCCTAAAGATTCTCTTTTCAACAAAGGAACAAATGTGGGAGATGGCGTATGGTCTTTCAGCGATCCATCACTCTTCAGTGGCCTGACATTTCGACCGCCATTCTACTTCTCCGGGAATATCGCTCTTCAGTTTACGGCGATCACAAGAGAATCCACCGAGCCAGACCTTGAGGCGAATGTGACTGTGGTGACCAAGGTCACAGTCAGACCCGTGGCCAGTCCGTTCTTAATGGTTGCTCAAGGTCTTCAAGTTGCTCGAAGAGTTGCTTCTAATCTTGTCTTGAATGTGCGCATGGAAGATAATGTGAAACAACCCGGAGAAACGGAGCTTGAGTTGATCCAACTCACTTTCTCGCCTGTTCCTACTAATGTTTCCATCCTGGCATCATCGGGTGGAACCGTCAATCTGACTGGAACTCGTGTGTGGATGTTTCAAGGAACTCAAAATCAATCAAATGCTTTACGTTTGAATGTGGGTCCTCAAGCGGCTACCGGGAATCATATGATCCAAATTAGCGGAAGAACCAAAGACGGAAATTCTGTTCTTGCTACTCCAGTCACTGACGACTTCCGCCTTACGGTCGTCGCCGCAGTGACTTCGCGTCATCTCGAACCGGAAGGGACTGAAGATTTTGAGTCGTCAGAGAATGACGATTTCGGGTCATCACCGACTGTTGGATCTTCGACTAGTAATGTCTTTCTGACAGACTTGCCCTCGGCATCATGTGTCCGCACCATCAGCATTGAGGGAGAAGATCGGTCAAAGATCACTGAAAGCATGTTTACCTTGTTGAATATGTGTGATAGTACCTTGGAATTTCGATTTCCCCCCCAGTTTGCTTCCTCTGACAACTTCTACGCTATCACGTTCGCTGAAGCTCCGATAGGCGTTCCATCCTATCCTGTACTTTTGTCTGGAGACAATGCGTTAACTTTGAATGCCAACTGCTATGCGCACGAGGTTTTGTTCTACATTTTTGTGAATTCGAATCTCAATAATCCATCTCAAGCTTTGGTACCCACGACGTTTACCGACTTGTCAGCCAACGATCGAGCAGACGGTTCTTCGCGGGTGTACAAGGTCACTCTCCCATGTTCTCTTTGCCCAGTTGATGAGGGGTCTGTTGAACAAGCATCGCGTCACCTACAAAAGTTTACCCCCCCTCGGCTTCACAAGGCATTGGCCGCCAGTATGTCTGCAACTTTCGCTAAACGGAAACTACAACAGGCTGCGGGCGGAGAAGCAGAGATCTCATTAGAAATCAAAATGGACGTACCACCTGAGGAAAGCTCGGGTACTAGGGCAACCTCCAGTTTGCTAATTGCAACATGCACACTGGCAGCTCTTCTATTGAGCTACTTAATATAAAAAACATAGACAGTCCGAAGCCTCGAGTTTCGGACACCTGTATCAATAGACAATGTTTACAAAAATGAAGTATGAATTGATAGGCCGTTCAAACGTAAAGAGACACCAACTGTAATCTAGAAGACTCATGAGGGAGGTCTCATGTCTGGAACGCCAGTATCTTCGCTAGTGAAGATATCCGATCCATCCTCTAGTTCGTCTTGCCATTTCTGCAGCTGTTTTTCCAAGGCGTCACATTCTGCCATTCGTCGGTCTAATCGACGACCGTCTTCTATCATTTGCTCATTTTTCTGTTTCAGCCGCAATGCCATGTCCTGTACCCGGGCCTGTGCTTCCTGGCAGTTTCGAAGTTCCGTTTCATAGTGACGCTCTGATTCCCGAACTCGTGCTTCCTTTTCTCGAAGTTGTTCTGCCAAACGTCGCATCCGAAGTTGCGATTCCTTGATCCCCTTCGTCTCTTCAGTAAACCGACGCTCTCGTTCTCGGAAGCTCTCCTCATTTTGCCGAATGAAAGCTTCTCGACGACCTAAATCGCTCTCCCTCCCAAACAACGCCGCAGCTGTTTCTTCAATCCATTTGCGCTCTTGTTGGATGTTGTCGTCCAAAGCCTTGGATACTGCCCTATCCACGTTGTCGAGGGCTCGTTCAGCCTGCTCTTTGATTTGCTTTTCGAGATCAGATATTCTTTGCTGAAGTTCTATTTGGCACTGCGTCGAAGTACGTCTCACTGCACCAAGTTCAGCTTCCTTCTCCTGTAACTCTATCTCCTGCTGTTTTGTTCGCGAACGTGATTCCGCCAAGGCCTGACTCTCTTGTTCGAGTCGTTTCATGGCCTCTTCCAATTTTGCTTCGCATGCGCGTGTCGCGGAAATGTCGGAGGCGTGGGATAGTTCCAGAAGTTTCAACGACTTTTCGAGGGACAAGATTTCAGTTTCTTTCTCCTTTGCAGAATGAGTGTGTCGCTTTTTCTCCTCGTCAAATTCCTTGATCTGGTCATTAAGGTCTCGTCGCGCTACTTCAAGACCACGCGTCTTGTCTTCAAGCTGCTGCATAGAAACACGGCTTTGTTCTTGGAGGGCGGACAATTGAGCTCGGATTGATTCCTTCTCCTCGGAAATACTACGTGACTGCTCAACCAGATCTTCGCTGAGACGCAACAGTCGAGCTTCTTCCGATGCAACCTGCTCTGTCCTTTGGTCTAGATTATGCATCAATTGACGGAGCTCGTCACGATTTATTTCAAGATCCGAAAGGGATCGTTCGAGCTCCAACTGGGCCTGCTTTAGACTAGCTTCCCCTTCTGTATTATTCTCAAACATCGTGACTCGGACCCACTTCGAAAATGCGGCACTTATTGCTTCGCGATCTTGTCTCCATGGTCTTTGTAATACGTCGTTCATGGCCTCACGTTGCTGTAGAAAGTGGAAACGTGATATTGCGCGTTCAAGATCTTCAAATCGTTTATCAACATTTTCACGTTCCATTTCCACTTCTTTCAACGCGTCATTGCGTTGCCGATTTAGCTTAGACTCGAACTCAGTCCGTTTCTCACGAAGTTCAACATCTAGTTGGCTTCTCTCCAAATGGAATTGCGCCTCAAGTTCGGATTGTCTTGTCTGCAACTCAGACATAGCCTCCCTTTCGCGTTGATCTGCCTTATGCATCCACTCTACTTTGTACTCCTCCAATTCCTCCGAGTGCTTCTTGGTCTCTTCGGAGAGTTCATTCTCAACTTTCTTCCGCCTATCGGCCAGTTCTTCTTCAAGCTCTTTGCGCCGTCGATTCATTTCAGAGTTCCATTCCTCTTGCCTCTTGTCTTGTTCTTCTTCCCGTTTCTTATTCCCCTCTGCGAAACTCTTTTTCCATTTTTCCTTTTCTGCCGCTTGTTCCGCATCAAACAATTCTTGCTTCTTCTGAATTTCAGTCGTCAGGATGGCCGTGTGCGTTTCGATCTCTGCCTCAAATTCCAACTTTCGTTTGGACATTTCTTCTTCCTGTAAGGAGGTCAAAGGAACGTGTGTTAGGACGGAAAACATTTCAAAAAATCATGCAGGGAAGGAGGCCAAGAAAACTCACTAGCGAAATCAGTTCCATTAAACGATTTTCCAAGTCAATTCCAGCTTCCTTAAGCAAGGCTTCCTTCTCGTCGATATGTTTCTCTTTCTCCGCTACGGCTGATCCATTAGCCTCAAGACGTGTCATCATGGTCTGCATTTTCTCACGTTCCTCCCTTTCATGGGCATGTTGTAATTCGAGTTCTCTCTTCATCGTATTCAACTGTTCAAGAATGTTCGACTTCTCAGCAGCAGTGTGTTCCAAATCCTTTTGTAGGGAAACTTTTTCTAGGCCGAGGGATTCCATTTCTTCTGCAGCGTGATCTTTGACTTCCTTTAGTTTCGAAGACAACATGGCTTTTTCTTGTTCGAGTCCGTCACGTTCACGCTTGATGATGTCCAATGTTGAGATCTGGTCAGCCATCGCCTTGTTGTACTTCTCTTCGAGTTCTTTCCTTTCGGTTTCACGAAGTAGATTCAGACGCGTGACCTCGGATTGTAGTTCCTTTTCTCGAGATTTGTATTGATTCTCCGATGCTTCCAAACGTTCCAGTACCCGGTCAAGCTTCTGTCGTTTCTCCTCATTCTCCATGATATCCTGTTTAAGCTGTGCCTTATCCCTCGAATAGCTCTCTGTAAGCAGACGAATCTTCGATTCGAAACCTTCCAGATTCCTTATTTTTTCATCGTGATCGCTTTCAAACAATGCCCTTCGAGAGGCTAGAACTTGACTCAAGGCTTGAATCTCTTCCTTTCCCCTTTGGACTTGAGCGTCAATTTGTTTCTGGGATTCGTCACGTAAGGAAGCCAATTTATCACTTTCCTGTTGCATCCGTTGTTCGTGTTCGTGTTCCCACTGGGCTGTATCTCGCTCCATTTGCTCAAGCAATTGTTCATGTTCCCTTCGTTGTTCAACGATCGCTTCTTCGTCAATCAACATTTCATTTCGAATTTCTTCCATCTTCGTTTGCAATGCCATCAGGGCTTGAACATTTTCTGCAGTCTGTTCATCCGCCATCTTTCGATTCGCTTCATCTTCTTGGATGAATTCTTCTATCCGAGATTCGAATTTCCCCAACTCACCCCGTCTCGAACTGATTTGTTTATCCAAGGTACTTAACTCCTCATGACTTTCCGCTAGTTTGCTTTTGAGTGCTTCCTTGACAGCTCGACAATCATTGTTGATCTTATTCTCTTGTTCTTTCAATTCGTTGACAGATTCTTGAGCCTTTTTCAACCGTTGTTCCTCTTCTTGTCGATTCGTTCGGAGTTCTTCGACAACTTGTAGGAGTAAGGTCTTTTGTGCTTGGTAGGAGGCTTGCTCGTTTTCTAGCTTCGTCTCCCTTTGATGAACTTCCTGTTCCAACTGTTTCAATGCCGCAGTCCGTTTCCGCCAACTTCGTTCGATTTGAACCAATTCCTTAGTCTTAGTATCGAGTTGTCCTTGTCGTTGATCCAACTCTTTACGCCACGCGACGAATTTTGCTTGCGCATGTTGCTGGTCCTCTTTCTGTCGTTCTTCTCTTTGCAGTTGACTTTCTTGCCATTCCTGCTTTGCCCGTTGGAGGGCCCCATACTCCTGGTCCAAGATAGCCTCACGTTCTTCCAATTGAGCTATTTGCTCTCGCTGAGAGATTTCAAATTCTTCCATCTGTGCCTTTTGAATCTGCAGACACTGGGTTTGTAATTGTTGTAGCTGATGTCGTTCTCGTTGAATTTGTTGCTGTTGTTGAATGCTCCATTCTTCTAGATGCTGTTTTTGATGGGCGTCATCATTTTGCTTTGTCTTGACTTGTTCTTCTAGTCGTTCAACTGTTGCCTCGAGAGTTTCAACCTGTAATTGACTCGATTCTGCCGCCTGTTGAGTCCGATGAAGTTTACGTAACTTTTCCGACAGATCTTGTTGCGTCGATCGATGGTCTTGTTGCAATTGAAAGTGGTCCTTTTTGAGTTTTGACAATTCCGCATCTTTGGAGCGGACGAGTGCCTCTTGTTCCTCTAGTTGCTGCTGTGTGGATTGCAGTGAGTGCTGCAAGGTTTGAACAAGTTGTAGGTGGAGTTGGCTTTTTTGTTG
>Ga0194115_10007040_pt1 | contig 11257 bp, 10 predicted proteins | sample TA2MahsurfametaG_3_FD_148656 | JGI IMG/M metagenome (GOLD analysis project Ga0194115, IMG submission 148656) | Freshwater microbial communities from Lake Tanganyika, Tanzania - TA2015002 Mahale S4 surface | ecosystem: Environmental > Aquatic > Freshwater > Lake | place: Tanzania: Lake... | reverse complement strand
CCGGGACAATTCGACTCTCGATTTTTTTCTCCGCTGCGTTATCCTTGCCGGATGGCCAAGCCGGTTCTTTTACTGATTCGCGATGGTTGGGGCATCAACCCCGCCGGCCGCGCTGGTGCCGAGAAGCATGGCGACGCCACCCTTCTCGCCAAAACCCCCGTCCACGATCGTCTCTACAAGGATTACCCTTGGGGCCGACTCCAACCCAGCGGTCTCAAGGTCGGCCTCCCCGAGGGGCAGATGGGAAATTCGGAAGTCGGCCACCTCAACCTCGGAGCTGGCCGCATCGTCTATCAGGAACTCACCCGCATCAACCTCGCCATCAGCGACGGCTCCCTCGCCCAGGACAAAATCCTGCGGGAAGCCATCACCGCCGCCTCCGGCAAACGGCTCCACTTCATCGGCCTCGTCTCCGACGGAGGCGTTCACTCCCATCTCGAACACCTTCGCGCCCTCCTCAAAAACGCCGGCCAATCCGGCTCCTGCGAAATCTTCGTCCACACCATCACCGATGGACGCGATGTCTCCCCCACCTCCGGCCGCCAGTTTCTTCGCACTCTCGAGCAGGCCATCGCCAAGATTCCGCAAGCCCGCGTCGCCACTGTCATCGGCCGCTACTACGCCATGGACCGCGACAAACGCTGGGAACGCGTCCAACTTGCCCACGATCTCTTTCTCGACGGGAAAGGTGCCCCCGCCCCGTCTGGCGAAGCCGCCCTCGCCTCCTCCTACTCCGCCGAGGTTACCGACGAGTTTGTCAAACCGGTCGTCCTCTCCGGCGTCACTGCTCCCGTCATCCGTGACGGCGACGTCCTCCTCTTTTTTAACTTCCGGGCCGACCGCATGCGCCAGATCGTCCGCTCCTTTGCCGATCCTGCCTTCAACTCCTTCCCTATTTCCCGCCGGCCCAAAACCAAAATCTTCACCTTAACCCCTTACGAGGCCGATTTCGCCGGCCTCGGCATCCGCCACCTCTTTTCCCCGGTGGAGATGAACGACCTTCTCGGTGAAGTCGTCGCCGCCAATGGGCTGAAGCAGGCCCGCATGGCCGAGACGGAGAAATATCCCCACGTCACCTACTTCTTTAACGGCGGCAAGGAGACCCCCAACCCTGGTGAGGAACGCATCATGGCCCCCTCACCCAAAGTCGCTACCTACGACCTCCAACCCGAGATGAGCGCCATCCCGCTCACTGATAAAGTGGTCGATCGGATCGAAAAAGGCCTCGATGACTTGATAGTCCTAAACTTCGCCAACCCCGATATGGTCGGCCACACCGGTGTCCTCACGGCCGCTATCAAGGCAGTCGAAACCATCGATGCCTGCACCGGCCGGGTCGTGGAAGCGGTCTTAAAAAAGGGCGGCCAAGCTCTCGTCACCGCCGACCACGGCAACTGCGAACAGATGCTTCAGTCCGATGGCTCCCCCCACACCGCCCACACTACGAACCTCGTTCACTGCCTTTACGTCTCAGCCGACTCCGGCAAATTCCAGGTCGCCGAGGGCATTTTGGCCGATGTGGCCCCTACCCTGCTTGAAATGCTCGGTCTCCCCAAACCCACCGCCATGACCGGCTCCTCCCTCCTCCGTAAAAAGTGACACCCTCTCGCTATTTTCCGTTTCCACTTTTCGATTTTAAATTCCGGAATTCGAAATCCAAATTCCGAAACTTCAACTGCTCCCTTGAAAAAAGCTAATTCTAAGTCCAAGGCCACCTCGGCGATGGCCATGACCGCCAACGAAATCCGGATCGAGCAAGCCGAGCGCCGCCTTTACGCCATCCTCGACCGCCACACCCGTCTCATTGAGGGCCTCATGAAATCGATGAAGCCCGACGATCTAGAGGACGACCTTCAGAAGAACCTCAAGGAAACCAATGGCATGCTCGACGACTGCTTTTGGCAGTTTCTTGGACCCCTCGAAACCGGCGACCGCGTTGTTTCCGCCTATGACAGCAAAATGACCGAGGGCACCATCGTCAGCATTCAAAAGGAGTCCGCCCACAAGGACTACGGCTCGGCCGTGGTCGGATTCCCCGGGGAGGAGGCCAAGACCATGGACGTCTGCGAGCTCGTCAAAGTCCGCGGCCCCGTCCTACCTGCCGATTCCATCATCCCCGGCCCGAATTAGCCGGCTCCGCCGGTTCTCGCCATCCATGCAAAGAGACTCACCGCTTCGGAAAATAAATGCATCCCGCCCATTCCTATCTTTCCGAACTCCCCATATCCGTGCCCCAGAAACACCCCTTCCACTCCCGCATTTCTAGCCGTTTGTAGATCCACTTCGCTATCCCCAACAAATAGATGTCTGCCTCTCGGCGCCCGTAGCCTTTGCAACGTCAAATGTAACGCCCTAGGGTCGGGCTTCCGAAATCCCTCCTCCCCACTCACCACTGCTCGGATCCATCTTCCCCAGCCCAACTCCTCCACCAACGCCCGCGCCGCTCTCCCATCCTTATTGGTGCAAAGACCCAACTTCCATCCCCTTTGCACCAATCTCCTTAGCCCCTCATCCACCCCTGGAAACGACCTCGTTCCGCCTTTCGGATTCTTCCGGTATTCCTCAAGATACTCCCGGGTCAATTTTCGCGCCTCCTCTTCATCCAGCGGGTTACCCGTGAGGATCCACGCCCTTTCGATCAGCGTCCTCGGCCCTTTGCCGATCAGATTCCGGGTCTCATCTTCCGAAACCGCCTTCCGCCCATGCCGGTGCAATACCCGTCCCAACGCCCGCGAGATATCTCCCAACGAATCTGCCAACGTCCCATCCAGATCGAAGACCGCATAACCGCTCAGCGCTCTCGTCATAAAGTTTGATTTAAAAATCTTGGGGGATGCGGAACGCTTGGATGAAGTTTAAAGATTAAGTTTAAGAAACGATCAAAGTTCGCAGCCCAGAGGCTCCCTTAATCTTCATCTTAATCCTAATCTAACTCGGCCTTCCCAGCCGCCGAGCTCTTACAATCTCCTCAACTCCGAGATTCCGTACGCTTTCCCGATTTCTTCCTGACGCTGCTTAACCTCCGCCGCATCCAACACCAATCTTCCGGGATCATCCATAAATTCAAAAACCAGGTTCCCCTCTTTGGTCTCATCCAGCACCGCCCCCAATTCGGCCAAGCTGTGGATTTCCTTGCCGTTGAGCTTTTCCAGCACCAAGCCGGAGTACTGCTGATACCCCAGGTTAATCGCCGCGGGTAGGACTTGGCTCAAAAACACCACTTTTTTCTCCGGATCCGCCCTCTTTTCCTGCTGAAAACTAAACAGCTCGACCAACCGCTGCGGCGCCCGCTCCGTCCACTTATCCCCCCACTCCTGCAGATAAGCCCCCGTGAGCTGCTGGAACACCAGCCCGCCCGCCACCAAATACCTCGGCTGAGCATCAAAAGAGAGCGTCGGGATGGCCACCTCGTCCCGGGCCCGGCGATCGTACGTCCCCGTCAGCTCCATCTCCTTTCCATCCCGCGAAATCAAGAACCGGGCCTTGGATCCCACCGTGGGCCTTACTCTCACCAGATTCCCGATCGCGGTCGGACCGTAGAGCGAGTCCCGGTAGTTGCCGTCCTCATCCAGCTTCATCCCACCCACCGAAAGAATTACATCCCCCTCCTTCAAACCCGCCCGCCCGGCCGTGCCCCGCGGATTCACCCGCGTCACCAGGATCCCGCCGCCTTTCGGCGCCTGCACCTCCTCCCGCAAATTCGGATCCCGCAACGGCGTCCAGCTCACCCCAAGGGTGGGAAACCCGTCGTATTTGCCATCCGCCGCATCCTCCAAAAATCGTTCGATCATCGGACCCGGAATGGCCGTCCCCTCCTGCGAATCCCGGTCATACATCATCACCATGCCCACCAGCTGACCCTGCCGGATCAACGGCAGCGTGTAGCTATCATCCCGCTTGGGCAGCGACACCCTCACCCCGTACTGCAGGAATCCCGCCTCGTCATTGGGATATCGCCCCACGCCCACCGTCAAAATCTCCGCCTGATTCCGCAACAACTCCCCGTTCCGCTCCAGCTGCCACACCTCTGCCATGTCCCCCGCCCGCAGGGCCGGCCCCAGCGCGAGCCCCCTGAATCCCTTGAGGAACTCTGCCCGCTCTGGCTGCAATACCGCCAGATTGGCCTCATAATCGATCGCCTCGACCTCGGCTCCGCACTTTTCCGCCGAACCAGGTTTTTCCAAACCCACTTCCGTCCGGTTCGCCACCAGGGCTGCCGTCACCAAAACTTTACCCCCCGGCAACACCACCCCCGTCCCATTCAACCCATACGGCGCCTTCTTTTGCCAAGGGCGGAACTGGTCGTACGGCTGGATCGCCGCCCGCACCCGCACCACGGAACCCTGAGGTTCATCCTGCTCGGCCGCTTGACCCGCCATCGCCAAGGCCAAAGCCGTCGCCAAAAAGAACCGACCGCTCTTCACTTCTCATCTCCCTTCTCAAAAGACCCCTTCGCTAATCGCCGCTCGCCCACCTCCGTCCGGCTCACCTCACTGATCCCATACTGGGCCATGATCCGCGGGGTCGAGCGGTCCACCTCTTCCCGTTTCAATACCGCCGGCCTTGCATCACCCTCAAACCGGATCACCGTCCTCTCCCCATTCGCCGCCAGCGCCGGCCCCACATCGGTCAGCGTCTGGATTTTCTTCCCGTTGATCTCCCGGACGATCTGTCCCGCCAACCCACGCAGGTAGACGTTGGAGGAATCCGGCAATACCGCGGATAAAATCACGGGTTCCGGTGTCTCCCGGTACATCTGATCCGTGGCAAACATCGTGTACTTCTGTTTCAGTCGCAGATCCGCTCCGCCGGCCATCACCGCCATCAGGTTCGCCGTGAGCGGCTGGAACACCAACCCCCCGTACAACACGTACCGGGGCGGCGGCTCATACAGCACTTCGTACATCGAAAACATGTCCGCCGGCTTCAATGGCACCTGCACCGTCTCCGCCTTCCCCTCCCGCCAAACCTCCAGCCTCACCTCTTCCCCCGCAAATTTCCGTTCCACAATCTCCTCCAGCTGCACCGGCTTGCCCTCCAACCTGACCGATCCGTCACTCTCGATCGCGTGCCCGTCGATCGACAGCAACACATCCCCCTTCTGCAGATACCCGTCGGAGGAGCCCTCCGAAAACACATCCGTCACCACCACGCCCCGCCCGTCGTTCGGCCGATTCAGATACTTCCGCATCGCCGGATTTTCCAGCGGCATCCACCGAACCGCGATGTCCACGTAATGGTCGTACTTCCCATCCTCCACATCCTTCAGAAACCTCCGGATCACCGGGGTCGGGATCATATATCCCACGTTCTGCGCCACATCCCCGCGGAACCCTTGGAACGCCACCCCCACCACCTTGTCACTCTGCATCACCGGCCCGCCGCTGTTGCCCGGATTGATCGCGGCGTCGATCTGGATGGCGAGGTGCGACTCCCTTCCCGAGTGCGTGTAGGCGTTGTAGTCGATGCGGCTGACCACGCCCCGCGTGACCGAGAGTCGGTCCCCGCCGATCGGAAAACCGTACACGCTGACGACCGACTCCAACTCCGGGATCCCGCCCAGGTCGAGATGCGACGTTCCCTTGAAAAAAGTCTCGTCCTCCACTTCCAACATCGCCAAGTCACAGTCGTGCGCCACGTGCTTCACCTTGGCCGAGTAGCGCCGGGGATCCGCCTCCCGTTGCACCGTGATATTGCGGGCCCCGCTGACCACGTGGGCGTTGGTGATGATCTTCTTCCCGGCCACGATGAAACCGGCACCCCGACCCGAGGAAACCGTCCCTGGATTCCACGGCATCCGGTAGTCCCACACCTGGGAGGTCACCTCAACCATCACCGTATTTTTCTTTGCCTCGCGCAACTGACCATCTTGACCACACCCCAACAACGCCAACCCCAAAAGCAAAAGGATCCAGGCCTTCATGAACCCATGACCATAACCGCAAACCTGAAATTGGCGAATTGCGTTTCATCTCTTCCCCGGTCGGCCTAATCTTCGAAAATGAACCCATGGCTTCTTTTGGCCCTAGCCATCGCGTTGGAATTGTGCGGCACCCTTTGCCTGAAACTCTCCTTTGGATGGAGTCGCCTGCTTCCCTCCATCGGAGTCGTAATCTTTTATCTGGGTAGCTTTGCCCTGATGGCCCAATCCTTGAAGACCTTGGAAGTCGGTATTGTGTACGCCATCTGGGCGGGGGTGGGTACGGCCCTCATCGCCGTTGTCGGCATTTTTGCTTTTGGGGAATCTGTCACCGCTCTCAAAATCCTTGGTCTGCTGATGGTCGTCGGTGGCACCGTCCTGTTGCGCACGGCCTCGGCCCAAGCCTGAAAATCCGCACGGGCGGCTCGGGGGGCTGACCAGATTCCGCTTTTTAATTTCCTGATCCGAGATTGCCTCCTCTCAGGCCCGATACTTTCTCCCATCCCGCCCAACATTTCCCGATTTTATAATGGAATTACAAAGTTCCAAAAATCCTGTCCCCCGCATCCCCCAGCCCCGGCACGATGTAGCCATGATCGTTCAACTTCGGATCCACCGCGGCGGTGAACACCGGGATATCCGGGTGATGCCGATGAAAATTCCGCACACCCGCTTGAGCCGCCAACAGACACATGAAACGAATCGACCGCGCCCTGGCTCCCTTGAGCCGGTCCGCCGCCGCCACCGCGGAATGCCCGGTGGCCAACATCGGATCCATTAGGATCAGATCCCGGTCCCGCAGGGTTTTCGAGGCCTTAAAGTAGTACTCCACCGGCTCCAACGTCCGGTGATCCCGATAAATCCCGATATGTGCCACCCGCGCGGACGGAAACATCTCCAGCATCCCATCCAACAGCCCCATCCCCGCCCGTAAAATCGGCACCAGCACCATCTTTTGCCCCTTGAGCACCGGGGCCCTCATTTTCCCCATGGGCGTGCGGATCGTCTTTTTCGCCAGCGGAAAATCCCGCGTCACCTCGTAAGCCATCAACATCGCTACCTCGCTGGCCAACGCCCGGAACTCCGTCACACTGGTCCCCTTTTCCCGCATCAACGTGAGCTTGTGTTGCACCACCGGGTGCCGGACCACATGGAGCATCGATTTTGCCATCCCGTCCTCAGACGTTGAACCGAAACTCCATCACATCCCCATCCTGCACCACGTATTCCTTTCCTTCCACCCGTAGTTTGCCGGCTTCCCGTACCTTCCCCATCGTTCCCGCAGCCTTCAGCTCATGAAACGCCACTGTCTCTGCCGCAATGAAACCCCGCTCAAAATCGGTGTGAATCACCCCGGCCGCCTGCGGCGCCCGATCCCCCGCATGAATCGTCCAAGCCCGACTCTCCTTTGGCCCCGTCGTGAGGTAGGTCCGCAGCCCCAGTAGATCGTACGTCGCCCGGATCAGCGCCCCGACTCCCGACTCCTGCACTCCGAGCCCAGCCAGATACTCCCTCCCCTCCGCCTCCGGCAAATCGACCAGTTCCGACTCGATCTGCGCGCTGACCACCACTGCCTGGCTGGCCAATCGCTGCTTGCAGTACTCCTCCACCTTCTTCACCTGCTCCCCCGTTTTTCCGGAACGATCGCCTTTCGTCAGCGCCCCCAGCTCCTCTTCCTTCACGTTGCAGGCAAACAGCGTCGGTTTCGAGGTCAGCAGAAAGAATCCCTTGGCGAGCTTCGCCTCATCCGCGGTCATCGAATGCGTCAAGGCCGGCGAGCCGGCATCAAGATGCTTCTTTAGCTTCTCCAGCAGGGCCGACTCCGCCTTGGCCGCGGCATCGCCGGACTTGGCCGCCTTGCTGGGTTTCTCCAATCGCTTCGTCACAGCTCCTAGATCGGCCAGCACCAGTTCAGTCATGATTGTCTCGATATCCCGCAGAGGATCGACAGAGCCGGCCACGTGGTGGATATCCGGATCCTCAAAGCACCGCACCACCTGCACGAGCGCATCGACTTCCCGGATGTGAGTCAAAAATTGGTTTCCCAACCCCTCCCCTTGGCTCGCCCCTTTGACCAAACCGGCAATATCGACCAGCTCAATGGAGGCCGGGACCACCTTCTCGCTCTTGGACATCGTTGCCAACCAGTCCAGCCGGCTGTCGGGCACCGTGACCACGCCCACGTTGGGCTCGATCGTGCAGAACGGATAGTTGGCCGCCTGGGCCTTGCGCGTGCGCGTCACCGCGTTGAAGAGCGTGCTCTTCCCCACGTTTGGCAAACCGACAATTCCGGCCCGGACCATGGAAATTTCTAGTCGCTGCCCATCCCGGGGTCACGCCCCAGGATGGGTTGTTCAAAAAAAGACCTTGCACAACTCAAGTAGTTCCTTGCGAAAGGCCCCCAAAAACCGCTCAAATGCTTCCATGAAAACGATTGGGGTGGGCCTGGTCGGGTGCGGCACGGTAGGTTCCGGGTTGGTCCGGAACCTTTCCGAGGCCAACCGTCTGCTCCAACAACGTCTGGGCGTTTCTTTGGAACTTCGCGCCGCGGCCGTCCGCGATCCCTCTAAGCAGCGCGCGGACTTGCCGGTCTCACCCGTGGGGGACTGGAAATCCGTCATCTCCAACCCCGCCGTCCAGATCGTCGTGGAGCTCCTCGGCGGCACCACGGAATCGCTGGAAGTGGCCAAAGCGGCCTTCGCCGCCGCAAAGCCCTTGATCACCGCAAATAAGGCTCTTCTTGCGGAAAAAGGGTCGGAGCTGATCCCCTTGGCCCAGCAAGCCCGCGTCCCGATCTATTTCGAGGCCAGCGTCGCCGGCGGCATTCCCGTCCTGAAGGCCCTCCGCGAAGGCCTCGTCGCTAACCAGTTGCTGGGTATCCACGGCATCATCAACGGCACCTGCAACTACATCCTCAGCCGGATGGCCGAGGAGGGGTCGGACTTTGCCGATGCCCTGCGCCAGGCCAAGGAGCTCGGCTACGCCGAAGCGGACGATCGTCTGGATGTCGATGGCATCGACGCCGCCCACAAGGCCGCAATCCTTTGCCTGCTCGGCTACGGCTTTCTCCCTCCCTTTGCCAAGATCCCGATCGAAGGCATCCGGAAACTGGAAGCGCAAGATGTCTCGTTCGCCCGGCAACTCGGTTACGTCCTGAAGCTTCTCGCCGTGGTCCGCCCGGTCGGCCCTGATCGCGTCGAAGTCCGGGTTGCTCCCACCCTGATCCCGGCGCGCCATCCCATGGGCTCCATTCACGGGGTTTTCAATGCAGTCAGTCTGGTCGGAAACCTCTCCGGCCCGGTCCAGTTCACGGGCCGCGGCGCCGGACCCGATGCCACCTCCAGCGCCCTCCTTGCCGATCTGGGCGAGGCCGCCCGCCATCTCCGCGATCAGTCACCCGGCCCCGTCCTTTCGGCTGGCGACGACAAGAGACGACTCCTGGAACCCGGTGAATCCGTCGGCCGTTTCTATGTCCGCTTTGAGGTGCGCGACCAGCCGGGCGTCTTGGCCCAGATCGCCGGAATCTTTGGCACGGAAAAAATCGGAATTTCCTCCGTACTCCAGCCCGAGGGTCACGGGGCCGATTCCGTCCCCCTCGTCTTCCTGCTTGAGCCGGCCAAGGAATCCGCCCTGCAAAAAGCCGTGGCCGCCGTCCAAAAACTTCCGCTGAACCGGTCGCCGGCAAGAATCCTGCGTGTTGAGGATTTGGCGTGAGCTGGCCGGGAGTCATCCAGCATTATCGCGCCCGGCTCCCCCTGCCGGCGGATGCCCAAATCATCACCTTGCTGGAAGGGAATACCCCGCTTTTGCCTGCTCCCCGGCTTGCCGCTGCCCTGCGGGGTGAAATCGATTTGCGGTTGAAATATGAGGGGATGAATCCCACCGCCTCTTTCAAGGACCGCGGCATGACCATGGCGGTCACCCACGCCGTGGCCAAAGGAGCCAAGCTCGTGATCTGCGCCAGCACCGGCAACACCTCCGCGGCGGCCTCGGCGTACGCCGCCCGCGCCGGCATCCGCTCCGCCGTGATCATCCCGGCCGGCAAAATCGCCCTCGGCAAACTGACCCAGGCCCTCATGCACGGTGCCAAGCTTCTGCCGATTGAGGGAAATTTTGACGACGCCCTCAACCTGATCCGCCAAATGGGAAACCTGCCCGGAGTGGAGGTCGTCAACTCCATCAACCCCGTCCGGATTGAGGGACAGAAGACCGCCTCTTTTGAAATCCTGGATGCGCTGGGGAAGACCCCTGATTTCCATTTTCTGCCGGTGGGCAACGCCGGCAACATCACCGCGTATTGGAAAGGGTTTGTCGAGGCTCTGCCCAAGGGACCACGCCCGCGGATGTTTGGCTGGCAGGCGGCCGGTGCCGCCCCGTTGGTCGACGGCCATGTGGTGAAAGATCCGCAAACCGTGGCCACCGCCATCCGCATCGGGAACCCCGCCAGCGGACCCGGCGCCCTCACCGCCGTCAAGGAGTCGAACGGCCGGATCGACAAGGTGACCGATGCAGAAATTTTGGAGGCTTATCAACTGCTCGCTAAAACCGAGGGCATCTTTGTGGAACCGGCCTGCGCCGCCCCAGTCGCCGGATTAAAAAAGGCCCTCGTGGCCGGTTGGATTCCCAAGGGAAGTCTCGTCTCCATGACGCTGACCGGCCATGGCCTCAAAGACCCCGACACCGCCCTAAATAGCCTGCCCAAGCCCCCCGCCCCGATCGCGCCCACTCTCGAAGCCGCCCGCAAAGCGTTGCAGCTGTGACCGTTCTCTCAACTAGGCTCCTCGATTCCGCCATCCCAATCCCCCTCTTGCCAGCCAGTTGGTTGGCCTTACGATAAAGACATGTTCATTCCCCTACCCTTCGCCTTCGGCCTTCCCCAAGGCTCTGAGTGGTTCTGGATCGTTCTCGTCATCATCCTCCTGTTCGGGGCCAAAAAGCTTCCGGAACTTGCCCGCTCCATCGGTCGCAGTCTTGGAGAATTTTCCCGGGCCAAGCAGGATTTTGAAAAAGAGATGAAGTCCGCGATCGACGACGCCGATAAAAAGTCCGACGCGTCCAAAACCCCTAAAGCGTAATTCTTCGGTAGGGCGACGCGTCCCTCCCAAATGTTGGCCTAAAGCGAATCCCTGCTTCGCCCCCGGATTCCCAGCACCAGACAGACGACCGCCAAGCCGAGCATCCCGTACACCGTCATCCACCATCCCGGTCCGAGCTCCAGCTGAGCCAATAATCGATCCGTATAAGCGGTGGCAATTCTCCAGCGCAATATCGCATAAAGAAAACCCAGACCCACCGCCGTCAAGATCAGGAAAGCCGAAGGCACCTGCCGTAGCACCA
>Ga0194115_10007038_pt1 | contig 11261 bp, 7 predicted proteins | sample TA2MahsurfametaG_3_FD_148656 | JGI IMG/M metagenome (GOLD analysis project Ga0194115, IMG submission 148656) | Freshwater microbial communities from Lake Tanganyika, Tanzania - TA2015002 Mahale S4 surface | ecosystem: Environmental > Aquatic > Freshwater > Lake | place: Tanzania: Lake Tanganyika... | reverse complement strand
AGGTACCGGAGCAAGAGTACAGTCCCCCCTTTCGTGCCCCGCACTCTTTCAAGAGATCCTCATACTCTTGATCAAATCTATTTAGATTAACATTCTATTTTCACTCACTGTGCTAAGGTCAGTTCTAGTGTTAGCTTACAGCTACACGATCTACGTGCTTTGTGTTGATTCAACACTCTACATACATTAGAAAAAGAATGTATCCATATGTATTCACTAACTGTAGGTAGTACCCCACCCGTGACTGGACGCTGTGTCCGGACTCCGGACTGCGATTTGGTTTTGGATTGTGGAGCCACAGAAGATACATATTGATACAGAGCGGCATTTCTTGCAACCTTTGTCATGTTTACGTGTGATGGGTCGTAGGCACCATTGCCGTCGTCGCCGTCGTCAACATCGTCAACATCGTCAGAAACTTGTTGTGTGGAGACATGAAACGAAAAGCACCAAGTACTAGTGCTCAAACAACGGAAGAGTGGAAGGCCATTTTTGCCGTAACCTCCTTCCACCCTCCGAGACCAACCGGTACTACAGATGATGACGACGATCCCTTTGACTGTAGTGATGTAAGATTTCCATCGACATTTGAATTAGTCGAACAATCTGTCAAGGAATATCAGAAACGGTGGGAACAATTGGATGAACGAAAGGTGAAACCAGTCGAAAAGACGATCCAAGATACATTCGGTAAGGAGGAAGAAGAGAACGATGAGGAGGAGGATCCAGAAAAGGATCCCACACGGCAAGAAGCCGAATCGACAAGGAAGAAACGTCCTTGGGGAGGATGGAGATTTATGGAAGATCGATTACGTTTACCCCATTGTTTCGATTATATGGGGGTAGGGATAGAACCAGAAGATGATGGGACGGGTGATCGTGTTTTGACACTCTCAGGTCTGCGGACCCATGACCATAGTCAGCAGCCAGATACGACGTCCTATGAGAAGGAATTATGGAAATTATTCAGGAATATACCAAGTTCGATGGAATTACAAGCCCATGCTCGTTCTGGTGCCCAACTATCGAATTCGATACGATTACAGAAAAGTATTTTTGATGCTATGAACAAACACAATCCTCCTGATAGGCATCTATTGGCACGGATGCGAACGGCCGATCGACATGGCCTCCCCCCCCCAGAGATCCCACGTCGTGAGGATGGATCCATCCCCGTTCCGGATACTCCCACACTACGTTTCGAATGTTGGAGGAAACAACCTCACCGTCGACCAAGTCCAGATCCCAATCGGATGGAATTAGAATTCACGTCGGATCAGACTCTCTTGGATTTTCATATGGCGCTTGTGCAGATGCAAGAGGATGTGCTATGGGAGGATGCAGTAGGCAAAGAAGAGACTCCATCGGGTTGCTTCTTCTTCGAAGGTGAATTCTATAGTCACGGCGATATCGATTATTCTACACCGTTGACAGAGTGGATTGACGGAGGAAACCAAGAACCGAATCCTGTTCGGCGAGGCTATCTTGGCATATCGTCTGAGACACCATTCCAAAAAAAGTCCATGAAGAATGTCCTTCTCAAAGATCTTCCGTTGCGATTGGGATTCCGATACTATCACGTTTGTCATGGCGACGTGGAAACGAGTGTCTTTCTCACAGACCGTCGCGTGACGTGGGAGTCCCATATTCGTTATCCAATTCTGCACGATATCTGGACTGCACCCAATCGAGTTCCTTTTTGTGACGCATGCGGTACATTCAATGCAGCATACATAACATCTCCAACATTGGTGGAAACCGATGAAACCCGACGGTTACTCTGTGAACATTGCCGTGAGCTCCTCAATATACCGAGAGATAAGCTCGCTCTATATGCCGCATTTAGAGATGAAGCGATGCTATCGAGTGGCTTCCTACCCAAAGGCAAGCGAGACCATTCCTAGGAAACGTGCCGATGAGGGGGGGCATTTAGCTGCAATTCTGGTAGGCCTTGCAAAGCTTCCCTCATTTGGCGTGTTTTGTTTCGTGTCAGCGTATACCTCCTCCACGACAACCATTGCAGAAACGAAAAAATCAAGGGTGGGATGACCAGGACCTTGTATAGTACCGATTGCACACGTTCGTCCCCTTCCGAGTGGATGTTGAGATCGCTCAGCATGTTTGCGGCTATGACAGGCAAGAATGATTCGGCGGGCTTGCAAAAGAGGTTGTTGATCCCCAGATAGATCGCTGCCAGAGAAGGTTCATCTATTCTGCCTTCTGTCGCATGTTGTCGCTTACGTTCCAAAACCATGTCACTCATCACCAGATGAAACCCTGCTGAGCCTACCGCGACTGTGATGGCGGGATAGATCAGAAGAAAGATCATGATTTGAAACGTTGATCGGTAGGTACAATACAACAGCATGTAGATACAGAGCGAGGCGTTGATGGCGAACAAAGTTGAATATAATTGACGATATCCGAATCTTTCGATTGGGATGTAACACAAGATACCAGCGATGAGACCAAGGGGCCGAACAATGGAAAGGAGCAAGTCACACGTATCCTTAGACACCTCGCCGCTGTCCAACAGCAGGCGATCGACAAAGGTCTTGAGAAAAGAATTCACAAAGCTCACTTGACTTTCAAGGAAGAGCTCCATTCCTATCCACGCCCAGAAATTTCCATGACTCCAAAAGTCTCGCACGACCTGCACCAGTCGAGGTCGCCGGGTGCTCCTATTCGCTGCAGCCGGCGGTCTGATCACTCGTCGAATCGAAAATGTCGTCCTATCTATAGCGTTCGCTGTCATCATCTGTGCCAAAAGATATAGTCCTGTCACAAGGACAGCTAGAACCCATAGGAATCTTCGAAAGCTTGACATATCCTCCTCATCGAAAACCTCCAGTCCAATCCGAGCAACTCCGAAGGTAGCCACCAAGTTTACAGTCTGGCCACTAGCCATGAAACGGACACGTTCGCGATCAGTCATACTATGGTTATCAGTCACCAAGGAGCTCAACAGGATAGTCATGAAGCTACACATCGTATCATATAGACACATCGATGAAATGAAATGAATACCATCCCACCATGAACTTTCTCTAGATCGACCAAACGGTATCAGAAAACACAAAGCCAACAAACTTCCAGAGATGCCAATTAAGTCACTCCGATTCACTGATCGACTCGCCAAAGAGTCCATCAACCACGCGCCCAGAAAATCATTGAAGGTATTCACGACAGCATATACGACGTTGCCTCTGCTATACGTCTCAAGCGGCAAGTTATAGACCCGAAGAAAGACGTCGACGTGGAAGAGCCCGAAGGTCGTGACTAACAAACAAGTCGCCACACCCGCGATCGTCAAGCCCATCATGAATTGTTGTGAATGAAAATAACGATTGTCATCATGGAATAATCGACGGCGCGCAGGTTGCTCTTCTTTCCACCGTTCTCTGTCGTCAGCGGAGGTCTCTGAACGAAAGGACAAACTACGGAGGCCAGATGCGGCCGCCATTCGCTGGCTCATCATCTCCATTCTTTTGCTTCTTCTTCGTTCCTCCTTCACTGGAGTGACGCCATCGATGGCCAAAGTATGACTGAATCAATTGCCGGCGGAAGAGGGAGGCAATGTGCTCTATGAAACGTATGCTTTCGATGGAAGGTGCCGTGTCGGGTACACACGCTGTACTGTACCAGAGATGACACCAACGTCGAAGGGCAGAATCCTTTGGCCATAGCGGTTTTAACTCGTGTCACAGTTTTCTTCGGCGCCTCTACTTTTGGTCTGTTAAGTCAAACTCCGATGATTTCATTGGTGAATTTTTGTCCGACTAGAATATATATGCCGGGAATAGTGCGCACTTCCCTTTATTCTCGTCGAACAAACAGTTTTTTACAGTTATATAGTTACTGTAAATCTTGTCACGTCAATACCGGTAGACACAAAATACACTGGAACTTTTCTTTACATTTGACGCCGCAGTCGAATGTTCATGGGTATACCTCCATCGGGACATTGGATGGGTCCCTCTTGATGCATGTTCAGTTGGTATCCCTTTGGAATTTCAAACTTGAAATGTTGCAATAATGTCAATAGGATGATTCTGATCTTTTGAAGTGCCAATCGTTGTCCAGCACAAGATCTACCACCAGCAGAAAATGCTAGGAATGCCTGAGAATTCCCGATTGGGACGCCATCAAAGTCATTGGTATCATTGGAACTTCGTGGGACCCAAATGCCCTTCTCGTCATCTAATCTAGCCCAACGTTCGGGGATGAATTTAAGTGCCCACTTGAAGTGTCGATCGTCACGTTGAATGATCCAAATAGGGATAGATAGCCGTGTTCCTTCCCGAACATGTAGTCCACCAAATCTGACATCTCGTTCTAACATTCTTGTCGTTGAGGTTATAGGTGGCAAGAGTCGGAGTGTTTCCTTAATGACAGCATCCAAGTAGACGTACTCGTCAGGTTGGGCTCGAATCTCATCCATACATCGTTTCTCTACATCAGGGTGCTTCGAAAGGAGGTATAGGACATATGTAAGAGTAACACTGGATGTTTCGTATCCAGCGAAAAGAAGACTCTTGACTGTGTCCGAAAGCATTCGATCCATGCCTTCCTGATCTGTTGTCGTCGTACTATCCTCCCCGTTCTGGATAGCTTCCTCAATCAGGGCCGTCAAGAAGTCTTGTGGGATGACATCATCACCCTCGGCTGCGTTAGCCATCCTCTCCATACGCTTGTCAATAATATCAAGGATAAAATTATCCATTCGATTCCGAATAAAATTCAGCTTCTTGTTGGCATAGGTGGGAACTTCATAGACATGGGAGGCAGGATTTAGGGCGTGAATAGTCGTCGTCCGCCTCGTTACTTCGGCAGAAATGTACTCAAAGTCTTTCATAATACGGGAAGGCTTTAATTTTCGACAAGATCCAAAATCTTCACTGAGACTGGCCATACCAAAGGCATCCAAGACTACCATCTTCATAATTTCCATGATGTCATCCACCGATTCGAGGGCCGACAACGATTTCACTAGATTCTCCGCCGCTTGAGTAATAGCTTCTTCATTATGTTCCATCACCTTTTTGCCATGCAAGGCGTTGATGATGGCCGCTCGTTTCGACTTCCATTCCTTCCCACTTAGGGCAGTAAGGTCGTCCGTCCCAAAGAATTTTGCTCGATGCATCTCAGGTACAGACAAGATTTCACGGTTCGAAGAGAATTTCAACAGCATCTGTACATCTTCACATCTAGTAACTGACAAGGTGGGTGCGTTAGCTCCCATCCAAAACGTACATCGGCCTTGTTCGTCCGCATGTTCCACACTGAACAAATGAAGGGATTTCTGAAAATCTGGTTCCCAGAGAAGTAAGTGAAGGTGACCCGTTAGAAGAGTCCCGTATGGAATGACGGGTACTCCCTCGACGGGTGATCCCTTCCACATACTAGGCAATTGATGAGCCATTTTGTCAACGTTACGTTGTAGAGAATGAGGAGTGTAATGATGAGGAGAAATGAATCACAATGCGGAGAGAAATTTTCTCTCCCTATGATACCAAAATTAGTTTTGGTGGGGGTAATTCTTTGGACTCATCGGATCATGTCGTTAATTGGGTTCGATTGAATCGTGATAAACAAAACATTTAGTCGAGTCAGCCAAGGAATTTTATTCACCTATATACAATGATGTTTATCATTATAAAATGAATGTACGAGGAGGTCCGTTGGAAGCAAGAAACGAGCTATCAAACCAAAAGCCGAGCTCTCCCGCACGTATTAGGTCGCGTGACAGAGGTGCAACGAAGTTTTAAATGCACATAGAGGTAGTGACCTCGCATACCCTCTGGCTTCTTTCGTTCTTTACTACCTTGCAACTGTAAACAATAAAGTCGATCAAATTCTGCAATCCTTTGTACCACGCATTGTATTTGACTGAGCCTAGGCTTTTTCTATATGCCGTCGGGGGAAGGAACGAAGCCGCATCATCCTGCCGGCAAGCCATTACACAATCCACAACAACATCTTGATCGAAGTTATGAATGGGAAGAAAACTATAGACGTCGAGTACGGACGATGAATCGAGACTATGTCAATCCCATTTCGACACGGATCGTCGACCATCATGGTCGGCACGATGAAACTTCGACTCCTGGTACGCCACAGCGGACACGTCGATGGGCAACCGATGGTCCACTCATCTTGGAAAATTCAAATCCATCCGCTTGGGGCAGCTCGCCCTCGGCACACGACGAAGTTGGGTTGTCACAGCAGCGAGGACAATCTTTGAACCTATTTTTTCCAACAGAAGACGAAGTGAGGGCTCGCATAACGTATGAAGTAAAGCATCCGTCTCAGTTGCCGATCCCGTCAATATCCTCTTTCACTGATGACTACCAAGACCTGATAGGTTCATCGTTAGGGAACACAACAAAAGCCATGGGCAGACCAAATCGGAATCAAACGATTGTCAGCAGTCGGAATCCATCTGAATTGGCAGATCACCATGTCTCGGAGCCCTTGATCGCCCCGGATCGTGTAGTTCCGAAACGACATGATTACAACTTTCTCAAGAATTCATTGATAATGTTTGGGGACGACACTAGCAATGGGACTGGCTTAAGTGAACAAGAACTGCTACATCGGAAACAAAAAGAAGAAATAAAGGCGAGATTCAAAGCTTACAAACATCAACGCAATCGAATGGTCACTTTACCTTCCACTTTGCTCGGACGGCAGCAGTCGTCGCCGGGAGAACTACGACAAGGTCCGAGGATGGAACGATTGTCATCCAACTCTGTAGAGCGGGAATACCAGCCTCCACAAGCCCAAGGGGATATACGTCGTCGTCGTGATGTCAATCCGCGAGTAACTGAATCCGATCCACTCAAAGGTCAAGCTCGGGAAGTTCGGACGACCAGTAACGACATACAAAACCGGGAGCAACAAAAGGGCGTTAGATGGATGATCAATCCATCATTGTCTCGTTCACGGTCGCGGTCACAGTCTCCGGTCTTTGATGATAATGAGACAGGAGCTTTTCCCTCACCGTATCGTGAGGTTCGACGAGACCGTGTCGACGAATCACGCACCAGTTTACAACAAGATGCCAACACGATAGGGAATACTAGTGGGCCCGATTCTGCGTATGTGAAGCAGAAACGGCCTACGGACCCACCTAGTCGACGGAAACAACCTGTGAAGGATTATGATTACTCTTTGGACGATTCAGCTGGATGGGATGATCAACTTGCGATGAAAATCATGAATGTTGTCCATCGTCCAGGTGATGTCAGGGCGCATAGGGAGGTTGATGTCCTCGAAACGATACATCGGAATGAAGAGTCATGGCCTGATCCTGGAATGGTGTCTCAGTTGGATGATTCAGAGGAGGCGGAGGATGAAGAAGGACTCAATGGAAATCAATTCGGGCGGTTTCCAAGTCCTGACATGAAGGTTCTTCACTACGAGAAAAATAGAGCAAATATAGTAGAAGGAAACAATCCTTCTTCAGCATTCGGTTCACCGTCAACTCCTACGACGGCTTCGATGACATATGAAGCAAGCAACGATGATATGGCAGCCGTTTTTGACCCATTTCAGGGTCCTGATCCGTCGACAGCTTCCTCCCCCACTCGTCGTAATCGGAGGGGGATTTCACGAAGCATCGATGACTTACTGGCAGCTACGACAACGGCATCAACGACCCCCTCGTCACTGCCCACAACATCTGGCTACGCTACATCTACCTTACTAAACAACCCGCCTGGATTGAATATGGACGAGTATGCTCCTAACAAACCAGATGCACCAGCCACGGCTGTGGCGACGTCGAGAGACAGAGCCCAGATCGTGACTCCGAATGTACGCTGGAGCGAAAACTTGGAACAACAACGAACCCCTCGAAGGACGATGTTGCAGAAACCTAAGTCCATTCTCAGGCAAAGCCGGATACGCAGCCGAAGGTCTGGAAGGACTCATTCGTCAGCAATCACACGAGAAACGAACAGCTTCCGATCACCAGTCGTCACCGACAAGGCCATGGAGACGAGTCGCTTCGGGTTGACGACTGAGCTCGACGCTAGTTTTCTTGGTGAGGATGGAAGGATTCTGTCACCAATCACTGGAGACGATGGCGGAATAGAGGTCGCGATGATGTCTCCAACCAATTATGGTGCTTCTGCCTTCGAACGGAATATTCCGCTAGAATTTCAACAGGCATTTGCCGAGGATTCGAAGGTACGTGAAGTAGGTCCGCGTGCAGACGATACGAAGATGTTTTCTCACTCGACCCTTTTTGCTGATTCTAGGATCATTTCGGAGAGATTTCACCTACATACACTGAATTCATAGAGGCCGTGGCGTGTGTGGTGATTCAAACATGTGCCCGGCGCTTTTTGGCTTCCATTCGAGTGCAGAAACTACTACGCATCCGTTCAGAGGCGTACGACAATCGTCGGGTTTCGGCGACGACGCGATCACATGATAGTTTCCCCGTCGCTTCACGACAGAAATCTCAAAATCCACAACTGAATATGTTCGTACTTGCGGCTATAAGGATCCAAGCAATATTTCGAGGATGGCACAGTAGAGACTGCATTGCTGTTGACCATTATTGCGCAACGATCGTGCAGCAAGCGTACCGAAGGTATCATGCCGAGAACCGATTCACTGCTATGGTCTATTGCGCTGTTGCCATTCAGGCTGCTTTCCGGGGTCGAAGAGTTCGTCAACTGACGTCACTGTATCGACAGCCCGAGGGCATGGATTTGCTGGGTTACACTTTGCAGCGATCTCAAGGGATTGATGCAGATACCTTCAGGCACCCCTCCCATGCCATTCAGCATCTCGCGGCAACAAGCATTCAAAGTCACGCTCGATCTTGGATTACAAGAAAAGTCATCCGTTTCTGGCTCAGATCCAGCAGAACTCAAACGACATACCTTTTCAAATCTCAAAGCATGGCAAAGAAATCTCAAGCCAAAGATCCACACAGTCTGCCCCAGAGCTATCATGCCCACGCAGCATTCATGCAGCAAAGTGTGCACAAGCGTCCGAGGAGCTCTTCATCAACGAGTGTCCACAAGGCGCCTTTGGATCCAGTTTTCATGTCCAGCGACGACGGAGAGCTTGACTCATGTCATGATCAGATCGATGGAGAGACAGCACAGCTAACGAAACAAGACCAAAGAAATGATTTGATCAAGACGGGAACGTACGAGTATCGTCGTGATCGTTCTACGCAGGTACTTCACTTGGAGGCTACACCAGCTCGTCTGGTAGCTTCCACGGAAGCGAATCAAGACGCACAAAGCGCTTCTGGACCGGTCCGGTCGTCACAAAAGCGAGAAGGAGGTGCACATGATGTTGCCAAGTCTAGATCCCAGGTTCATTCGTGGGCACCACCCACCCCACGTACAATACCCCTCCAGAAGGCTTCGCACCTTACACCCAAAGTTCAGCCCGACGCAATGCTTGCGATGAATCCTCATCCTATACCTTTGAGACCGACGGTGATTGATTCCTCGAGTGGTGCGCTTCCGTCAAATGTCCGTTCATCGTGGAAGGACAGGGAAGCTCATTCCATCAACCCTCCAAAGGATGGATGCGGTCAATCTGAGAATTTCCAGCGGCACATACGCGATGCTTCCAATGCGACGACGGAGAAGCCGGCTTGGATGGTAAAATTAGCGAAGAAGACGTCTCCGAGAGAGCCAGTCGTCACCGTAAAGGACGAGTCGATTCCGAATAGCGTCGTAGATTCCGCGGACTCGAATACACAGTTCGACCCCACGGCTAGATTAAAGAAAACCGAGACGACGAACAAGTTTCAAGCCCCTTCTTTGCAGAAACAAGGGCACGCCCCCACCTCAAGTGCATCGCAAAACTGGCAAAGTCGACTCCGAGCCACGACCAATTCCATCGACGGGAATGGAGTTATATCTCGGGCGACTGGCCAAGAGAAGCTTGACCAGGTGAGCGACACATTGCCTGGATCCACTGCTCCAGAGGTGCCTCACAGAGCAGTGGAGGATGCCGACGTCCGCGATGAGAAAAAGCCCTTCATGCAGACACAGAGGCATGCCCCCACTGCAGGTACGGCGGAAAACTGGCAAAGTCGGCTCCGAACTACCACCAAGTCCACCCACGAGAATGGCGTTATTTCTCGAGAGATTGGCCAAGAGAAGCGTGACCCAGCGAGCGACACGTTGCCGGAGTCAACCGCTTCACACGTGCCCCCCAGAGTCGTAAAGGGTGTCGAAGTCCGTCATGAGAAAAAGGATGACTATGTGCCGCTTGAACCTGAGCAACCGTCCGGAAAGTGTGCGACTTCACCAAAGATGAAGCCTGCTTCAGAGGTGGGAGCAACATTATCCATCGCGACCCCATCCCTCCGAAAGCCAGCTGCTGGCACCGAACTGAATCTGGATGCCTCTCCTCCTATGCCACTCGTGGTACCTGTGGACGCGGCCTCGAAGTCGGAGCGTCTTCCGCTCCCTGTAGGTAGCCCATTGAAGTCCGCCTCTCCGGTTCATGTGACCATGCGAAACAGACGGAGCGAAAGCGAGCAACGTCGAGTCGACACCATGCATCATATTTTTCTACGAAACGGGCTTATCGGACGACGTGAGAAGGAAGTTGTCAGCTTTGCCAACATAAGTTCCGCTGAGTATCAAGCCAACCATGACAACGATGTTCGAACCCCCGCGAAAGATTTGATTCACGCCTGGAAAGATAGTGACCAGACGCAGCCACTCATGACGGGAAAACTCTTCTGACCTCAATGCATTGCTATTCATTCATGGCTTCTCAGCTATTTTGTCATCTAGATTTCGGGCAGGATAGTGATTGGAACCACAGCGATAGGTACTGTATCATAGCGATAGGCGTGACTGCGGTCTTTAGAATCATAGTAGTCGTGTCACAGTATCCGAAGCTTACTGTTAGACCTCAAAAGCTTGCCGATTTGCTGGGCAGCGCTTCCCGAACAACGCTGTCATGCTATAGAACCAGCAATTGGAACCTTATGAGCGAATTTCAGGATCTGTCTCCTGTGCAAGGAGTTTACTTTTCATTCCTGGAAGCCAACGGTATTCGACACCGTGTTGCCAGCAATCGTCGCCACTTGCATCTCAAGACGAAGCGCGAATTTCCACTTGTCTTTCTGTTGCACGGCTTCTGTGATTTACTTGAAGGCCTAGGGCAGACAAGTAAAGGGCTAACGAAAATAAAGATTGTGTTATCGTTTAGCACTACCTTCCAGGGCTGAGCCTCTTGAGGCGAAGGTGGGTCATTTGACCACTAGT
>Ga0194115_10007033_pt1 | contig 11267 bp, 10 predicted proteins | sample TA2MahsurfametaG_3_FD_148656 | JGI IMG/M metagenome (GOLD analysis project Ga0194115, IMG submission 148656) | Freshwater microbial communities from Lake Tanganyika, Tanzania - TA2015002 Mahale S4 surface | ecosystem: Environmental > Aquatic > Freshwater > Lake | place: Tanzania: Lake... | reverse complement strand
CTCCTCCACCACAGCCGATACAGTGGCGGCATCCTTCGAATCGAGTGTCGTCACGGCTTCGGAGCGTCGCATATCAGCACGACGAAGGAAAGGGGCATGATGACCCTTATCGCGCATTCGACGAACACTAGTTCCGCACTCTATTGTAAAGTATAGCTTTTGCTAAAGCATTCATTCGGTCAGTCATGACCCACCTGCTATGTAGAACATCTGGGGTTAGAGACCTGTTGACGAGAGACTAATCTAGGATTTCTCCGGGAGGATTTGTTTGTTCAAGTCTGGCATTGGGAAATTCTCTCGGAAGGCTCGATACAGAATGACCCTTCGATACTCTCGCTACGGACTGAAACCACAGAAAAAATGGAATCCAAAGGGCTCTAATCGATTGAGGCTTCCCCAAAGGGAAGGTAAATGACATACTGTTTGTCATGGCAAAGAATAGGGAATCACCGAAATCTCTGTCCATGGTATGGATTCGCATCTATTCCAGTTCATCTTTTGCATTCACTGTCATATCAAGTCTCAAAAATCGTTTGCGCACGTTAAGGGATTGACACGTAAACAGGAAGGCAAATACAGACCGAAGTCGAATCAACAACAAAAAACAAATGAAATTCGGTCTCTATGTTTAGTGGAGTTGCCCAAATTTCTACACACGTACATATTCGGAATTCTTTAGGGTCTCTGGCATGACAGGGACGATGAAGCCAACCGCTCCGCATAAGGAGGAAGACAAAAAAGTATAAGTATTGCAGGGTACAAGCGATTTGTCTCGTCGAACAGCCATCAACTCAAGATATAAATTTTGGTTCCCTTCTCTTTAGTTCTGTTTGACCATGGCGCCCGCTTCACGGAAGTCGGTAGTGTCGACAGGCTGAATGACACCAACAGAGCAGGCATCAAACTTAGACAAGACCATATTCTCGTCGGCAGTGAATCCAGCCATCAATCCACAAAAGATTTCCTCAACCTGTCCAATCTTGGTGATGAACGAATTCTCGCTCGCCTTGAGGGGATCACAGGAGCGACATTCAGTTTTGAGACTTCCACGCCAAGATGACATCACACGATCGGGGGTGGTATTGTCACCTCCTCGTAGAGATCCAGGAGATTTAGTTTCACCTTCGGCCGTGTACAAGACCAACGAATCCGGAGAAAAGTCGCGGAGGATATAGTCATGGAAGTGAACCTTGTTGAAAGCCACGGCGAAAGCATCCGAAACGGTCTGACGGACATCCTCACTGTTGCAAGCGTCATGATTCTCAGCGCACTTCAATCCTTCAAGAGAAATGGAAACTCTGGGACTATCGACCTGAGCTTCCTTGTGTTTGTCCTCCCAACCCTCCGACAAGGTAAGGGGGAAAAGAGAGCACCCCTTGGCCGTTCCGAAGAGATCTCCATGTCCTTCCTTCTTCAAGATCGCACAGAACACGTCGGAAATTTCTTGAGTGTGCGACCAGATGGGAACAGAGGAGAGTTCGACAGCATCGTCTATCTCCGATGAGGAGCAAAAGTAGCAGATTACATCAACCTTCCAGAAGACTCGGTATCGGAACTTGCCGTATCTGAACCAGTCAAGACCCTGATCAGCAGATTTATCTTCTTCGTCGCCTTTGGTATCGTATAGACTTCCCAAGATGAGGTCGGTAGTAGACGATGTTGCTTTATCTTTCGAGACCTCAATCGAGGTGACATTGCTCTGAAGGAAAAAGAGATCATCCTCAAGACGAGCATGGACGGTGTTGTAGGCACGCTTCAAGGCGTTAGTGATGAACTGCAAATCGCCAGGGTCAAGTGCTTTCTTCTTCAGTCCAGGGATGGTCATGCTCACGATTCCATCCTTGGTGGTCGAGTCAGCATTGACCTTGACGGAATCAACGACAACATCGGTCGGAACGGCAGACAGCCCCGCAATGAGGGAGGGAAGCGAGAGGAGAGGAAGGAGAAGAGGCGCGACGGAGAGCTTCATGATTGCAGAGTAAGTTAGAACGTTGTTCGTTGAGCAGAGTTGAAACGACAGTTTCAGATTTTATGAGATCGGTACCGATCGCAAACATCTCAAGAAAAAATTCCATTTCCATCGCACTCCCTTTGAAACATGAGACTCCCTCGTTGGTCTCTACGGGGATACAGTACTCCGAAAAAGCTTCTCACAGGATCTTAATGCTATTTGACATAGATACTGGTGAAGAGTGTTCCCGCTTTGAGAAGATACGACACGAAGGCAGCCAAGGAAATCGATGGATCGGTCGTGGTGGCGGAGTGAGAGGTAAACTGTAAGCTTATCCTCAAACCGTGGGTTTCTACGACGAAGTGTACCACAAAGCTTCTCACGTGGATGCGACACATGAATCCCAGATTGGGTGGGCTTGGAAGTGTGACACAGACTCTGTCCTCCTCACCAATCATTTCAATTACCGGAATCTTGGCGAAGAATCCTCAAACTCTCAACTCAGAGGCTCCCCGGCAAGGTTGTAGTATTTTGAGGATCAACGCCCAGGCAACAGCAGCACGATTGATCAAGCTGTGGTACTGCATCGTCCAACCGAAAGTCTCACATTCCTTCTTGACAGAGTCTTCCACGGAATGAAAAAACAAGTGAATATTATGAAATGCATCTTACCAGTCTAGGGTCAAGACAGCGTGAATGACCAAACGAGTCTCTCCACCGAGGCGATCATTCCCACGGGCAAGCTGGCTGCATACCAGTCGTCGGATTCCTTTGCGATCACCTAATGCTGGTGTTCGAATTGAGATTCACTGCTGCGACTTGGATCCGACATCCATATCAAGTCCGAGACGAGGAACATGCACAAGTGGCCCCGTTTCCATTGACTAGGAGACCGTACAATATACCACTAACAGTAACATACCATTCGTCTGACTTCAAGGGGAACTTTCGAAACATTGAATGTTGCACGGAAAACGTGCATTGGTATGGAAGCCTTCGAGAAGCCTGTGTAGTCCAACTAATCGTATTTTTGGTTATGAGTTATGAGCCTAGTTGGGGTTGCCCTTTTCCGCCAACAAGGGTTCACGTTTCCATGAATGAAAGGACCTCTCCGGGTTTCCTACGGAGTCTTCGGTTTCGAAGTTGCACAGCCTACTGTGGCTGGTAAAGGTGAGTTAAAACTGTTGAGAAAGTTTGCAGGATTGGATATATTTCCGCTAAATTCGTTTTCGCAGAATGGAGTTAGGCTTATGGCTACATTTCAAGATAGTGGACACGCTAGGAAAGAAAATGTGGAAAACAAGATCGATTAACAGGCAATTTAAGTTATCTTTGGTGTAGATAAAGTTCGACTAAAGACTATCAGGGAATGCCATCGAACTGAAAAACTGACATTTCCAGACATGTGTAGAGACAAGACGATTAAAGCAGAAGGGCACCCACGGCACCAACAATACAAGAAATTCCGAATGCAGCCTTGGACGCCGATGAATCGGTGGCCGTCACTGTGTTTCCATTTTCCAATTCTGCCTCAACCTCCATAGCGGGTTCCTTATCGTCAGCGAAGACGGCCAACGCTCCTGGTTGGTCCTCTGCTCCGGCAGAGGTTCCAGAGGCACCATCAACAGACATGGCCATGCTCATACTCATGCTTCCTGCCAAGGCACGATCGAAGAAAAGCTTGTCCTCATCGGCGGCTTCGAACTTCATGAAGGCATTCTCTACCGCGGCCTGTCCGATTTCCTCATCCACACGAGTTGGAGTGATACGGGCGGCAGTTTGTTGTAAGGCAAGGGCCAAAACGAAGAAAAGAGTTGATCGGAGCATCTTGATGGTCTTGATAGGTAAAAGAATTCTGAATCGAAATACTGAGATTATGAGATGTTTGTGTTTCTCTTTCCGCGCTGCTACGGTTCTTCCCACGAGGGTTTGCCCACGCACTTGCAAATTTCTGGAAGGTTATTTTTGGGGTAGGAGCAGCGTCTTTTTCGTTTTCAATTCCCTAGTATCCACCCCATACTTAGGGGAGGGTGGCCAAAATTAGCTGCGTGGTCACGCCGTTCAAACCACAACGGGATCGGCGTACTCGACAAAAATGCGCCAAAAAATGTCTTCTCCGGCAGTCCCTCGGGAGGATCGCCCGGCGTTGGAGGGCACTATCATTTCACGGTCCGGGACCTGATTGTTTAGAAGTCCCGGATAAAGGGCTGTATTTTTCATTCGAAATATGAAAGGCGAGGATGCGATCACTTTCTCGTTGCCGCGCCAAATTCGTTTCCGTTCGAACGGCAACGAAGATAATGATCAATTTTCCACTTTCAGCATTGGTCTACCACGCACCTGTCCGAAATTCCGCATCACAAGACCGAAGTTTCTTTCGCTCACCCGCTAAATTCTTCGCGTGCGATGTGAACATTTCTTGGAAAGGTAAAAAAGCTTTGATTGGCCATGGGTGCCTCTTGGGTGTACAGAAGCAGCTTTCGTTCGGTTCGTCCGGAGGGAGGACGCTGGCTCCATTCGTTGATCATTGATCAGTCACGCAACTTGATGGTCACACAGTCAAGGACGAAATTCTTCATGTGTGAACTCCTCCCGTCACCTGAGGTGGTCGATCCTGTGTAAGGCCAAAGTCTTCATAGAAACTATGGAAAGGTCTCCCCGAAAGAACAATACCGAAACGCTGTTCATCTCTTTCTGATGTGCCTGTGATCATTCAGATCAGAATGAAACCTGTTTCAGTTGATCCAGTATAGCTAAATGTCTAGAGTGATGAGCTACTGAGCGATGACACGAGTCGAGGCTCGAGCATGGGTGGTGGCTGCCACTTCGTAGCGTGCAAAATCGTATCATAGCTCACAGGTAGTTAGATTCTAGGATTGGTTGATCAAAGGATCCACTCGACTAACACCGTGCTTGACCGGCGCTCCAAGTCGAGGATGTTCAACCTAAACATGATGCCAACACGTCATCTCGCCGTGAAGGGATCACGCTATCGGATGACAGTAAACGGTAATTCTGGGTCCAATAGAGTACCGCCACGCCAGCCGTCGCCTCTAATACACATTCCCCACGCCGGAAAATAACTGTAATGTTGTTCCACCAGCCAGCAGATCCGAAAAATGGGCTCTGAAAGGTCAACTTTGGTCCCCCGTTACTACTGTAGAAGAAAGGAAACTTTTTCATTGCATTTGTGTTGGATAGACATGATGGCAGGCGCCCCTTGTGATGGAAGCGACGAGATAGAGCTCTCCGAAGACTTTGAACCCTCCTGCCACGACGCCATTGTCGGATGGGCTCGACAAAACTATCACCATTGTGAGTACGACGGCTTTTTTGTAGAAGTTGTCATTTTCCTCCAACTCACCTATCCGATTCGTCATGGTTGGTATTCTAGCGGGGAACAAAAAGCTTAGGGATGTGATCAATCGCAACGTACTGCACTACATGAATGCAGAGTCGAAGAATGAAAAGGGGCTTGTCATTACTTCGATAATTGCACAGATAAGGCGTGAATCGCCGACAGGTACTGGATTTGTCCGACAGAGCCCACAGACACTAAGGTGGTCCTACATTGGTCTAGATAAGGCGAAAGATAAAATTGGCCACGCTCTTAGGAAGGGATCTCAGGAATACTTAAGAAAGCGAAAGGGCGTCCAATCCTCATACGAGCCGTTGCCTCACTCCACAAGCTCGGCTTCGCTGCCTGACTCAACGACTGCCACTCGATCGATGAGTAGTTCTGATAGTGATTATGAGGAGGAGGAAGGATGTGACAGAATTCGCCGACGTAAAGACTCTTCACCGGGGTACCATTATCCTGCATCGTGTCATGGTGCCTCGAATCCACAGGTGGGGTTTCATACTCCACCTGGGTATGCCTATCCAGCTCCCACGACGCAGCATATGATGTACCACCACCATCCGTACGAAGCCATGATGCATCACCACCCGATACCTTATCCAGCCTACCCGAGTGATCCTATGGTTGCTTCGTCCTATCATCATCACTACTACCCAGAATTCACCCATCCGTGGACATATGCCCATGCCCATGGATGTTACGATCACCCACCAGAACATAATTCATACGGATATCAACCATTTCCCCAACAGGAGCCTGTTGCGTATGGGGTTCCATCCTACCCAGGGTACTCGTCAGCACCACCCTCCAAACAGAGCGACTATGAAGTTTCGTCTGGAGGGTACGCAAGGAGCAGCAGCCCTGTACCCATCCTACCAAAACAGGAGTACACCTTTACTCCTGAAGAGCCTGATTCATGGGCGCGATCTATTGAGGAGGTAGTCCTTCCTTGATATCCGAATCCACCCTCGGGGAGAATTCTCACACTGAGCATTCGAATAAAATAGAGCTAGACTTTTGTTGATTAACGATTTGCCCTATTTGGTTTCTTGCTCATTCCTCTACAGATTTGGTGTCATCCTCGATAACTGATGCACATGCGAAGCGTACGGGTAGGAGAGACAATGTCATGTTTGTGTACAAGTACGGTAGGCAATCTCGCAACGGCGTCAGTGTCCATCGAGAAGTATATGTGCATCTAAACTACTTCTGCCCCAAAACAACCTTGGTACGATCTATCCTTTGCGCAAGCGAGGTGCCCGGATACACAAGGAGTCCCAGCGACAGTTGCCCTGCTAGCCGACTTACAGTTAATCCCGGACGTATGATGATAATCGCTGCCCGCGAACGATCGGAACGTAATGTGTCCTGCTCCAGTGAGGTCCATCATGATGGCTTTCGCTGACCCTTTGCGCGGACGATAGCAAGACTTCGGTTGACTAATCTCTCAGCTTGGATCTGCCAACGAGTATCTCTCTTGCTTTGTATAAATCGATTGAGATTACGACTTCGATCAAACTGATGAACGATAGGAATGATTTCTCCGCGAACATCCGTCACATCACCCGTATCGATCCCAGAAGAACGATACGTGTACCCCGTCGTAGCCACAGCCCCCTCGAAGTTTGGCCATACCTTGATGTCATCAATCCCCATCTGATTAGACAACTCGCCCATGTAGTAGAGAACATTGTGATGGGCCTGATCACCCTTGCTTATACGATTTCCTAAACACAGAGAAGAAGGAAGTGAGATCCGAAGATGATTGACCGTTCCAGCATCGATCATTCGTGTTGACTCACCTTGGATGTTATCCATGTGCCAAATCATCTTCAGTAGGTACTGTTCGATTGCCGTCTTCCCCCCCATCGTTACACCACTGCAAATTACAGTCTGATTTCCGATTGCATCTACCATCCCCGGACCGAAGAAATCACGGATCAATCCCCCTGTAAAACGATCTACCTCGGTGATGCGACGGAGATTGGATTCTTCGAAAAGATGTAGGGTGGTGGGCAGCGTTTCACGCAAACTCCAATGATCCATGGGATTCCCCTGAAATACTAGGTCACGAAAATCAGCCAAGAATATCCGAGATTCAGGCTGGTAGTTCCGTTGCCAAATCCAGTAATGTTCATACTGAAGGAAGATCCACAATTGGGTTAGTTCGAAAAACCGTCTCATTTCTGGACGAGACACGTGACGAGGGGAACGTACCCGAAACTTTCGTGGAGATTGATGTCGGCCTGCTAGGTCATTCCCTGTCAAGCGGTTTGTCGTTTTAGATACGGGGTTATTCCCATAGTAGGGATTCCTGTATGCATACGTCAATGAACATCGTAAATGCTTGAAGACATCTGGTTCCATTCGTTCACATGGAGGGATGGCATAGATGACGAGGTTGGAATGGACTGCGTGATATTCAAGAAACGCCAACAACTGTTCACTGCAATCCTTCAGAGGCTGGACTCCAAGGACGATATCGCCTGTGTAGTTGGTGTCGAGTAATGAACCGATTGTAATCAAATGATCATCAATATCATACCCGGTAGCCATGGCAAAGACAGCATCGGCATCCGCACGATGTCTTCCAAGGGTAGGCTGTATCCATGGAATGGAATATTGTCTTCCTGGTGGGAATCGTAGTGGAGAATTCTTCTCTTGCTTCGGACTGTCATTCGATATCGATGAAGATGGCTTGTCGTCGATTGTCGTCGTCGTCTCATTCGATATCGTCGAAGGTGGTTTGCCCTCGACTGTCGTCGTTGAAGACGAAGGTGGTCTGCCCTCGATTGTCGTCGTCGAAGACGAAGGTGGCCTGTCAATCTTTATCAGCTTGTCGACATCGTCACAGTCGATAGACTTATTGGAAAGGATGGCAGTTGTTTGTACCAAAGAAAACACGAGCCACGAAATGACAGTTCCAAAGAAGATGAACGTCAACCTACTTTGAGAACTACCACCACAAGAAGGTCCCATCGCATCTCTCTCTCTCTCTCGCATTCTCTTAAGTCCTGCTCTTTGACGCGACAAATGTGCTCCACCTATCCAATGAAGGGACTATGATTGTGATGTGGGATGTGGGGTAACGGCAGCATGCGATCGCATATATTTTTGAGGATGACCGAAAAGGTGATCGAGTCGATTATGCCTGGTGACGGGAATCGTGATATGCCTCCGTCGGTTGGTACTGGGGTAGCTTCTTTGGGCCCCCCTAAGACTTGGACATGGGCACGATTCCCGAAAACCCATGCAGCTCATCTATCAGTCGACATCAATACGGCTTGCCTAGTCCAATACAATAAACAATCGATTCACTATTTGCGGATGACAAAATATTCAGCGTCTAATACGGCCTACTTACTGAAATTACCATTCAGTTTCACGGTAATCCTTCAAAAATTTCCCATATTCCTTGGGGGATTCTGGATGATTAATCCCGGAAAAGATTGGATCGACGATCCGTGCAGCAGCATCAATCTCATCAATAGGAGTTTGGAAATGATTCTTCTTGGCAATTAGATTTGCCTTTTCTAATGGATTTTCATCATTAATCCACCCAGTATCGACAGAGTTCATGTAAATCCCATGATTCTTTGCCAAGTCGGGTGCAGAGGTCCGGGTCATCATATTCAAGGCAGCCTTAGCCATATTCGTATGGGGATGATTTGGCATCTTATATCGATAGAATTTCCCCTCCATAGCGGATACATTAATGATGTATCGATCGGCATGAGGTAGGGGGGTACTCATCAATGGTTTGAGTCGTGAATTCAAAACAAAGGGCGCAATGGCATTAATGAACATACATTCCATAACTTCGGGTGTAGAGACATCTTCCATTTTGAGTAACCAACTATTCGTCTTTCGAAGATCAAGTTGTTGATTATTGATATCGGTAAGTCCACGGGGTAGAATCGAATCGGATATACCCACATCTTCAGGAAGGAGGACCATCTGTGCCATTGTCGTTGAATGGGATATCCCCGTCCGTTCAAAGGATGGTGCAACAGATGACGTTTCCTCACCTCCTATCACTGTTGTCACAAGAGCAGTCTCATTATCATTCGTCGTTGATTGTGACGGAATCACTTCTTCCATGGTTGTATCGGAGGATTCCTGCGTCGTCTCACATTCAGGAGAGACTTGGGCGTTCGTAGAAGAAGATGCTTCTGGTAGTCGTCTTTGAGAGTCCACTCCCCCCAAACCTTGATCAATAAGTAACCGTTGTCGAATTTGTTCAAATTGGACACATCCCCCGAGGAGATCCTTATGGGTATCATCTGCTTCCTTCCAAAGTTCTTCTTCCTTCTCGCATGTTGGTAAATAGTAGGCAGTAGGTCGTCGAATTGTCTGACATGCATTATTGATAAGGATATCAATCCCAGTATCACAAAATTTGCCCACAAGGAAACGACAAAAGGCTTCTAGGCCGGTTACGTCACGTAAATCAAGTCCATATACCTGTAGACGATCTTTCCAATGCGAAAAATCGATTTCCTTCCGATAGGTCGAAGCGGCTGCATTGGGGAAACGTGTCGTAGCGATGACGGTTGCACCGGCCCGTAATAACTTTAAACAGGTCTGATATCCAATTTTGACACGTGATCCAGTCACGACAGCAACCTTCCCCTGTAGATTCGCAGTCTGATGTCGTTTTTCCCAATTCAATGTCGCACATGTCGGACATAATTGATCATAAAAATGATGTAAATCACGGAATCGATCCTTACATACATAACAGGATCGTAATTTTGGAAGTTTGATCGTGGATTCCTTTTCTTCTTCTTTTCCTACTGCTGATTCATTCGTCGTCGTCGTCGTCGTCGTCGTTGTTGTTGATGATGATGATGGTGGCAAAAGTTTCGGAGTAGTAGTATCGGTCTTCTTCTCATCACAATCATCCATTTGTGTTTCGACATGTCCGTCAGGGATCATATAATACTGGAGTTTGGACTGTTCTTCATCTTCTGCTTGAGATTGTTTTTCTCTTAATCGTTCAATCCGTCCCTTCCGTAAGGCTGTATGTTCAATAAAGTGTCGTTGTTGTTGAGTATCCATTTGTTTCAATCGTTTGAATCGTTTTTCTTCCAATTTGGTTCCTAAATATTCTTCCTGTGTCTTCCCCTCATACATTTGTCTTTGATGTAATGTAAGACATTTTGCCAATGCCTTTCGGAGGGGACGTAAATTCGGATGATTATATGCTGTAATTACAGGATCCCTCTGATTGGATGTTGATGTCGATGTCATCCCATCATCATCATCATCTGGAGCAGGACGTTTCTTACTCTTATTCTTTTGTAAGTCAGCCACGGCATCCAACACCTTGATGGCAATTTCTAATTCTTCATAGGTTATCCCGTTCTCTTCCAATGGACTTACGACGAGTGATGACGATATCGTCGTCGTCGTAGTCGTGGTAGAAGTCTCATTTGTAGTACCATTGGTGTGACTAGAATCAGGCATCGGATGCGACATGATCGACAAGGGCTCCGGAATGTCAAGCAAGCACTCCTTTTCCCCTTTTGTTTCGTGTTGGAACAATGAGAATAGGACCTTGTTTGGATGGTGTGGGAACAACAATGAGAAATGAGAAGTACAGTACCCGTTTGGAACGGAAATGGCAGGTGGACAGCAGCTTTTGATGAAACCCGGTGGTGACGATTTGATGATTCAAAGCTCATAACTCATTAAAGTTCGATGGATTCCCTCGATCCCCACTTCACGATTACAATGTATTTCACGATGTCTCTCAAAAGCGCAACAATCACAGATTGACAGTGAGAACACCGCGTCCTATGGCCGAAAAAAGTATGCGATCTTGATTTTTTCACGTACCATTTATGCCCGTAACTTTCCTTACCGGATAGCCTTCACAGCGAGAAACACTATCAGCCAGAGTTCGATTTTTTACTTAACGACATCTCGAGGCATAAGATTACCTCAGAGTGT
>Ga0194115_10007030_pt1 | contig 11270 bp, 7 predicted proteins | sample TA2MahsurfametaG_3_FD_148656 | JGI IMG/M metagenome (GOLD analysis project Ga0194115, IMG submission 148656) | Freshwater microbial communities from Lake Tanganyika, Tanzania - TA2015002 Mahale S4 surface | ecosystem: Environmental > Aquatic > Freshwater > Lake | place: Tanzania: Lake Tanganyika... | reverse complement strand
TGGGGGGGGGGGGGGAGTATTACTATACCGCCGGTGGCCCTCTCTCAATCGCTTGAGGCGCTCTTGCCGGTACTCTGGTTGCTGACCGTGTGGTTCGGCGCAGGTAGTATTTCCTGTGTGCCTGTCGTTGTTGTGTACGACAAAATCCTTGCAGCCTTCACTCTGCTGAGCCTCTGCGACGGTTCCCCCACGAAACTGCGGGTACGATGGAAATATATATGCGATTTCGCTAACGACGTCTGGTAGTCGATACGGTGCAATTGAGAGTCTTTTTCGAGCCACCGATGGTGCCATAATGACCTGCAGGCCACAATTCCGAGGTGCATATGCGAGAGTGATTCGGGTTTTTAGTCGTCCTAGATTCCATATCCTTGATTCCATCAACTATTTTAATGAATGAAAAAATGTTGTAAGCCCGTAGCAATATGGAATCTCCAGAAGGTAGAACTATCGTGACCTCAACTGCGAAAGAGCGTTTCTCAATGTTATTGCCCAGAAACGAGGTCTGCGACAAATCATTGACCGATAGCACTAGATTTAATGGGCACCAACGAATCCAAATCGATAAAATTGAGAAAGAGAACCGCAACAGTCGAAGGCCCATCTAATATCAATACAGTATTTGATTCTCGAAGGCCCATCTTCAATACAGTATTTGATTCCTTTATATATGAACTGACTGTGACAGTGAACGACGTCACATGTGCCGGTAAGGCATCTGTACTCTATGTAGCTTCTGTTGTTCGCGGCTTCCGAGTAGGGGACATATTGGTTTCGTTTTGGATCGTATCGACGACCTGGGTTGTCTCCGTCGAGAACGTTTCGCCCTGTAGCTCGTGTTACAGTACCGAGCGTCTTCTAAGGGTAACCGTTGAAATACCCAGTGTCAAGCCCATGCATTCGACCCGTCTGACATTGCTGGATACGCCATACCACTGATTTATCACTTCAAGACGACGACAGAACCGCAGGTTTCAGTATACGCCGAAAATGTCATCATCATCCGGTCCATCTACAGCCTCCAGTCGATTTTGAGCAGCCTCCGTACTGGGATTTTTCGTACCCAATTCACGTTCCAAAATAAGGACGCTCCTTCTGTGAAAGTCTTTCGCCTTCGTTGGATGTCCAATCATCCTGTGCAGCGTTCCCAGAACGCCATATGTCCGGCCAGTTTCAGGGTGAGAATGCCCGAGGGTAGACCTACGAACTTTCAAGGCTTGTTCCACTCCTTCAATGGCCTCCTTGACATCCCCACAGGCAGCCACAACCTTGGCAACTTGAATTTGCGCAGACGCCGTTTCGGGGTGATCTTCACCGCAAACGACGACTGTTATCGCCAACGCTTGTCGATACGCGACTAAAGAACCGACTAGGTCACATTTTTCACGCAGAAGTGTACCGATTCGGGAACAAGAGAGGGCCGTATCGGGATGGTCCTTATTGAGGACACTGGCACGAACCGCCAAGGCTCGACGGTGTTCATTCAGAGCGTTGTCCTTTTCTCCCATCGCGTGCAATGTATCCGCTAGGAAATGATGCCCCGTCGCCGTCTTGGGATGATTTTCACCAAGTTTGGCTTCATAAATGGAGAGCGCCTGACGATGTTCTTCAACGGCGAGTTCGTGCTGCCCCTTCAAACTCAAAGCCTTTCCTACGTAGTTGCAAGCCTCAGCAGTATCGGGATGGGATGAACCTAAAAAGCTTTCCCGAACGGCCTTGGCCCTTCGGGATTCTTCTAGCCCTTTATCGTACTGTCGTACGTGGAGATAGACTTTGGCAAGATCAAGATGCGATCCCGAACTCGACGGGTGGTCCATGCCCCTATGGTCTTCATGGATGCTACGGGCTCGTTTCAGGGCGTTGATGGCTCCGTCATCGTCACCCTTCTGCATGAGGACCCCGCCAAGGTGGGTGAGACAAATGGCATAGGCCTCGGCGTCCTTACCACTCAGCCCTTTGTGAATGCGGAGGGCCTTCCGGTACCGCCATTCGGCAACTTCGAATTCACCCCTCCGACAAAGAACATCTCCAATATGAACATGACAATCAGCGGTCAACTTATGGTTCTTTCCAACTTTGGCTTCGTATATGGTGAGGGCATGTCGGTGTTCTTCCATGGCGCGTGAATGATCTCCGAACTCGTACAGTGTGACGCCAATCAAAGACCGCGTCGCAGCGACGTCCAGGTCCGAAGCGCCTAAGAGAGTCTCCTGAATTCCAAGTGCTCTCCGAAGGGCATCCTCGGATTCTCTGAATTCACCTATATCTCTCAGTGCATTGCCTATATCTTGAAGTGACCGTACGACAAGAACGTGTTCATTTCCGAGAATGGACTCGCGGATGTTCAATGCTTCCCTGTGCCTATTGAACGCACGATTGTATTCTCCTTTTGGACGACGTATATGACCGATCATGGAGTATATTTCGGCGACTTCTAAACGTTCGGTCCCATGCAACGATACCTTCATGTCCAATGCCTTTTCCAAATTCAACAAGGATTCGTCCAATCTGCCCATAGCGCCAAGTACCGTCCCCAGACCAATGTGTGTATCCACAATATCATCAGTACTATCGCTTCCCATGGAAAGCTGAAGTTGCAGAATACGATTATAAAGGTCTAAAGCATGATCAAATTCTTCCAAATTGTCGCTGCATAGTCTGGCGAAAAGATGAAGCTGATCTGGATCTGTCGACTGGAGTAGTTTCTCCATACACTCCCCCCCCATTCCCCCACACCTGTTGAGCATGGCAAGGTCTTCCAATATTAGGGCTTCAGAACGCCGGTGGCCAGCAAAGACAGATCGAAAGTATTCATAGTGTCTTGGAATTCCCAATTGTTCGTCGAGAGCTTTGATCTCCTTATGGTGGACTTGAATCTCACAAATATGGGCCAAATCATCCTTGAAGGGGATTGATACGTGGAAGATGAGGTCACGATACCCATTGAAGCAGGGTTCGTCAAAGCGATTCTTGGACCGGACGATGTGGGTGTTCCGGCTAATCCACTTGTTAACTTCTGCGATTTGGGCGTAGGATTTGCAATAGATACTCGCACGGACAACGTCATATAGCCACGACTCGGGAGGACCAGGTGATCGGTGAGAGTACTCCTCTTGGGCCTTATTGAAGGCTCTATTGCGCTGTTTCAGTGGTGCCACGACGTAACTTCCTTGTTGCATGTCCTTAATCTCCCGAGCTAGGAGAGACAAAAGTCGTGTCAATACCTCCTGTGCAAGTTTGGCTGGGCCGATCAAGTCATCAAGATTTCGAACGACCTTTCCATTTAGGCTTCGTTGTTGAAATTCCTTTTTAAATTTTCCATTCTTTTTCTGGATTCCATCGGAATGTACCTTGACCTTGAGATTTGAAAGTTTCGAGAGAGGGTCCATGAAACTTACGCGGTCATCAATCTTTACCCTGACGTGAAGCAAATGACATAGACGATCGAAGAACTGGCCAAGTTTCGGATTCTGCTTTTCTGTCGATTTTTTCGTTTCGGACTGATGATCAGCAGTTGATGAATCTGTGACTTCACTGTCGTCGTCACTGTCTTCGAAAAAACGCTTAGTGCCCTCAAGTTTGACATTCTTCTGAATTATTTCGGCTTCCTCACTTTCATGGTCACCATCATATATTGCTGGTACTGAGCGTCCCATGCTGCTGAGATCGTCTGCATCGGATGGGATCTCCAGAACATATCCTTCTTCATCGTCGATTTCCTCGAACTCGCATGTAACTTCTTGATCACCGACCTCGTTCACCACTTCGTCATCACTTTCACTGTCGACATCATACGTTCCTAGTACCGAGCGTCCCACACTACCAAGATCGTCTGCATTGGATGGGAGCTGAAGCGTATATCCTTCACCTTCACTATCACCTTCGCTATCCTCTGTACCTCCGAGCTTGGTCCCGACTCCATTATCTCCGTCCGAACCACCTTGGTCAAAATGAAGGCTTGTTGTAGCGTCTCCAAGATGTCTCATCGGGCCAGATTCTCTACAGTGACTATCATCATCGACTGCGATTTTGGAGCCACAATTCTGGGCCATTTCATAACAAGAGCGTCCACAGAGGAAGTTGGGATGGAGTTTCGATATACCTCTCGCCTCTTGGTTTCGGATGATGTGAGAGGCACGCAGCTCCCGGTATGGGAACCTTTCTCCAACCCTTTTTTGCAGGCATATGTCCCGAAGATGTCATCAACGAATCGAAATATACCATAGTACCAAGAGGGTTGATGTCATACGCATATATAGTACTTTGAATCGAGGTGCATATCAACGTAAATACTGCTGAGAGTCTATGTAGTATATATTACTTATGATACATACCGTTCCATTGATGGCAGTTTGAAATGAACAACGACACGGTACTGTACACATCATTCATTTTTTGGCTTCGACACGACCAGGACTTTTTCTGACTTCGTGAGAGTTGCAACAGATCCAGGCAAAAGCTCCGGTACAGAACCAGTCGCGACGAAGTATCATGACATCTCGACACCGAGCCCTAAATCCATCCTTTGCCGCCGCGCATGGTCTAACAGAGGATGACAACAACAAGAACAACAAGAATACAAACGGTATGGAGGATGGTACGAAACGACGACAACGACCACAACAACGCCTTAATTTGATCACAAAGCAAGCAAGATCTACGGGAAAGCTTCAGGCTGTCAATATCGGCTTAGTGGCTCCTCTTCCCGATGAACTCTTTGATTTGAGATCTGGTATAGTCGTCGATGTCACAATGAATAACTCGACAGATAACGACTCAAGTCAATTTGTCCATGCTGAAGAAACATTAACTTTAGTGGACCTTTCTGACAACGATTGTCGGGACTCGTATTTGGATGAACGAGTACTACGATATGAACAAGTTCAAGTTATGAGATGGAAACGATGTATGCTGACGGGTGTTGGTGTCAATTTGTCCAGCCTGGAACGATTGTTGGTTCTGGACTTATCGGGAAACCACTTGTGCCACTTCGACTTGAGTTGTTTACCGTCAGGAATTCAAGAGCTTGACCTATCCAAGAATCGACTGGAAAAGGTTGAATCTAACAATATGCAGCTAGAGTACATGGTTTCTTTTGATATCTCAGAGAACAAATTAAGCAATCTTCAATCATTGGATGGAGTACAGTGGCCAAGACTCAACTTATTTCGTTGTCATCACAATCCAAGTCTCAACACATGCAACTTGGATCTATTGTTGTCCGCGCAGCATTCTCTCCGGATATTCGATGGATCCCACTGTCAACTAGGTCTTCATGGTGACAAGTTAGACTTTTCCAGGTTGTCGGCGTTGACGACGATTCAGCTTGGCTGCAATCGCCTGACCACAATTCCTACTATACCGTCATCAGTAACACATCTCGATCTGACGATAAACCGTATTGAGGCGATTCAGGGCTTGTTTCATGAAAACGTTAGTTCCTCCTCCCTTCTAGATTTGCTCCTTCAGGATAATCATCTGGTTGAGTTGGATGCGGCGACGATTGCTAAATGTGTATCGCTGAAACGACTTGACCTCGCATCCAACAAGCTCAAGACGATACCATATCAGATTGGTTTCCTGGTTCAACTACAACATCTTTCATTGATAGGGAATCCTTTGTTCACCTTCAAGGCTTCTGAAATCGAAAGTACCCAAGCGATCATGGAAAAGCTGAGAAGTAGGGCACCCGATTCGACTCAAAACCCTTCCTCCTCCAAGCGAGGCATATTGTCATCATCTTCAGTGATAGTCAACAGCAAACGGTCCCTCAACCTGTCTGGACAAAGTCCACAAGTCGATCTGGTGCAACTAGTGCCAGAGCTTAGATCGAATCCTACCGCTGCATGGGACATTACCGGTCAACTAATTTTGGATCGCAATAATATCAACTCCCTTCCGGATGACCTCCTTCGTCTGCTTCCAAACCTGTCCGAGCTCTCGCTTCGGGACAACAAATTCCAAGCGATCCCCTCGTCTCTCATCTTATTATCAGCATCGTGTCCTAAGTTGAGGCGACTCTTCATGAGTGGCAATGCGATTTCCACTCTACCAGAGGAGTTGACGGCTGATTTGCAACTCGGGTGGGCCACATCCTTGACTCATTTGGATCTTTCTTGTAATCGTATGACAAGTTTCCCCGGTCATTTCCTGAATAAACTAAAGAATCTCGAGGTCTTGACGCTGGGCAATAACAAAATCAAGTCTCTCGAAGACTGGGGATCCCTCCCTTCTACACTTATTCAGTTGGATCTATCAGAGAATTCCTTGGAACATGTTGACCATTTGATTCTATTGATTGGAGCACATTGTCCAAAGCTCGAGGTACTCCGTCTACACAACAACTATATTGCACGTATTCCATCTATCACGGGTTTGTTGCAGCATCGATGTCCATCTCTAAAGGTCCTCGACCTCAAGGGCAACCCACAACATTCGATCCGGCCTGAGATTCTTTCGAAGCAAGCATATGATCAATTGGTCTATCTTACTAATCGATTGACGGTCGATCAGACGACGACGGCAATGGAGGAAATGGACCGAATCCGGGATGGAGGAACCATACCCAACCGTGAACGGATCCCTGAATCACCGGCGAAACAGGCGCTACCACCGACATCACATCCTGAAAACGGAACAACCACGAAGGACGATGTCAATGTGAACAACACGGAAGTTGGCTCTAGCAGCAGCCGTCTTACTCCTGAAGAAGAGGTGTTGGAATCATATCGATCCAAAATCGCCGAGTATGAACGAGAGCTAGAAAGTACATCTTTGTCGCAAGCCAAACGGTATGCAGTGAAACGATCCTTGGCTATGGTAAATTCCAAATTGATTCGAGAAGAAAGAAGACTAGGCCTTCGCAAGTAGATACGCAAGATTCTGACAGTCTTGATCTCCTCCTGTCAAAGAAGAACAGATTCTTGGATTATAAAAAAAGAGATTTCTTAGTAAGGATCCTTCTTTATCGTGTTTTGGACGAGATCTTGTTCAGACCTTATGTATGGGCGTAGATATCAAAATTTCTTGTTCGGTAGGCTGGTGCGACCAATGGCATCCGATTCTGTGAGAAGACTTCTGCCGATTGAAGTTTTCCCATACCCATCAATTGTCCCAACAATAATAGGATGAAACTCACGACGAGTTCGATGTAGACATCGATCGGAGGGATCGCTTCCTGCTGGACGACACCATCACCAAGATCTTGTAGAATAGAACGGAAATGAAGTGTACTGTATGCCGCATGTGCCATAAGGACCGTACCCAGTGTCGTCATCATAGTCGAAAGGGCTGACATTCTCGAAAAGTTGGTTTCAAAACACAAAACAGCAACAAGTTGTGTTGACTGCGAATAGTACAAACGAGGAATGACAGCGCCACCGAGACGCTCTCGGTACAGCATTTGGCTGTAGGAAATGGACTCGGGAGAGTACTGGTACAGTCCCAATACAGGTCAACATATGATGCCGGTGCGAGGGATCGAATAGCGTTCATATCATAGGTATGAATATGAAATATCCGGTGCATTCTCGACCATCTCAACATACGCGCCACGCGCTGTTCCTTTCTTTCATCATTTACTGTTATATAACGGTTTGGAAACTGCTCGTTTACATTTAGAGCGAAGAAGTTCGATCGGCGTCACATGATTGCTCCGCAGTGAAGGAGTGACGCGGGAGAACGATTAACCTGTAAGTAATTTCTACGGCCTCCTTGCCCGGAGGGGGGGGGGGCAATCCCATGTCAAGAACAAACGTCGTCGAGAACAAACAGAAACGCCGCAATCCGAACACGAAATAGAACGTCAGAGAAGCTACAATCCATATTTTCTTCTCCTTGTTCTACAGCCCCATCCGCATCGAAGAGGAATTCCTTGTAGTCTCAAGAGGAAAGGCTACAGAATTCCCGCAAGGAGAGAAAAAAGAAGAGACTGCGACTTTCGCGGAAAGGACCTTTTTTCTTCTTCGATACAAGGATTTGGATCGAAAGAATTTGGAGCCTTGTGAAGGGCCTTGATACGCTGCTTTTCGGCTACGAAGTATAGTCCATTCCTTTTCGTTATTGTAAGGATGGGATCTGCTTGTAGTTCCACTGCATGCAATGATGTCGATCCTGATGATTGGAGTCGAACAGAGTCTCCTGATCGTGTGATGCATGATGTCATGGTGAAATCTATTCAAGCAACTACTACTACGACTACCAGACCCTCCGGGGCTACATCGGGTGCAAGCAATGGTCTTTGTAGTAGTACGACTGCTATCTGCATGAATGCTACCAGGAGGAAACAGACTGGTCAACAGCATCTACTATTCCGACATTCCAGTAACCACAGCATTTTGGATCGAGTTTTACTGGAAGATCAGGCTGGTATCACATCCACAAAGGGAGGTATAACGAAGACTACATTTTTCCGAGATGTTGCGAGTATCAATTCATGGCTTCCAGAAGATACAGCCCTTCGTCCGTGTCGGACTCGATTGTTAATCCGACGTCGGTCTCCATTGCCCAAGGGTGTTTCTGTCGCTGAGCAAGATGGCCATACGGGGACTCATATCTATGCAATTCGATATCCAGAAGATTCCCCCGATGAGGTATTCTCCGAACAAGCCCTACCCCGACCCGAGTCGGATCGACAAGAACAATATCCAGGGACAAAGTCGGCGGAGGCGATCAGGGCAGATGCACCAAAAGCGACAGTTTCTGGCGACTCTGGTAAAGTTTCAGTGGTGCATCGACAACAAACGCTTCTCGGGACCAACCTATCCGACGGATTGGACATTTATTCGCGACTTGCCATGGCCAGTAAACCACGACAGACTGGTAAGTCGACATAGCTCATTCTCCCGGTGGAAACGTTTCGAAAAACCTTTACGATGTTTCTCATTCTTCGTTTTCCCCGCATTTCTTTTTGTTCTTCCCACGAATGATACAGTGACGGATTGGGTGACAGTTTCGGATGAACATGAGATCTACATCGCTGACGTTGGTTTGACCTCGAAACAGTGCGATCACATTGTGAATGTTTGTGAACAGGTTTGTCGTGGACAGTATGCGGCGTACACGTATGCGAAACAAACATTGGGTTGTCGAGAGTACCCCCTGTTGGGTACGACATGCTTTCATCCAGTCCATACGATAACGAGCGATATCATTAAGCGATTGGGAAGCCCACTTTCGGAAGATCAAAGCCTACAGCTGGATGACCGAGAGCCTCATATTGTAAAGTACGATGTCACCAAGAAGGAGCGACAAAGGCTGGATATGCATACTGATAAGTCAGAGTGGACCTTCCTTATTGCCTTATCCAATGGGTGTGGTGTTGATTACGAAGGGGGTGGTACATTTTTTGAATGCCTAGATGCCACAGTACATATACAACGGGGGCACGCCTTGGTGTTCCCTGGAAAGCTGCGTCACTGTGGTCAAAAGATTACGCACGGGCTTCGATTCTTGCTGGTTGGATTTCTTGTCGACAAGTCAACCGTCAACCAGGTCGAAGCGACCAGTTCACCACCTACTACTACTACTTCTGATAGTAGTACTCCCGCTACGGCAGGCATCGCTGGCAATGAAGTGGATACCAATGGGGCTTCACTATCTGCAGAAGCATAGGTATCATGGCCAATCGCTGTTAGCCATTTGGTCTAAAGTTACTAGGAGAATGGTATCCTTTCCACCTTAATCCTTCGATCCCTGGATGGGTCCAGTGAATCAACTAAGTACTAGCCAGGGTCGTATCCAGCTTCCGACGCCTCTAGTCGGTGAATCCGACCAAGAATTCCCCACTATCCCATTCCCAACAAGGTTTTGTACAACTTTGTACGTAGTCGTGAAAAGATGGTGTGGGTCATCTTCAGCTTCCCGATGAACACACTCATCCAGATTGGTATAGAAGCTCCACGCGCTTGGTTTGGTTAGGATGATCGGCCGTGGGCCTTTTGGAACTGTCGGAAGAATTTCATCTTTAAAAAGTCCCATCCCGAACACTGCGTCGAAGCTATAATACTCTCCAAGCTCGTGAAGGACGGGGTGGTGCTTCTGCATGCATTTGGATAGGGTTGAATGTGTTCCTTCTTCCTCCTCATTGTTCTGAGATGAGAAGAAATGAAAACCTTCGTAGCTGACTCTTTACACCTCTGTCTCGATTGATGGTCCACAATGGCATCATTGGTAGAATCTGAGACAGGTCAAGGCTGTTGCCAATGTCAATAGTGTGTAGACTATTACATGTTGGGGATAGTACAATCGAATCAAAGATTTGTCGGCTGAGATCAGCTCGGATGGGTTCTGATAGATCACTGAAGGTGAAAATGAAATTTCCTCTCATGTATCTTGAACCCAAAACGACATCCAAGAGTGATGATCGCATATTTTTCAACGCAACTACATGGCTCAAAATCATAACCAAGTTCCAATGAACGTATCTTCCAATCCTTCCATGTCCTCCATCAATGCATCCAATGAGTGAGGATCATCGGGGCATCGAGTCGCCCCCAATCAATGCATCCAGTGAGTAAAGGATAATTGAGTCGAATTTTGAATTTCTGTAGCTATGAAAGCCTTCCAATCGCATCAAGGAAATCTTGCCGTGTGACACGAGGTTCCAAGAAGTCGATGAGATTTACCAAGGTTTAGATAAAACGCAATATAGATTTGTCGTCAAATGTCTGGACATGCTCCTGTAGGCACCCGGGTCAAGTATCCTGACATGTCAAAGATTTCCCTCTTTGTCCTATTATATCTTGGTAAGTCTAAATGTTCCAAATGATTCACTCGGAGGTTTCACCCAATGCAATAACGTCGTCGACTTGGAAAATCATAGTCTCAACAGAGTTCAAATGATGATATCGATCGAATATTCACAACAATATCTCTGATCCGAGACATGAGCTGTTTGGCTCGTAACTCGTAAGAATGTCACATGATGGCGGTTCGAGTTAACGTATTGAAACGGTTGCATATACGCCATATAAAGGACGTAAGTACTGTTAATCAATTTGGAGTCATTTGTATCGACTCCTGGGACTGTGATTGCTTTCGACCAAATGGAATAACAACAATGAGTCCATCCGTTTCCCGTTTGGAAAGATACCGTTTCCTCCCCTGGGTACTTTTCTGTCCATGTGTCCGTCACGGGATTGCGCGACTGCCTACGACAGTAAAAAGGAGAACCGGCATCTGCACGAAATCCCCCGGAGAGCCAACCAAACAACAAAGCATCTTGGTTGAAGACACTTAATGGTTTTATTCGTGAAAGACTTGAATGGACC
>Ga0194115_10007029_pt1 | contig 11272 bp, 8 predicted proteins | sample TA2MahsurfametaG_3_FD_148656 | JGI IMG/M metagenome (GOLD analysis project Ga0194115, IMG submission 148656) | Freshwater microbial communities from Lake Tanganyika, Tanzania - TA2015002 Mahale S4 surface | ecosystem: Environmental > Aquatic > Freshwater > Lake | place: Tanzania: Lake Tanganyika... | reverse complement strand
ATTCACAAAGAAGGTAGCGGCACGTGGTTCTAGTGAAAAGCTTCGCTTAAGTAAAGCATAAATTTCTTGTTGTGCTTGAATACTTAAAAAAGAAACATCCACTAATCCATGATCCGCGAAGACAATATAGGTTGTGTCTGGATTTTGTTCGGCTAATCGTTTTAAACGCGATTGAATATCATGGATGATAGTTTGAATCATTTTAGGACGAACCCCTTGTTGGTGAATGGTCTTATCTGGATCTAACCAATATCCATATGTAAAACTAGGTCCTGATTGTAGTCCTAATTCGTGTAAACGTTGAAACCATGTATCGATGGTTTTGTATCCACCAGGGCGAACATCTGGCCATACTTGATAAATGGCTAAATTGGGTTGGTGTTGTTGGAGAGTTTGAAAAATCGATTGATATTGAATTGTTTTTTGGACCTCAGTTGCCGGTAGTGCAGGTTGTTGAAGCAAGGAATCTTTGCCGGTAAATAATTCAAGAATTCTATCGTGTTCAGGAAAATATTGGGCCCAACCCAACCAGCCAATTTCATTGGGATGTTTTGCTGATAAAAACGCATTGGTTGCGGCCGCGGTGGTGCTAGGAAATGTTGATGTAATCGAACATAATGTTTTGGTTCTTAGCCAAGCATAAAACGGTAAATGCCTTCGTAATATGGATTGACCCATCCCGTCAAAAAGCAGAAACGCAATTTTCTGCTTACCCTTTAGCGCATCCAACAATTTCTTAATCGGTGGATGATTGGTGGGGATTTGATAATGTGCAAGAATCGTATTACTTAAATTAACCAAAGAATGGGTTGGGGAATAAATGGTTTTCATTGAAGGTTTTTAAGATATTGCATTGTATAGATTGCTGCAGCGGTAGCCGCTTTCTTTACATTCATTTCAAACGTTGTATTGGCATTGGTTTGCCCGTTATCTGAAACGCCACGAATACTTGAAAACGGGATTTTTTGTTGTTCACACATCGTATAAAAACCAAAACTTTCCATATCAAATGCATCCGCGTCAAATTGCTGAATCACTTCTTTAACACGTTTTTCTGAGTCTAAAAATGTAGAACCCGAAACTAAAATTGGATTTTGAATGTTCACTTTTTCATGTGGGTATAAGCGACCTAGAGGTCGTTGAAAGGTAGTTAAGTCTAAGTCGGCATTATAGAAAGTCTGGGCGTGAATCACATCACCAATTTTTTGTTTTCTTAATCCCGCACAGGTTCCGATTTGCATCACAAGATCAGGTTTAAATTCATGGATGTGCTGTTGTAATTTATAGCAATTTAACATCGTAATGCCGGTTAAGACCAAGCGTATAGTTTGTCGGGATAGGTGAATTTCTTCGACGCCATCATGAGGTTGAGTTGGGGTTTTAAGTTGTGATTTAAAGGCATCTAATTCCGCCTCCATTGCGAACACAAGAATGATTTTTTTCATTGGTTAAATTTAATTAAATCACGATAGAGATTAAGTAACTTAGGGTAAATTTTTGCATAAACTTTATGGTACAAGTATTGATAACGTTTCACTGCGTCTGGATTAGGACTAAACGTTTTAGAAACTTGGACCATAGATTGCACCGCTGCTTCTGGACTGGCAAAATCACCACTGGCTAAAAAAGCTGCGATTGCAGTACCGAGTGACGATGTTTCGTTGGTTTGTACTCTTGATACAGGTAAATTAAAAATATCAGCGGTGATTTGGCAAATCGCATCTGATTTTGATCCACCGCCTGAAACCCGGATTTCTTTCACTTTGTGTTTTAATCGTTTTTGCATGCCTAAAAAACCTTCTTGAATTCCAAAGGCAATGCCTTCGACAATCGCACGATATAAGTGAACTTTAGTGTGAACGTCACTCCAACCAACAATCGCGCCTTTTGCTTCAGGCCTTCTTAATCCTGGTCCCCAATAAGGTGATAAGACCAACCCTTCTGAACCGGGTGGAATCTTCATCATTTGTTGGTTTAATTTTTCTTCAACGGCCATCTTATCAATCATCGCTTCAGCGGTTTCTTTGTGAGCAAAGTTATCACGGAACCATGAAATCATCCAATACCCGCGGTTGATGTGAACTTCAATGTTGTATAAGTTAGGAAGTGAAGAAGGGTATCCAGGTAAAAAGGGTTCGGGTTCAACATAAACCTTACTTGGTACGGTCATGGATACAGAGGTTCCATATGATAAATTCGCAACATCATTGGTTATACAACCGGTACCAAGGGTTTCGGCAGCTTTATCTGGACCCGCTGCATAAATCGGTAAACCTTCTAGTAATCCCAGTTCTTCAGAAGCTTTTTTTGTAATGCGACCTAATAATTCTCCTGGTTTTTTTAATGGGACTAGCATCGATAAGGGAATATTGAAAACTGCGGCTTTAACATGGGTGGGTTTATACCATTTACTGGTAATAAAATCCAAGGGGTAGTGACCAATCATATTCGCAGCACTATCGGTTAGTTGATCGGTTAATAAATAATTAAAATATGTCGAGAGGGCAACATAATATTTCACCTTTTTCCAGTTTTCTGGTTCGTATTGTCTTACCCACCTTGCCATGGTTCGACGAGAATTTAATTTTGCCGTTTGGTATAGGCCTAGAAAGTGATAAGCAATGTTGTGGAACAATGAAAAAGGTTCAAATTTAGCAAGTCTTTGATCAAGCCATAAAATGACTTTTCTTACGGGTTTTTTATCTTTGTCTAACATAATAGCGGTGCCACGGAAGACCGTCATCGCTGCTGTGGTAACTTGTTTTAGTAATTCAGGATGGTCTTTTTTTAAGGCAAGGGTAACTTGTTTTAAGTTATCCCAATAAAAAGAAGCATGGTGTTCAGCATAGCCTGGTTTTGCCGATTCATAGGTAGGACTATAGACTTGTTTTTTAATTGCTAAAATTTCGCCCTGACGATTAAAAATACTCACACGAACGGATTGGGTGCCAAAGTCGATGGTTAACGCAAGGGGTTCAGTTTTTGTTTTCATCTTTTCGGTTAAAAACATTATAACGAGATTTCACAGGTTTTACCTATTCGATTGTATGGAAGGTTAAAAAGGTTTGTGATATGATTTTACTCGCGAGCATCCCACCTCAAAAACACGTGGATGCTAAATAAAGGAGCACTTATGGCCGCAACTAAACAGTACGTCTATAACTTCAAAAAAACACAAGGAATGGGTAAAGACCTTCTTGGTGGTAAGGGGTTGGGTTTATCCCAAATGACCTTGATGGGAATCCCGATTCCAGAAGGATTTACCGTCACCACGGAAGCTTGCAATTTGTATTATGCAAGTAAGAAGAAACTTCCTAAGGAATTGATTCAAGAAATCTATGACGCGATTACCGTCATCGAAAAAGATACCAAGAAAAATTTTGGTGGAAATAAAAATCCACTTTTAGTTTCGGTTCGTTCGGGTGCCAGAGTTTCCATGCCGGGGATGATGGACACAATTTTAAACTTAGGTTTAAATGACACCACAGTTGAAGTGGTTGCCAGAGAAACCAACAACGAACGCTTTGCCTATGACTCCTATCGTCGTTTTATTTTAATGTATACGAACATTGCCAAAAACCATGGTCGTACTGAAATGGACAAGATGCTTGAAGAAATGAAGCATAAAAAAGGTGTGAAGTTAGACACTGAATTAAATGCTGAAGATTTAAAAGCGTTAGTGAAGAAATATAAAGACTATTACAAAAAAGTGTTTGGTGAAGATTTCCCCAATGATCCAAAAGTGCAATTAATTGAAGCGATTACTGCCGTTTTCCGCTCCTGGGATAACCCACGGGCTAACGTCTATCGTAAGATGAACAACATCCCATATGAATGGGGTACTGCCGTCAACGTTCAATCCATGGTGTTTGGTAACAAAGGTGAAACCTCAGGTACCGGTGTGGCATTCTCACGTTCACCATCCACGGGTGAAAAAAAACTTTTTGCAGAATACTTACCTAATGCTCAAGGGGAAGACGTGGTTGCGGGTATTCGTACACCATTACCTGTTGAACACTTACAAAAAACTCAACCTAAGGTTTATCAAAACTTTTTAGACATTGTTAAAGTTTTAGAAAGCAACTATAAAGATATGCAAGATATGGAATTTACCGTTGAAGAAGGTAAACTCTACTTCTTACAAACCCGAAATGGTAAGCGTACCGCTGCCGCTGCGTTAAAGATTGCTTGTGATTTAGTTGATGAAAAAGTGATTACGCCAGAAGAAGCTGTGATGCGCGTCGATCCAAAATCATTAGATACCTTACTCCACCCAAGTTTTGATCCAAAGGCAATCAAGTCAATGACCCCAATCGGTGAAGGTTTACCTGCCTCACCAGGTGCTGCTACTGGTAAGATTTCCTTTACTGCTGAAGATGCTGCAAAACGTGGTGCTGCTGGTGAAAAAGTAGTGCTTGTCCGTGCTGAAACCTCACCCGAAGATATCGAAGGCATGGTGGCCGCTCAAGGGATTCTTACTGCTCGCGGCGGGATGACTTCGCACGCTGCAGTCGTGGCGCGTGGGATGGGTAAAACCTGTGTTGCGGGTGTTGGTACTGCCATCATCGATGAACACAAAGGGACCGTTAAATTTGGTAATAAGACTTATACAACCAAGGACACTATCTCAATTGATGGTTCAACTGGGATGGTTTATGAAGGCGATATCCCTCGTGTTGAAGCTGGATTAACGGGTTACTTTGGCCGAATCATGAAATGGGCTGATGAATATCGTACCTTAAAAGTTCGCACCAATGCGGATACACCAAAAGATGCAGAAACTGCCTTAAAGTTTGGTGCAGAAGGTATTGGTCTATGCCGTACTGAACACATGTTCTTTGATAAAGAAAGAATCTTCTACGTTCGTAAAATGATTCTTGCTGATACATTAGAAGTCAGAGAACAAGCGCTAGCCAAACTCTTACCCTTCCAACAAAAAGACTTCTACGAACTCTTTATGGCGATGAAGGACTTAAATGTCACCATTCGTTTACTTGATCCACCCTTACATGAATTCTTACCACAAGAAGAAGACAAGATTAAAGAATTGGCTACCGAATTAAAGATGAGCGTCGCGCAAGTCAAAGCTCGCATCGATTATCTCCATGAATTTAACCCGATGATGGGTCACCGTGGTGTTCGATTAGACGTTTCTTATCCAGAAATTGGTAGAATGCAAACTCGCGCCATTATTCGCGCTGCGTTAGATGCACAAACGAAATTAGGAAAGAAAGTGGTTCCTGAAATCATGATTCCTTTAGTCTTAGATGTGAAAGAATTAAAGTTTGTGAAAGAAATTATTGAACAAACCGCTCAAGAAGAAATCGCTGCAAGTGGTCAAAAGTTAACTTATCAAGTAGGAACAATGATTGAAATCCCACGGGCAGCACTCTTAGCAGAATCCGTTGCAACCGAAGCAACCTTCTTCAGCTTTGGTACCAATGACTTAACGCAAATGACTTATGGTTTCTCACGTGATGACGCTGGTAAGTTCTTACCCGATTACTATAAGACCAAAATCTTTGAACAAGACCCATTCCAAACCGTTGATCAAAACGGTGTCGGTAAGTTAATCAAGATGGCAGTTCAAGATGGTCGTAAGACTCGTCCTGATTTAAAAGTAGGGATTTGTGGTGAACATGGTGGCGATCCATTATCCATTGAATTCTTCCACAATGCTGGATTGAATTACGTCTCTTGCTCACCGTTCCGCGTCCCAGTTGCGAGATTAGCCGCTGCGCAAGCTGCGATTAAAGCAAAACGCGCTACGAAGAAAGCCTAAAGCATAATAATAACCCATCGTTTATTGGTGGGTTTTTTCTTTCTTATTTACTTGCCAATCTTCTTTAACCAATGTTTGTAATATCCTGGTTTATTTTCTTGCCTTTGGCGGGCAATTGCTAATTCACCTTTTTGGACGTTTTGGGTGATTGTGCTGCCTGCAGCAATCACCGTTTCGTCTTCAACGATAATCGGACTAATGAGGGTGGTGCCTGAACCAACAAAAACATTTTTACCGACTGTCGTGAGGTGTTTTTTATTGCCATCATAATTGGCAACGATGGTGCCTGCACCGATGTTGGTGTTTTCACCAATCTCACAATCACCAAGGTAACTTAAATGTGCGGCTTTAACACCACGATGTAATTTGGCGGCTTTAATTTCAACAAAGTTGCCTATACGTGTTTCATTGCCAATCGCCGAATGACCACGAATATGGGCAAAGGGTCCAATATGATTTTGATCACCAATGGTTGAATCGATAATTTTTGATGATTCAATATGGTTGTGGTTGCCAATCGTTGTGTTTTCAATAGAGGTATTCGCACCAATCACATTCGCTTGACCGATTTTAACGTCGCCAATTAAGTAAACACCGGTTTGTATTACGGTGTCTTGTCCGATGATGACTTGTGGAGAAATAAACGTGTTGTCAGGATTTTCAATTGTGACACCATTCACCATGTGTTGATGATTGATTCGTCGTTGCATAATCAACCTTGCTTCCGCAAGTTGAGCGCGATCATTGATACCCAAAGTTTCTTCAAAAGTATCAACAGTGGATGCACCAATTTTGAAACCTTTATCCATAAACATCTTTATCAAGAAGGTGATGTTATACTCTCCATTTTTAGGATTGGGTGGTAATTCTTTTAGGTATTTAAATAAGAGATTGTTATTAAAGACATAGAAACCGGTATTGATTTCTTGAATTTTCTTTTCTGGTTCTGAAGCGTTGATTTCTTCAACAATCGCTGTAACTTGACCTTTACTATTACGAATCATTCTTCCATAACCAAAGGGGTTGGGAACGATTGAAGTAAGGATGGTTAAATCAAAGCCACCTTCAATATGAGTTTTTAATAGTTGGTCTAAACTCTTACTTGTAATGAGTGGCGTATCACCAGACACAATGAGCGTGGTACCTTGCTTTCCTTCTAGGAGGGGGGCGACTTGCATCACCGCGTGTCCGGTTCCTTTTTGTTCTCTTTGCCAAACCACTTCTGAACGACCTTCCACAACTTTAGCAGTGGTTTCACCACCATGGCCGACAATGGTAATCGTTCTTTGTAAATGAAGTGGTTTGAGGGCGTTAATCACGTGTCCCACCAATGGCACACCTAATAAATCAAAAGCGACCTTACTCTTTGTCGTATCTAAAGATTTCATTCTGGTGCCTTTTCCGGCAGCCATGATAATGCCAAATATATCCATATAATGAGTTTCTCCCCTTACAATTATAATTTGTTTTGTGATTGTTCTAACGCAAATAAGTCTAAAAATTGTTGGACTGTGATGGTTTCAGGTCTAGCATTAATGGGTATGCTAACTTGATTCAACAATCGGGTGGCTAAGGTTCGGTCTTGAATCAAACCTTCAAAATTATTAAGTATAGTCTTGCGACGATGAAGGAATAATTTTTTGATGAAATAAAAGAATGGTTTCGTTGCGGTCAAGGGTCCTCCATCAAAGCCTTCAATTGAAAAAACCACAGATTGAACATGGGGTTCAGGGTAGAAGGATTGGGGATTGACTTCAAGAATCGATTCAATCTTACCTAGAGTGGATAAGAAGATTGCAAGAGGACCATATGCTTCATCCCCGGGTTTTGCAATCAATCTTGGCATGACCTCTTTTTGAACCATGAGAACTGCGCGCTTAAAGTTAGAAAAATCTTTATAGATTTTTTCAATCATTTCCGTGGTCACGTAATAAGGTAAATTGCCAAGAATAATATCAATCGGTTCAGCGCTCGCTTTCAAAAAATTTAAGCGATGGTGGGTTCCGCTAGGAAATGCTTTTTCTAAATAACGATGAAAGGTTTGGTCAATTTCAAAAGATGTGTACTGAATGTCTGCAAACGGTAAGGCGTTTGTAATCGCACCTAAACCTGGGCCAATTTCTAATATTCGATCGTTTTTTTCGATGTTGGCAGCTTTAACAATGTTGGCAATTACAACTTGATCCACTAAAAAGTTTTGCCCATACCTTTTTAAAGGAGAAATGTTGAGTTCGTTTAATAATTGTTCTATTGCAGGAGCACGTTTCATAAGATTGATTTTACCTCATCGGCCGTAATCCCTAGTAGATTTAATCTTTTTAGCATCGTTTTGAAGTTTGCAAAACCTAAATGAAAATGATTAAGAACTTTCATCCTTAACTCAAAAGAGGTGGCTTCTCCAATCAAACCCATGTCCTGCAATTCTTGAAGACTAATCGTTGGTTTTTGATTTGGTTTTGCAGTGATTTTGTGTTTTAAAGACTGCAAAAGATAGTTGGAATCTGCTTGCGCGACACCGACTTTGTGATTGGCGATTGCTTTTTCTTTATCAAGAAATATATGCGTTAGCCCTGGAATGGATTGATCCAATTTTTTTCGAATTTGCTCACCGGGAAAATCCGGATCGGTTAAAACAATAACTTCTTTGCCTCTGCGTTTTGTTTCTTGAATAAATTGGAGAGTTTCTATCGGGAGAGCCGAACCATTGGTAACCACAAACTCCGCATCAATAAACGGCGTTAATTTTTGAACATCCGTTGTCCCCTCCACAACAATAAGTGCATTTAAATGCAATTTCATAATGTTTTCACGTGAAATGCTTCTAATGTGTTTTGAAATAGTTTTTCTTCCATCAATTCTGATGGGATTTGGAGGGTTTCGGCGATTTGTTTAAAAATAATCGGTAGATTGATGGGGGTGTTTTCTTTGCCTCTTAAGGGGTGAGGACTAAGGTAAGGACTGTCGGTTTCAATCAAAACTCGATTCATAGGCGTGGTTTTTAATGCCAATCTAGACTCTACTGCGTTTTCAAAGGTAACAGGCCCCCCAAACGAAAGATAAAAACCTAACTCGATGAATGTGGGAACTAGGTTTGCAGGTCCTGCGTAACAATGCATCACACCGCCTTGCTTAACGAGGTTAGCTTTTAAGATGGGGATGATGGCCTCATAAGCATCACGGCAATGAATCACAATCGGGAGATTGAGTTGATTAGCGATGTTAATTTGTTTGATTAAATATTGCGTTTGGCGTTCGTGTTCATGGAATTCTTTTCGCCAATGATAGTCTAAGCCAATCTCACCAATCGCGACGATTTGATGCGGATTGTCTTGGTACATTTTAAGGATCCATTGCAACCCACTTCCTTCGTGAATATCGACTGGATGAAGTCCTATGATTGCTTTGATTCGATGATCTTTCTTAGCTAAATCAATCGCTTTTTGAGAGGATGTTTCATCCCAACCTACAACAAAGAAATTCGCCACACCCACCTGATTAGCTCGTGTGACTATATCAGACCACGAATTAGTAAATGCATCGGCGTTTAAATGGCAATGAGTATCTACTAATTTCATTATTTACCTATACAAAAGCGTGAGAAGATTTCACCTTCTAAATTCATGGTTCCTTCTAAACCCAGGAGGCGAATCATTTCTTGATAAGCGAGTTGTAGGGACGAAGATAGCAAGTCCGTGGTGAGGTTTTGTTTTGCATCTTCGATGGCTTTTTGTAAATATTCACGAATTTGTTTAAGGGAGGCGAGTTGTCTGGTGTTATTGAAACTAGGTGTGTAATAGTTTGCTTCTTGAATGCCAAGGTTTTGAATCATCGCATCCAATAATGGTTGAATGTCTTTGGATTTGGCTGAAATATAGAGTTTGTTTGCCTGATGTTTTGCAACCAAATCACTTTTGTTAAAAACTTCGATGACTGGTTTGGTTTCTAGGATTTTATTTAATTCTACGTTTTCAAATTTAGTGGGTTTCGTTGCATCTAAAACATAGACAACTAGGTCGGCTTGTTTAACGGTTTCAATTGATTTACTGATGCCAATCGCTTCAATCCTATTTTCGGTTTGGCGAATCCCTGCTGTATCAAGGATTTTTAAAACCACACCTTGAAGATTAAGTTCAGCTTCAACAACGTCTCGTGTGGTCCCAGCAATATCCGTTACAATTGCTTTTTCTTCATTAATTAATGCATTAAGAAGCGATGATTTTCCAACATTGGGTTTACCGATAATGGCAACCTTGATGCCTTCTTTAATCAGTCGACCTTTTTCTCCCTCAATGATTAATGTATTAAGTTGATCAACAATTTCACTACAATCATGAATAATCTTTTCCTTACTAGCTTGCTCAATATCTTGGTATTCAGGATAGTCAATATTCACCTCAATTAAAGACAAAATATCTGCGATACGTTGACGAATGGGATTAAGTTTTTCACTTGTTTTTCCAGTTAAAGATAATAACGACAGGCGCTTGGCTTCAATCGTGGTTGCTTGAATCACATCGTGAATCGCCTCAGCTTGGACTAAATCCATTTTTTGATTAAGATAGGCGCGAGAAGAAAACTCACCTGGATTGGCGCTTCTAGCACCTTTTGTTATTAAAACTTCAATCAATTGCTGGGCAATCAATGGTGAACCATGGATGATAATTTCTAAAAGATTTTCTCCAGTAAAACTTTTCGGCTCGATATATTGAATGACAATTGCTTGATCAATAATTTCACCAAGATAAGTAATGGTGCCTAAGTGGACACCTCTTTCTTTTTCTCCGCGAAGATCTTTTGAAAAGATGCTCGAAAAAATCTCAAACGTTTGTGGGCCGGATAGACGAATAATCGCCAATGCACTTTTGGTGGGTGGGGTGGCTAGGGCAACGATTGTGTCTGTAAAGAGGTTCATGGATTAAAAAAGCCCTTTTGGGCTTGGTTTAAGCAATGTAGCGAATACAAATGGCGCGATGGGCTCCTTCGCCCACGCTTTCTGTTTTTATGTTCGGCATGCCGGTTAATGCGTTATGAACCATCCGTCTTTCATCGGCAGGCATAGGATCAAGGGTAATGTCTTGTTTCGTGCGAACGACATCTTTGGCAAGGCGTTTAGCAATCGAAACCACCTTCTCGTATTTCGCTTCTTTATAATCATTAATGTCGAGTAAAATTCGGAAGCGTTTTTTAAATTTGCTGGATGTGGCAAGCCTCACTAGTTCGTTTAAGGCTTGTAAGGTAATACCGTTTTTACCAATCAAAATAGGGTTTCTTGGTGTGTCTAGAGTGATATTGATAATATCGTCATTAAGTTCGGTTTTGGTTTTAACTTCAATCCCAAATTGAGAGATTGCTTTGACTAGATAAGCTTCAGCAAAGGCAACTGCATCTGAAACTTCGTAGACTTCGACAACGAGCTTTCTTGAAAACAAACCAGCCTTTTCTTCAAGAATTTTATAAGATAATTCGTTGATGGGAATATTCAATTCTTTT
>Ga0194115_10007028_pt1 | contig 11273 bp, 11 predicted proteins | sample TA2MahsurfametaG_3_FD_148656 | JGI IMG/M metagenome (GOLD analysis project Ga0194115, IMG submission 148656) | Freshwater microbial communities from Lake Tanganyika, Tanzania - TA2015002 Mahale S4 surface | ecosystem: Environmental > Aquatic > Freshwater > Lake | place: Tanzania: Lake... | reverse complement strand
CTATGTTGGGTACCATTTGTGATTGACGACTGTCAACAAACGAATCACTACTGCACGAATTGTGGCGCTAAGGTTGGCCGTGTGAAGCCTTTTCAGTAGTATTGATACTAGCAGACTCTCGGTGGTGGGGAAGCGCGTGATGTACTGGTATTCCTACTCGTGAAGGACTGCTATTCATGGTCGAACTTGGTGACACAGCCATCTATCGATCCATCGATAGATCTGCGTATTACAACCAGAATAAAGTAGAATAGAAAAGAACGCCATACAGTAAGTCTACGTTGTTGTCCGGAACCAAAGGCAGGAAATGTAGGAGATTTTCGGTGGAAATCGTCGACAGAAAATATGTATGATATGGTGGAGACGAACGGAAGGTCATTCGATTTTTCGCGCGGAGTACGAGTCGAGGACGGGGGCAGATCGTCCCATCATAACTACATCAAGAAGGTATCCTCGAAGAGAACAACTTCAATCTGGCATTTTGAACAGTAACAACTTGCTACACGGTTCAGATTGGACGTCGTATCACTTTAGATTCTAGATATAGTCAATACGCACTTCTACAATCGGAAAATCACGATTGATATGAATGGGTGAAGAATATCATGATCACGCATTGGGTCGGACCAGTCACAATCCCGTTGTCCGAAATCGACGCGACAGACCCGAACGATCGGAGAGAAAGCGCTATAATATTCCTTTATGGAGGGAGAAAGCGCTATGCATGTTCAAATGCAAGATCCTCGGTTGGGTGTGCTGTGAGTCCCACGACGACCACGCCATGGACATCGAAGCATCGGGAATCAATCTTTGGCATGACAGATGAGTCTTGATGGAGCAAAACCGGGACCGGTAAATCGGTAAAATCGTTGATGTTACTGCATTATCCAGTCAGTCCAAATCATTTGTCTGCCACTTTCTTCTCCACAACGCACAAAGATTCTTCTTTTAACCCCCCCCCACCCCAAAAAATTTCAACATGTCAACTGCAACAAAGATGATGCCACTATACGATCCTTCCTCTTCCGACCAGACCAACCATAACGAAACAAACGGTGACGCTCTTCCTATGGAAGACGAATCCCACCCCCATCACAAGGAGTTGACATCCTCGAAGAAGAAGAAAGAAGAAGAATCATCAACTCATCGTCATTGGACAGATTCTGATTTAGAGTTTACAATTCGTCATTGGGATATCACAGCGTCGTCGATGGAACAATCCTTACGGGAACTATTAGATCGTTTACAGGATATTGATCATTGGACGAATAATCCTGATATTGTCTTACGGTTCTTACGTGCACGAACAGGGAATGTCAATGCTGCTGAAAAAATGTTTCGTAATATGGTCCAATGGAGGGTATCCAAGAATGTCGACAAGATTTTAGACGAATATCATCCACCAATATTCTTAAAAGAAAATTTACCTGGAGCTATCTTAAAGGGTGTCGATAAAGATGGTGACCCCATCTATGTTGGACGATTAGGTGTCACAGATGCTGCTGGATTACTCCGTACCTATGGTGAAGAAGAATTAATTCGATATAATATATGGCTCCGTGAATCGGTATTACGTGGACAATGGTTAAAAGAATATCGACAGGAACAGGGAAAACCAGTAAAACGAATGACGATTATTGAAGATTTACATGGTTTATCAATTTTACATTCCTCAAAGGCGGTATTGAATCTATATGGCAAGATCATGCGCTTCGATCAAGATAACTACCCTGAAGTCGGTAAACGACTACTTATCTTGAGAGCACCATTCATTTTTCGTGCTGTTTGGTCTCTCGCGAAGCATTTTTTTGATGAAGGCGTCGTAGCGAAGATGACCTTTACGAGTTCATCAGACTATCAGACAGTACTTGAGCGATACATAGATCCAGCTGTGTTGCCGTCAGAGATTTTTCCCGAACGGGGCCAAGGTCAAGTAGTTACTGGAATGACATACAATTTCAAAGGTGGGAAAGTGCCCTAAGATGTTAACTGAGATTGAGCGATTCTTTATTTGCTTTCCTGTTGTGACATGTCGCTCGTAGCCTCGGAGAGAGTGCATATTTCGGTGAGTCTACTAAGTCCGGAGTAAGTCCCTTACTGCCGTCGTGGCTTGAAATGAAACATTAGGCCGCCACCGACAGCCGCTGCCAAAGCTACCAGACTACCGACTAGAGCCCTGTGGGATACTACCCGACCATTGTCGTCGTTTTCTTGGTCGATGGGATCTGATTCGATCACGATAGTCGGAGAGATACTTGGCCTGTGGGATGCATTGTCGTCCTCTTCTTGGTCGATGGGATCTGATTGGATCACAATAGTCGGAGACATGCTTGGAACATTCGAAAGTCGAGTAGATGGGACCAAGGGAGCTGAAGTCGAGATCAAGGATGGAGCTCCGGACGGCGCAAAGGTAGGGTCTGAAGAGTCGTCGACAGCTGGGACGATCACAGTTGGGGTATCACTAGGGACTGAATTGAATGGGACAACGCTTGGTGGCTGATCAGCAACAGGAAAAAGACTTTGGAGGCTTGGTGTATCACTTGGGATTGAACTGAAATGGAAACCGCGTTGTGGATCCTCAACGGCAAGAACTTCCACACTTGGGGAGGGGGTCCTAGGGATTTTCGTCTTCTGTGGGCGGCTATCAGGCGTGGTATCCACACGAGGCATACCGATGCTTGGGAGAGTGGTCGGAAATGTAGTCGTAGTAGGAAAACATCCGTCGTCGCACGTGGGACGATTGGTTCCGCTCTTCGTCATCTTTTCGGATTTTTCTCGAGGAGGAGAAGGCTTGTCCTTTTCCTTGGTAGAAGTCTTGGTTCCCTTATCAACTGACGACGGTCGACTAGAAAAGGATTTATTCGCCTTTGATGAGAATGATCTATCCTTGAGAGACTTGGTACGACGGGAACGGCGATGTTCGAGGGATGGGTTCCGTTCTTCTTGAATCCGATGGGTATTCGGATTGTTTTCAAGACTCGTCGTGAATCCATTCAGATTCAAAAGGGCAGAAGAAAGGAGGGTTGTGAACTGTAACTTCATTTCGTTTGACTGACTTTTGTGGCTAAGGGTGCTTTCGTGTGCGTACTACTCGAAAAAGAAGTGGGAAATTTCTTTATGAGACATCTCTTCCAGCTTTTCTTCAATCTTGACGACGGATGTAACAGGTGTTGTTGGCGATGGTTTTGGAAACGGCTCCTTTTTCTTTAGGAGGGGTAATCGTAATTAAAATAGTAGGTAACGACCAAACACATCTTGTCAGCTCTCATTCCAAACGGTTTCGATAGGTTTGTGACCTATTTTGGAATGGAAAACAATTTTCAACGGAAAACGTGAAGGATTGGGTTGTCGTACTACGGTACGGTATCTCCACGTTCAGAGTGTCCCACATGTCTCTCTCTCTCTATCCCCGCGTGGAAACGGATCGCTCATATCCATCATCTTGCCAAAAAAGCGCCGGATCACACCGTCAAGTTTCGATACTGGAAAAAGTGAGGATCCATGTTCATACGAATCGCACGAGTCGACTGGTTTGAGCGGGGTCTTGCCATCTACCCGTAGAGCCATCACCTCGGTCCCTGGACTGACGTTTTTTGCGAGTTGTCTCTGCCGCCCATCCGACACATGAGAGCGAAGACTGTCAACAGCCATCGAATCGACGTCTTCCGTGCCCCACCCTCCCCAAAAGATCGAAAGGAAAAAAAAAGGAAGCCTACTTCGTATACGGAGGAGGTGGACGTTCTTTCTAAAGTCGACCCCGTCGTGCTTTTGTGAATCAAGAGAAACAACATCCGAGCCTTCCGTCTTCTTCAGAACTATGGTGTCATCAGCACGTCGCTCCGTGGCGGTTGGGTTGCTGTTACTACTGGTGGAATGTAATGCCTTTCAAAACCCCTCGTCTCGGAATCGAGTCCGCGGAGCCAGTGTTACAACCACAACTCCGTTAACCGTCCTTCAGGCTGCGGAAAAGGCTTCTTCTTCTACCTCTGCGTCAGGAAAAAAGAAGGTAAATCGGAAGAAGAAAGATGACAAGAAGAAAGAAGAAGAGACGATTGTAGTGGCTACGATGGAAAAGGACACTGTGATTGATATCTTCGATGTCCCTAATGTTGTAGTGACTAAACCTGGTCCGTTAGCAAAGAGGGAGAAGGGGTGGACGGGACCACAGGTATCTGTACCAGATATTCTCAATTTTGATTTGACCGGCGGTCGTCCTGGTGCCATTATTGAATCAGAAGAAGATCTGAAGCGAAAGGAGAAAATTTTTCAAGAAATTAAGGATGGGACTCGAAAATATCCAGATTGGCTTGAAGAATATGGGTATTTGGAGGAAGAATTGGAATCAGAGTACAATACGGATGATCCAGATGCGATCGATGCGTCGACGTTGGGAAATTATGACATTACAGACTTACAAGCTAGATTCGACTATGACTGGAATCCCTCGGTAGATGAGGATCCCAATATCATCAAGGATACGACCGGATTCGTCCAGGAGAATCCAAAGGATGAGGAGGGAATCGAGGTGGGTTATGATCCCATGTTCGGACCGAGTAATCCCATCGATACTCGTACCAAGACGGGTGTCGTCGATTCGTATATGATTGATGATCGAACACGAGATGATCGTATGTTAACTCCTGAATTCCTTGAAGGGGATCCAGAAATCCAAGAAAATGAAGAATTTAGAGCCTATCGCAAATCTTTGGATATCATTGAGACATACGTCGACGAATTCCTCCCTGACATGGCAATCCCTCGTCACTTTGCGACATGGCATGGTTCTCCGGAGGCGTTGAAATTCCCCCCCAAGCCCTATTCGAATAATCGTTTCACAAAACCAGAAGATTTGACTGACTTTGATTCGATGGATCCGTTCCGGGCTCGAACACGAGCTGTTGAATTGGCCCGATCGAATAATGCCGAATGGTTACCCAATGGTGTCTCCCAAGCCTGGCATCAATCCCAACGTCGTCCCTATGATGAGGTTGGGACGTTAGTCGGGACGTTGAAAAAGGGAAAGATTGATCCTGCGATTGTCGATTCGATCCAACCCGCATTGAAGGTATTAGGATCCTGTGTCGAATTATTAAGTGTGGAGGGTGATACTGTCTTTCGATTCCATTACAAGGGTCTGATGAAACATAAGTATGGGATGTCCTGTTGGACAGAAACATTAATTCGAGATTGTGGTGTAGAGGTGACAGGCGTCGTCTTTGAAAGTGGATTCCGTTCTCGAGATCGACAATATGATGGTGGAGATCCCTACTTTGGATTTTCGTAAACAAAGGAAAAAACCTATGTTTCGTCGCGCTGAAAAATAATATTGACGAACCCCAAAAACCAATAATGGTGTGGGTAGAATCACTTGGGAAAACCTGTTAGATTGTTGTTCTTCTTCGAAATACTATTTTGTAGTTTACCGTCAGTAAATAACTTGGATCGAAAAGACGTCCCCCTGTGTCCTACCTATTTTACGTACACATACTAGTACCGACGACGTGAAGGGTGAAGGAGGGACCTCGTCTGGCTGTCCTCCGTTATAACGGTCAGAAACGCTTCTTCGTGTCAAGAATCACAGTCACAAGTCGATGGTTGTGATTGAACGACGGAGGAGGAGAAAGTTTTCCTTGATGATGTGATGGGAAGACGCCACAAGTTGTTGGAGAGACGTTCTGGCAGATTCTTTTCTTCACAAATCTCTCTCTTCTAGGACGAAATCAACACGGAAAATCCCAAAGAAAAATAAAGACTCAATGGTCCGTAGTTTAAGGTATCTTGGGTTCGTTTTGCTCATTATGATGAGAAGAATATCATCCTTCGTCATGGTCAACACCAGAAGACGACAAAGTTCTACCAATTCCATGCAACAACTACTAGGGAGTATCACGGTAGAACATCTATCACCAACGCTACGGTTCATTGAAGGATCTTCCACTATGAGAATATCGATGGTACCTCCATGTCGATCATCATCATCATCATCATTTATCCATACAGCAACTACCTCGACCAACTCCAATCGCCGATCCTTATGGTCGTCGTCGACTAGACTCTTTTCTACGACCATGGACGGTGACAGGTTAGATTATTCCATTCCTCCTTACTTTGCCAACGATGATGCCTACGAAAATGAAGAGAATGATACGATATTCGCGTTATCTTCAGGATATACAGGTCAACAGGCAACGGCATTAGCAGTCATTCGGATTTCTGGTCCCAAGGCACATGATATCCTATCAGCATTGACACCTAATCGACCACTACCGAAACCAAGGATAGCAACAGTACGAAAGTTATATCATGGGAAACAAATTTTAGATCATGCGTTGGTCATACGATTTGATGCACCAAATTCCTTCACGGGAGAAGATTTAATTGAATTACAATGTCATGGTAGTCGTGCCGTTGTACGGGGCATCCTAGATGCATTACCAGAATATTCTTCCTGTCGATATGCCGAGGCAGGTGAATTTACACAACGTGCCTATGGGAATGGGAAATTGGATTTAGTCCAAGTCGAAGCCTTGGCAGACGTGTTAACTGCCGATACACAAGCACAGTTAGTACAAGCCTTGAGTCAATTAGATGGGAATTTATCTGCCCAATATGGATCATGGCGTGAACAACTCATCAAGGGATTAGCCCACGCAGAAGCCGTGATTGATTTTGGAGATGATGAACAATTGGGGATGGAAGATGTCTTTGATGAAGTCGGTGATGATGATGACGGTGAGACTTCTACGGCACAATGGAATGTATGGGGAGATGTCCGTGATAGGATGATTTCACTTCAACAATCGATGAATGAACATTTACAAGATGATCGTCGTGGAGAATTAGTCCGTGAGGGTGTGAAAATTGCTATTGTTGGACCACCGAATGCAGGGAAATCCAGTTTATTTAATGTATTGGCCCAACAGGATGCTGCCATTGTGAGTAATATTGCTGGGACGACAAGAGATGTCTTATCAGTATCATTGGATTTAGGTGGAGTGAAATGTACCCTACAGGATACTGCAGGAGTCCGTTCGCAAACAGAAGATGTTCTAGAATTGGAAGGTATCCGTCGAGCTCAAACAGTAGCGGAAAAGGCTGATTTAGTCGTTGCGATGATTGATGCGACCGAAATTTCAACTGGTTTACAGACTGTGGAAGAATTCCTCAAGGGACGGAATCATAATGACGATTCTGACAAGATGTTGCTGGTCTTGAACAAGTTAGACTTGAAAGGGGACGATGATCACAAGGTATTGAGCCACACGGTGTCCAGTAACCTATCGTTCAAGGGAACGTATGAAATCTCTTGTGCGACATTACAGGGGATTGATACATTTCTTCGTGCATTAAAGGAGGAAGTCATTACACGGACTACCAATCAAGATGATGAAAGTATTACAGAAGGTGCGATCATTACTCGAGCTCGTCATCGAAGACATGTCGAGACAGCATCCGAAGCCTTGGGACGATTTATCCAACTAAGTAATCAGGGTACATTTACTGTCGATATGGCAGCAGAAGAATTGAGATTGGCATCATCTGAGCTTGGTCGGATTACTGGTGCTGTCGACGTCGAAGATGTTTTGGATGTATTATTTTCCGATTTTTGTATCGGTAAATGATTGTTTACGTTTACAATTCTACGAGAGAGCGAGACAGGCATGTGTGTACCATGCAATTCTAATTTACGGTAGCAGTTCATCGTCGACAAACCCGCTCCCCTTCCCAGCTCCATGCCCCCAGTGACATTCATCTTTTCTACGAGGAGCTTTATTCAACGTCTTTCGATGAACCAATAGCTGGTAGTCGTAATTGAAAGGATGATTGATTTTCAAAGCGCTGCCGGAGATTTATTTCGATGACACCCATAATCTCATGTTGACTTTGTGTCGTCCCACCCAAACTTTTCGGTAGGACATCACGAGAAAAGAATTGTTGGATTCGTTCGGGTGTACAATCCCATACTAACTTTTCAGACAAATGTGTAGAAAAGAATGGTCGACAGATAGCATAGGCGGCAGAAAATTTTGGTGGTGTATTCCAACAGGGTACATCACATACTTTAATGGGAAAGGAATCTCGACATAAGGCTCGGATCCCATTGACAATATACATGGATAAATTTTGGACTGTCATCCCCTGTAAGTCCCCAATCCAGACTGTCCCATTCCGTATCGAATCTAAATCTGGTTGCATCGCAGTTAATAAAAAATATAATCCAGTAAATTCTTGTTCTACCGTCAATTCCTCATGATGATATTCGATATCTGTCAATGCTTTTAATTGATAGGAAAGGATCCAACGTTTAGATATCAGATCTTGATGTATCGATTGGATGAAATTTGGTCTGGCATATAAAAATGTTTCTACACTTTTGATTGCCTCATAGACGGTTGGATGTTCGGGGATATGATAGAATTGTTTAAATTTTTCCATCCGTATCATCCGATTCTTCCCTTTGTTAGATTGATTCTTACATATCAAGGCATGAGAGACAAATTCAAATTCAGATATGGGTCGAATTATCATGACATTCTGATTCTGATGTGGACTATTATTGTTGTTGTGATTCATTCGTCGTAATTCATCTTGTAAACTAATGACCCATAGACGTTCCTCTTCATTTAGATGAGGTGGTGGTGGCCGTACATATTGCTCCTCTGGAAGATTTCCACTTCTCCGTTTGTTCGATGCCATCAACAGACTCATCCTTTACGTAACCTGATTTTTTGGCGGATGATATTTCCAAGTGAGATTGTACTAGGGTACCGTAGATGCTATCCAAGGAGATGTGAAGAACAAGTTGAACTTTTTCAGAGAGATACGATGAGGATGACGATTGATCGAGAATCGAAACGCCACTTTGCTCCCCATCCTCTCACATTCTCGGTTTGAGTTGAAAAGAAGACGAGAAACGGACATCGTTCTTGGCGCAGCTTTCTTTATCACGCCTCCCCCCGTTGGGCATATATGTCCAGTCTGTAGGGAAAAAGCTGTGGATCGTGTAACCTCCTTGAACCCCCAGCGACCCATGGCTGCGCCGGGGTCGGGATCTTACCTACGTCCTCTGATACTATCCGTACCCGCGTCAGCCTATAGGTACCTACTCTCGAGTATCCTACAGCCACTGTCACAGTCACCACTGTCTCTATCAAACTCACACTGGGCGACACCATGAACAAAAAGCACATAATTTTTGACTATCGAAAATTTCAGGGTCGTCTAGTACGTTGTAGTAGAAATGGAATGGGACATGTTGACATCCATCCCGGTGCCTATGGGCTATGAGCTATGTGCTATGACGGGATATCATATGTCATACCTACTTTCTCGGTCGACGTCGAAGAGTATCGCATGGTTTCGCGTACGTCAGTAACTGTAACCGTAAACGACCGAATCACGGCAAGACCGGCCCTGCGCAAAACCACGACCAAGAGACAATTATCAAAATGACTGGATGTATCAATGATTGTGTCCTACAGTCATCGTCATATCCGTCAGCGGACATCTCGGCCTTATGCCAGAGAGCTACAACCTATAACTGCCGGTCTAGAGACCGAGGGCAATGTCGACAGCCTTTCCTCGTCGACATTCATATCACCAAACCGTGGTGTAGAAGCGATTCGCAAGTTATTGACTTCAAAAACTACTTTTCGCTTGTTTGCCCGATCGAAGTGAATTGATAGAAAAGCGCCATGAGTCAAACATCGACAGCTTCCAAACTCAGTCACACCAATCCGAGCAACGATGAACTCCTCCAGACGATTTCCGAACCTGATGTTGTCTCCATTTCCAGTAACCTCGCAGGCCAGCAGGAATGCTCGTCGATCCGTAAACACCAAGCCAGCATCTCGCTCTATGCGGTGGGATGTGAGGTCCATGACAACTACGCGGCTAGCGCCGAGGACAGACTGAACTTTGGTCAATTCAAAGTCCCTGGTCGAGAAGGACACATTGAAAGTTTGCATAAGATCTACGATTACGTATGTCGAGGTTTCGACCGGCGAATCAATCAATGGGTGGGAGAATCATCGGTTGCTATTGTTGGTGGGACCTCAGGTACTGGGAAGTCGACTCTGATTAAGCAGTTTCAACATGAGCTCCGCGAGAAGAGCAAACATGCAAACGGTCCTTGCATGCCATTTTTCATCGAGGGAAAATTCGACGAGCTCGTCGGTGCTGATCCTTTCTCTGCGATTGTGGAAGCCTTTACAGGCTTCGCTGAGGACATGATACAAAGAGACACACAAGAACTTGAACATATCAGGTCCTGCATACAGAAACAGCTTGGAGCAGAAGCTGCAGTTTTGACCACCGTCGTTCCGATGCTGAAGGTCGTGATTGACTGTGAAGATGAATCAGTTATGAATGGATCCAAAGAAAATGCGATGAACAAACTCAAGTACATTTTCCAGACATTCGTCGGTGCTATCAGTACTCCACAACGACCTGTCATCATGTTCCTGGATGACTTGCAGTGGTGTGATTCGGCCTCGTTGGATCTTATCCTTGCGCTACTGACTGATCTTGACATGAAGTATTTCATGTTCATCGGTTCGTACCGATCAGATGAAGTGGATCCTGATCATGACCTGCTGAGGGGTTTAGAAGCCACCACGATTGTTCAGCCAGTAACCCGTATCGAAATGTCCAATCTACCAAGAGATGAACTGAACTTGTTGCTTTGCAACGCACTCCAGCGAGAAGGAGAGGACGATACTATGGAACTTACTGAAGTCATATTCGAGAAGACATCAGGGAATATATTCCACTCAATGCAGATTCTTGAAGAGTTGCAACGAATGAAACGATTAACGTTCTCTCGTCAGACGTCTCAATGGGAGTGGGACCTGGAGGTCGACAGTCTTGATCATCTACTTTCGGACGATGTGGTTAAGGCAGTGATGGGGAAGATTTCCCATACGGATCCCGATCTGCAGCGCGTACTGATACTTGCGGCATATACTCGTTCTGGGATAGATGTCGACACGTTGTCGCAGCTGACAGTCATCAACGGTCAGTTGATTTCATCGGATGAGCTTCTTCCGATGCTTGACAAAGCAGTCTTGGGTGGCCTTTTGGCGAACACTGTGGGATCAAGGATCTATAGTTTTGGACACGATCGAATCCAGGAAGCAGGTGAGTAAGTAGCATATACATGTACACCGAGGGTATGATATTGACTTTCTGACTGTCTGGATGATATGTGTGCCCGACCAGCTTATCGCATGATTCCCCAGGGTGAAGAACGAGATGATCTTCAGTTGCGTCTA
>Ga0194115_10007026_pt1 | contig 11274 bp, 21 predicted proteins | sample TA2MahsurfametaG_3_FD_148656 | JGI IMG/M metagenome (GOLD analysis project Ga0194115, IMG submission 148656) | Freshwater microbial communities from Lake Tanganyika, Tanzania - TA2015002 Mahale S4 surface | ecosystem: Environmental > Aquatic > Freshwater > Lake | place: Tanzania: Lake... | reverse complement strand
TATTAAAAATTGAAATATCTCCGCGAATGGAATATCCATGTGCAGAGATATTCAGGAGTATCTAAAAATGATATTAAAATTCTATCCGACCAAAAGGATATCCGGTCTTAGCTTCAGATATCTCAACTCCAGACTCATCAAATTCCAGTCTGATATTGTCGGAGTTGCCGTCAATAAACCATCCATTTTCTACCAGCAACTCGAATACCTGTTCCTCTGTGTCTGGAACATTGCCTTCCATTTTGTGTCGAGACACATCATTCACATCAAACCCGCCTACATCATTGCCCCAGACGTCAAAATAATGTACAAAATGCATGATATTTCTCCCGATATTTGAAGACCGGTTTTGGTCTTCATTTTCTTTATCGGACTTTTTTGACTTTTCTTTAGCCAAATTTTACCCAAGGAAGTGTTTTTTCTTCCAAGGGAGTGATATTTAATGCATTTTTTTTTGTTACAGTTTGTATCTATAGGTGGTGATGTGTCGGCCATGGGGGGTAGACCCGAATCAGACTTTTTATTTTGACTGTTCGCTGTCTCACATATTCAGCGCTTTATACTTAACACTAAATATACATACATCTACCCTTTACACAAATCACTGTGTTTGTATAATCGCGAAAGCGTTAGCGGTAAAAAGAAAAAAGAAACCGTATAAGATTATAGCTTATAACTTTACAGTATATATAAAAAAGTTATCCAGCTAAAGCATATTCAACCAATTCTCGCGGAGTTCCTTCTTTACTAAAATAAAATATTTTACGGTCGCGAACGATTCTCACGGTCTCAAAATCGAATTGTATCTTAACACCAGTCATAAATGTATCGCAATCGTCTGTAGTCCAACCGATACGCTCGCCGTCTAAAAAAACTTCGAACATAATGCACCCCCGTTTAGAGATTATTCACTGCTCACCATTTACTTGTCGGCCTATCACCGAAATACTTTAGCGGTTGAATTAAAATTGTAATAATATCAACGAAAATAATTCTTAACAGATAATTGTTGACACTGGCATGCCGCTTGCGATAGTGTATTTAACACAGCACAATGAAGTGCAGTGAATGAATCGAGGTTTCCGATGTTTGATTTACTATCCGGTTTTATTGTTTTAACGGTAGCGCTTACGGTGATTTTTACAGTTTGTGGATTTTTACTCAACGAAAAAGGAAAATAATATGAGAGTACTTTTCAAAAATCGAGTTTTTAAGCTTAACATTGGTCGAATCTTGCAAGAATATAACGACGAAACATTTCACCACATACTCGGTGTAACGCTCAACGGTCGTCGCTTTCATATTGTTCGCGATCACGATTCACGTCTCTGGGAGTTGATTAGCACTAAAGTTTTTAACTGATGTTCCGATATGTATTATGGTACGGTTCGCGCTAAATAACAGTTGACAACGGGTTGTCCGTTGCGATATGTTCTTAACACCCATACGGGTATATCGGAGGTTTAATATGATTATTGGGACAACATCAAACACTCAGATGATTAACTTGTTACCTTCAGTTGTTGCGACAACTAATGCCGAAACTGTTTCGACTCGATATAAACATATCCAAACCAGTGATGTATTGGACGAATTAACGAGTCAGGGTTTTAATCTTGTGACTCAAAACGGAAAACGCACCGAACACGCAAAACACGGTTTGTTATTGGTAAATAAAGAAATCGGTTTTGTTGATAATTCAGGTTCGGACAATTATGCAACGGTTTCACTGTTTAACAGTCACGATGGTAAATCAGCTGTTACGCTTGTTTCTGGTTTTTTCCGGCAAATTTGCAGTAACGGCATGATTAGCGGTAACGCTAATGAATGGTTAAAAATTCGACATTCACAAAAGGGCTTTGAACTAATCGGTTCGACAGTTGAGCAATTGCCTTTTAAAATTGCTGCATTTCGTGATTTTATTAATCTAGCGCAAAAAACAATTTTAACAGCTGAACAAGTAAACGAGTTAGCTAACCGTGTTTTTGACAATATAAAAAACATTCGGCCAATTGATAGCGCAGATAGTTTATTAATTTACCGTAGACACGAGGATATCCAATCGGATGTTTGGACAATTGCTAACCTAATTCAAGAAAACGCAGTTAAGGGTGGCATGCGGTCTGCGAATAGTAACCGAAATTTGCGCGCGTTGAATAGGTTAAATTCACAAAATAAATTAACAGGTTTGATTATGAACCATGTTTCCGATTATGTTAATGAGCTAAATGCGGCGTAAAAACAATGTTTCTTAATTTTATTTTTATGAGGTGATGTGATGGGTTTAGATATGTATCTACACAAACGTGTATATATTGGCGCTAATTTTGAACATAACGAGGTCAAAGGTAAAATCGAACTAGAATCAAGGGGTAAACCTGTGAAAATTAACTTCAAAAATGTTACATCTATTATTGAAAAAGTCGCATATTGGAGAAAAGCAAACGCGATACACAATTGGTTTGTGCAAAATGTACAAGACGATGTTGATAATTGTGCGGAATATTATGTTTCATTTGAACAATTAGTAGAATTAAGGGAAACATGTATTAATGCACTTGAAACTAAAAACGCTGATTTACTTGAACCAGTTGAAGGGTTTTTCTTTGGTTCGACAGAAATCGATGATTATTATTGGAATGATATCAAGTACACTATTGATGCGTTGAGCGATTTAGACGAAAATGCGAGTTATTTTTACAGTTCCTCTTGGTAAAATTTTAAATAAATTGAGGTGTTAGATATTTCGTCAACCGGTGAGTGAGGTGAAAAATGGGATGTATAGTTATAAATTTTTATACAAAAGAGCGCATAGAATTAAACGAACGCGATGAAAAAATTGAGCAAAATATAAAAACAGAAAAAAAAATAAATACAGATAAGGCAAGCAACGCTAGAAAAGAACACAACGACCGTGTTAAACGACAATATAGACTAAAATCGGAGAAGTGATGGCAATTTTGCATGTACTAACAAGAGACACGCGGAAAAAGTTATATCACTCCCGTAAAGGGTTGACGGAAAATAAGGAACAAGCAACGGTTTTCAAGAGTCTGAAACATGCTGAGCGCTGCGCAGTAAAACGATATAGTCCGCGTTTAATTTGGGAACACGCTGCACCAAATGAATGGTTGTACAGAGACCTAATAAAATGGACAGTAACCATAACTGAAAGTGATACAATATGAAACAATTCGACCAAACTTTGCTCAACAATGCAATTCTTGCTGCAGTGTTTCAACAATGTAAGGAACGGGGTTTTGATTTTGACGCAATCGAACCGAATCACAGAATATCTTGGGGCAATTCAAAGTTAAAACTCGATGGGATTGCGAGCTTTAATTTACCGCCGGTTAGTACCTGTCCAGCACGTGGTGTGTGTGAAAAGTATTGCTACGCTACGCAAGGACTGCAATGGATGGCATGCGGTTATAAGCGCAGGGTTGCTGCATTTAAGTCAACTCTCTCCGAAGAGTTCGTAACCCTGATGGTTGCTCAATTAATCACTGAGCGCGTTAAAATCTTGCGCGTACATGACTCCGGTGATTTTTATTCACCACAGTATCTGCTAAAATGGTTCAAAATTGCAGAATCACTCCCTGGAGTAACTTTCTATGCATATACAAAACAGATTTTGCTGATGAAAAAACTTGCTGAATTTCAACCCGCAAATTTCAAACTAATTCAATCGTTGGGTGGAAGGTTTGACGCATCCATAGATAAGTCAAAACCACATGCGCGTATTTTCAACAATGTTGAAGAATTACTTTCCGAGGGTTATACCGACACGTCAGAATCAGATTTTCCTGCAGCAACTCCCGGAGTGTCGCTTATTGGTCTTGTTATTCACGGTACAAAACGAAAACAATTTAGACAAGCGGATATGGATGATTAAAATGGAGTACCTATCATTTAATTATTCTATCAGTGATTGCTCGCGATGAATTCAATCGCGATGCAAGCGTATCTGATAAACGATATATAGGGTTGGAACGCTAAACTAAAAAATATTCGGGATGTATGATTTATGTCCGTTTAAGAGCAAAACGGTTTTGGTTGTTATTGGTAAAATTCCAGTACTAAATAACTTCGAGCTATAGTTACTTATCGGAGAAAAAACTAAATAAATGCTGATAACTATTTTATTGATATTAGTATTTTTAGTTATATATGGGGTGTCTGAATGAAACTATTATGGTTATTTTTTACAGTATTAATGGGTTGCGCGTGTTCGACAACCAAATCAATGCAATTGACTGCACCCGCTCAAATTGAGCCAATTGTTCAACGTTTCGTTGCGGATTGCCGTAAAAGTTTACCTGAGAATGTATGTTCGCCACCGATTAAGTTATATATATCCATTAACACAATAACCGAGGATGGTGTTCTCGGGCAGTGTACAACATATCGGGAACCGTTCGATGATATTAAATTTATTGAGATACAACCGAACGTTGTAAACAGTTATCAATTATGGGCTGTTATGTATCACGAATTATTTCATTGTGTATTGAATAAACCACACTACGATACCGAGTATGATATAATGAACGCATACGAGAGCCCTGACGTTACTCGCATTCTATACTCGGATTGGGATTTTTTTGTCCAGCGTGTATTTCAACGGGAGTAACTATGGAAGATTATACAAGAATTCAGGTAAATGCGGCAATACGATACCTAAATCGCAAGCAATGTGAGTACGTCCTAGATTATAAGTCATGTCGGTTTTGGTCAAACCACATAGTATTATTGTATAATAGTCTCGTAAGGGAGTGAATTTTTTATGGAAAAGGAACGAGCCAAGCGATATAACTCCGGTAAACCACCACTTGACTTGCTACCACTTGACCTCTTGACCGGACTAGCTCGCGTGCTAGAAATGGGTGAAAAAAAGTATGGTCGGAATAACTGGCGGAAAGGCGCACCAGCGACTGAACAGGTTGCTTGCTTGCTCAGACACCTACAGCCGATTATGGAAGCTCTAAACGCCGATAAAGGGTCTGAATTTTTATATGATACGGAGTCGAGCCTACCGCACGTTGACCATATACTATTTAACGTTATCTCGCTCCGGCTTGCATTGGAAACCGAGTATGGCATCCCGCGTGACCCAATACTTAACAAAGTTCTTGACACATCCGGTGGTGGTTGTTAACATTCTTAAAGGGAGGAAATTTTTATGGACATCTATACATTCCTAAATCTAAACGAGTTCGAAGACCTATGTTTACTTCGTCTTGGAAATTCGGAACGGTCAATCAAAACTCTACGTTCCAATATGGAACACAATGCCGCTCAATCATATGCTAAATCTGTCCAGGAAATTGATAACATTATAAATAACTTAATGCGAGTTAAGCTCGATATCGAAAACGTTTCAACCCGACTCACCAAGGAGATTTCTAATGACAAAAATTGATTGGGCTAAACTTAAAGCTTCCAAACCTAAGACCGAACCCATGTTTGCTATTATCTTCGGCGCATCGGGTGCGGGCAAGTCTACCGCGCTCGGTACGTCCGGTCTGAACACCCTTATCTTGCATGGCGCAACCGAGAACCATGCGGGCACCAATGCGCGTTTATATGGAAGGGACAAAATTTTTCCAATGGACTATACTATTCGAAACGAGAAAGGTGCAGTAGATCCCGACGCATCATATCGCAATCTATTGACAATTCTCAGAGACGAAGAAATTTCTAAACAATTTGAAGCAGTTGCAATTGACTCCTGGACAGAACTACAAACAGTTATTGGAGAAACTCGTGAATTCCGAGAAGCGTGCCTTACCGACAAAGGGAAACATAATAAATTTGCGGAATCGGACGAATACACTCGTCGCATCAATCAGATTGTACATGCGTGCCTTCATATCCATAGTAAAGGACTTCATGTATTTACTACATGTGCGGCCATCATCAAAGACACCGACAGCGAAGGTTCTGACGTTTCGGCGAAACCGAACCTCAAAGGATGGTCTGTGGGAGAAGATCTAGTACGCAACTTTCCGGATGTGCTGTATGTTCAGCTCGTTCGCGTAGTTAATGATAAGGGAGACGAAGTATCGAAGCATAAGTTTTTGTTTAATCCCAAGGTTAGCGCCGAAGCTAAAGACGCAGGTGGTAAAGTGACAAAGGTTTCTTTTAGTAACTTTGCGCCCCGTATTACACACTTTAAGCGTGAAGACCTACCGCACGATGCCGATGTAGATTTGTCTAAAATTATTAAATCAAGAGGAAAAAGAAATGAAAACTAAAAGTAAATTAAAAACTCATAAAAAAATAATTTTACTTTCGTCGTTGGTAGGATTAATTTGTGTCGGACTTGGTGTTCTAGCATATAAATCGGTTAAACCGCCACAATGTATTGATGTAATTCGAAATGCAGCTGATAATAATAATCGTAAAATGATTATGCCTAACAGGGATGGTGGTGTTTTTCTTTTATTGCAAGAAGAAACCGGTGGAGTTCGTTTTATTGGATATATCGGTCCAAAATCAGCGGAAAGTTTGGCAGAAGATATGGCAAAATCAGGATTGCTTCAAATTCGTGTTGAAAATACAGGGCAATGTGAAGCAGAAAGTGGGTTAATTTACACGGTTGTCGAAGGTAATTATATGATTGCAGAACCTGTACCAGAATCACATGGACCAACATAAGAGGTAAATATGACAGACAAAGAACTCGAAGAACTCAACGTGTTTCGGATCAAAGAGGGTCTCACACCTTTATATCGCAAAGAGCGGTCATGTATGAAATGTCGAGTCAAATTTATTTCCGTTGACACAAGACTCTGTAACCGCTGCAATATTCATAACAAGTCTTATACGAACGCGGATGAAAGTAGATACGGGATTAATTATGTCTCAAGAAAGAGTGGGTAATACATGAATGACCCGATTATATTTGGTTCGGATACGCGCAACAATGTTGTGAATGTTAGCATCAAGTATGGTCGGGTCTACGTTTATTCCGAAACCGCAGGTAAAGTTACTTGTGGTGTTGATACATTCAATCCTTGGATGCTTGCACACGAGCCGTTAGATGGACAGTTTGAAGAACTAGAGGGTACAAATTTTTTCAGATATATAAGACAATTCAAAAATGAAAAAGACTATCGCAATGCGCGCGAAAACTGGAGATACCGTGATATATGGTCGCCTGGTAGTCTACCGGAACAATATCTCATCGCAAGTGGTACAACGTATTTTAAAGACTCAAACCCGAAAGATATAGGGACATTATTTTTTGATATCGAGACAACAGGTCTTACCCACGACTACAAGTCTCGCGTTCTACTTATATCGAACACCTTCCGCAAAAACGGTCAAGTAACTAAGAAGCTATTCGCGGTTGATGATTACGATGATAAAACCGGTTCGCCCGATAATGCAATGCTTAACGACTGGGTTAAGTGGGTTCGGGAAATTGATCCAAGTATTATGGTAACTTACAATGGATGGAACTTTGATATCCCTTATATCATGTATTGTGCGTGGAAACATGACGTGCGATTGACGCTTGGTCGTGACGGTAGCGAGCTGCAGATTTCTAAGTTTGAGAGTAAATTTCGACAAGACCAGAACCGAACTATCGCATATAAAGAGCCCAAGATATTTGGACGTGAGCAGGTGGACTTGTTCTTTACTACGCAAAAATATGATATAGGGAAGAAGTTTTCTAATTATCGCCTTAAAACCGTAGTCAAGGAAGCAGGGCTGCAAAAGGAAGGGAGGCAGTTTTATGATGCGGGTCTTATCTTCAAGCGCTGGCATGACCCCGCTGAACGCATTAAGATTAAACAGTATGCGATTGATGACGCAGATGATACTATGTCTGTTTATGATTTGGTTATTGACGGTTTTTTCTACCCGTCTCAGAACGTCCCTAAGACGTTTCAAACGATGTGCATGAGTGCTAGTGGCTCCCAGATCAATTCGATGCTCCTACGGGCTTATTTGACCATCGGACACAGTATCCCACAGGCATCCGAGAAGAAGAAGTTCCAGGGCGCAATCTCAAAAGGTTATCCAGGTATATATCATAACGTGCACTCACTTGACGTAGCATCGCTTTATCCGTCAATTATCCTGACTTATAACGTCACTGATAAGGAGAAAGACCCGAATGACTATGTTATTTACATGGTTAGATATTTTAGAGAACAGCGTTTGGTGTATAAGAAGCTTGCCGCAGAGGGCTCCGCTTATTATAAATCGATGGATGCCGTTGCGAAGGCGTTCCTCAACTCGTTCTATGGGTTTTACGGAACAAAGGGACTACACTTCAGTTCTCCGCACTGTGCGTCCGAGGTCACACGTTATGGACGAGAAATCCTAACTACCGCAATGGATTGGGCAAAGGGCAAGGGATACGACATTGTTTTAGTCGATACCGACTCAATTAAATACTATTGCCCACATGAACCACTCACGCCCGAAGTAACTGCGATTAACACAAAGGAAGTCAACGCGCTATTCCCGTCAGGAATTAAGTGGGACGATGAAGGTATCTATAAAGTATTCGTCGTAGTTAAATCGAAAAACTACATAATGGTTGACAGTAAAGACAAGGTTAAGTTAAAAGGCTCCAGCATGAAGTCTTCAAAACTTGAACCGAGCTTGAAGTCTCTGCAAAAAGATATAATCGATATGCTTATCGGGAGGAATAATGAATCCATTCAAGCGATATATGAAAGACACTCCAAAGATGCGGCGAAAATACGGGACATCGGACAATGGGCAAGTCGAAAGGCCATCTCCGAGCGTACAATCAATTCTACCCGAAAAAACGAAAGACTTCTTGTTGAAGCTCTCGCAGGAGAGTCGTATCAATTGGGCGACAGATTTGAGTTTTACTACACCCGTGATGGTGTACTTAAACTATCTAGCAAATATGATCCACAAAACCCAGACCATGATGTCAAAAGAATCCTCGGTAAAATCTACAAAACCTGCCAAGTCTTCACAAACGTCGCAGATACCGCATCATTAATTAACTTCACATTATCGAAACATAGCAAGGAATATAATGATATGGTTAGGGAAAAGGTTCTTAAAGAGAAGTATAAAAAACTAACAGCGAAGACCGCACTTGAACAAATGCTTCAACTGCTTCAAAATGAAAAAGTTCAAGTTATCATTTCAGATAACTATGACGCGAACGATTATATTAGTTTTTTGGGTCGCATTGAATCTGATGTGTTTACTGAAAAACCCAAGAAGAACGCAAGGGTAAAGAAGAATGAAAATCCACAGCAGGACGCTGGAATGCGCAACGGGCAGAACGACGATGGAGATTTTCGAATTTAAATACGAACCAGAAAAAGAAACTATTGACGAATTTCTCACATATGTTAAATTTCGATTCCCAACGCAGGAAATTGAGATTTTCTACGGCGGAGCGAGAGTGAAGATTCTAAAGAAGAATCCTAACCCACCGAAGAAGGAAGATAATCATGCAGGATGGAACGAAGGCGACAACATATACGAGTTCCGAGAGTCAAACACCAAAGCCAAAGTCCGTCGAAACAAATAAATTTGTTGTTGCAAGGCTTGATATTTACCACTCTCCGGGTTGGTTTACTATGCAAGAATATGACAATTACCAAGATGCATACATTTATTGCGATATGTTAAATACGGATACGAATATGATTCATCGTGTTTTTGAAGAGGAACCCACCGATGTTCTTCAGTGATTTAACATCAGACTGTTACGAAGATATTTGGAATGCACCCATGGGTAATGAATATTCTATACAATTTAAACGCGAAGGTGAGCGTGAATGGAGCACATTGGATTATGCTGTAAGTAAAGAAACCGCAATTAACTTATATAACGAAACAAAGGTTGATGGGTTTAGTGGCGTGGAATACCGATTGGTTCGTCTTAGTCGTTACCCACCATGCTCTGTTCAAGAAATTCTTAAAACACACAAGGTGTCAAAATGAGTAAAGAAAGAGATTATCCCCCAGAACGCGAAGATTGGCTAATGACTGTAGATTTCGCTTTGAAAAAATCCCGGTATGGTTGTCTATTATGCGATAAGAGTCATCTGATAAAGAAATGTCCCAACCGAATCACTTATGCGGAAGCGCTGGCAAAGATGCGAGGTAAAAACAAGAAAGAAGAAAAACAAGAAGAAGAACATTATATTAATCCACATAATTATGGGTGGTAAATTCAAGTACTCTTGACAATAGTTGTTGACAGATTATTAACAGTATTGTATTCTTAACATCGGAGGTGCTAATGACGAAACGAGTCACTCATAATAAAGGTGTTCTGGCTAGTCTTGAATGGTCTTCGTAAGCGCGTTCGCGGTCATAGTTTTAAATATTTGGATTGAGGTTAATATGAATATTTTCTTTAGTTCTCGACTTGAACTGTCATTGAAGAAATACGGCGTTATTCTAAGACTCGATCTCAATGACTGGGGAGTTCAATTTAGAAATTCAAAAACAAGCGCAGTTAAATCAATAATTTTTGGTCCATTTCATTTGAATTATATTAATTATGAAAAGATGAATGAATCGCTTCAAGAAATGATTGCCGCGTTTGAGGCATCCGAGCCAGACGTGGAACAATATATGATGTCTGAACTTGAAGATATTAATATTCCAAAAACATTGAATTGAGGTGCACTATGTTGTTGACGTTGATTGTTCTTTCCCTCGCTACTGTTAAAAACGAAACACCTCAAACTAAATTGCCGAAACTGCAATGTTTGAATCCGGTTAAAGGTTCGACAAAACTTGAACCGACCAATGATGTGGGTACAGAAAAATGTATTGCTGTTCCTGATAGTCAAAAATCTGAAAGAAAAGTTAAAAAATAACTGAAAACTTTTAACACTTGCGGGATGTAGCCCAACGGGTAGAGGCAGCAGAATTAAAATCTGCTAAGTGTGGGTTCGAATCCCACCATCCCGACCATTTGGAGGTAATATGAATAGAGTTTGTTTTATGCTTATTGGCAGACAATCTGACGAAGATGAAGTAGAGCTATTGCTATTCGAGGACGAAGATGATGCGCAAAAACAAGCTAGTGATTGGGTTGAAGATAATAAATATAGTAAAGAAAAGATATCACTAATCAAAACATTTGTTAGACATAGTTCAAAACAACTAACTGCGCGCACGGGTGGAAAATAATATGTACACAATCTATGCAATTATCGACGGCGAAGAACATTCTGTTAGCATAAATGTACCGGAAGACCAACTTGAAGAACGACTTGATAAGTTATCGCGTAAACATGAATTTAAAAA
>Ga0194115_10007025_pt1 | contig 11275 bp, 10 predicted proteins | sample TA2MahsurfametaG_3_FD_148656 | JGI IMG/M metagenome (GOLD analysis project Ga0194115, IMG submission 148656) | Freshwater microbial communities from Lake Tanganyika, Tanzania - TA2015002 Mahale S4 surface | ecosystem: Environmental > Aquatic > Freshwater > Lake | place: Tanzania: Lake... | reverse complement strand
TAAAACAGATAAATCAATATATAAGAAGATGAAATGGCGTCCCGTACGGGATTCGAACCCGTGCTGCCAACGTGAAAGGCTGGTGTCCTAGGCCTCTAGACGAACGGGACAAGGCCGGAAGGCGCGTTCATTAGCCCTAGTTGCGTCCCGCGCCTAGCCCCCCTTGGCCAATTATCGCCCGAACCTTGCCAGAAAATCTTCTTACGGCTTTTGTGGCGCCTCACCTCACACCCTGGCCCCTCATCATGTCGGAAAAGCCCTGTCGGCTCTATCTCATCACCCCTCAGCGGTTTGACCCATTGGTCTTTCGCGATTCCCTCGCGGCGGCGCTCGATGCCGGGGATGTCGCTTGTTTGCAATTGCGCCTCAAGGACGCAAACGATGATGACATTGCGCGCGCCACGGAAGCCCTGATGCCCATCGCCGCTGCGCGGGATGTTGCGTTTCTGTTGAATGACAATGCCGCGCTCGCGGTCAAGCTTGGCTGCGATGGCGCCCATCTCGGCCAGGGAGACGGCAATCATGCCGAGGCGCGTCGGCTACTCGCTGGGCGCATTCTCGGCATCACTTGCCATGCTTCACGCCACCTTGCGATGGAAGCTGGCGATCTTGGCGCGGATTATGTGGCGTTTGGCGCCTTCTACCCAACCGAAACCAAAGAGACCGTGCATCGTGCGGGGCCAGACATTCTCGCTTGGTGGGATGAAATGTTTGAAGTTCCCTCCGTTGCGATTGGCGGAATCACTGCAGAAAATTGCGCCCCGCTTGTGCAGGCAGGTGCGGATTTCTTGGCGGTGATCGGCGCAGTGTGGAAAAACCCAAACGGCCCAGCGGAGGGTGTTTGCGCGATGAATGATGCCATCCGCGCCGCTCTCAACCATTGATGCCTGATCAGTTTACGGGCTGATCACCGGGCACGCTTCGCGCCGAGGCGGCAATGGCTGCCATGTCTAGTCTCCCTCAAGACGCAGGACTCGAAACGGGCCGCGTCAGGGGGCAGAAAAGAACCAGCCGCATGGCGCGTCCTTGATCAGGATCAATATCGCCATGAATCGCTCCGCTAAATTACAGGTCCAATCGCCTGGGCCATGCGCCCATAGGCAAGCGGAGGAAGCTTATCATGCCAAGCGATGCAGCAAGTGCGCCGCGGCGACTGACTATTCGGAAGGTCACGCCCGACCGCCCCTGGGTATGGCTGAATGCCGGCTGGCGCGATTTGATGACCAATCCCCGCATTGGATTTTTTTACGGCGCCGCCTTGGCCGCTGCGGGTTGGTTACTGATGATGATCCTGCTTGGCGTGCGCTCGGCCTGGGTGATTCTGCCAGCATCGGCTGGGTTTTTCATGATCGCCCCCTTGCTCGCGACCGGGCTTTATGAGGCAAGTCGGCTCCGTGCTGAGGGCAAAGCCGTCACATTCAGCGCCTGCCTTGCCGGCTTCACGCGCAATGGCCAGCAACTTGCTTTCTTGGGCGCTGTGCTGGTGATTCTGCATTTGTTCTGGGTGCGCGTTGCGGCACTCATTTTCATGCTGATGTTTGGCATCAATTTCACGCCAAGCCTGGAAGATTTGCCTTTGGCCATGTTGCGGTCCGACATGCTGCTGCCCTTCCTGATTGTTGGCACTGGCGCAGGCGCCATCCTGGCGGCGGTGGCTTTCGCGATTTCAGCGATTTCCATTCCCATGCTGGTGGATCGTGATGTCTCCACCATGGAAGCGATTGTGCTTTCCATACGCGCGGTCGTGACCAATCCAGGCGCAATGATCTTCTGGGCGGGCCTGATTGTAGTGTTTACCGCCTTTGCGATGGTGCCCTTCTTCCTCGGCCTCGCGCTCGTGGTGCCGCTGATCGGGCACGCCACCTGGCATGCCTATAAGGACCTCGTCGTCGAAGCCTGATCAGGGCCGCATGGTGAGTGCGGCGAGGCCCGTACCGCGCAAGGGTTCCGCCAGCCGCGCGAAATCACAGAGCAGCGGGCGGGTTTCGCGCGGGTCAATGATTTCCTCGACCCAAAAGGCCTCGGCGGTTCGGAAGGGGGAACGGAGCTTCTGCAAACGCTCGTCTATTTCAGCGATTTTCGCTTCACGATCTGTCGCGGCATTCACCTCAGCGGCATAGGCAGCCTCGATCCCGCCTTCCAAAGGCAGCGATCCCCAGCGCCCGGATGGCCAAGCATAACGGATGGAATAGCGCCCTGCTGGTTGATGCACGACACCGGCGACACCAAAGGCATTGCGCAGAATAACGGTGCACCAGGGCGCGCGGCATTGATTGACCGCCGCCATGGCGCGTACCCCCCAGCGGATAGTCGCGGTTTTCTCGGCATCCAACCCAACGGCGAAGCCGGGACAATCCATCAGATACACCACCGGCAAATGGAAGGTTTCCGCCATATCCACAAAGCGAATGATCTTGGCGCAGGCATCGGCAGTCCAGGATCCGCCCGAAAATACCGGATCGGATGCCATCACCGCGACCGGCAAGCCATCCAGCCGCGCGAGGCCCGTGATGATCGGGCGGCCAAACCAGCGGCCCATTTCGAAAAAACTGCCCTTGTCGAAGAGTGTTTCGACAATCGGGCGCATCTTATAGGCTTGTCGCGGATCGCGCGGGATGGCGCTGATCAGCTTGGCGTCGCGCCGCCCCGGATTATCGCGCGAGCGCAAGCGGGGCGATACCTCAAACACCGATTGCGGCAGGTAGGACAGGAAGCGCCGCGCGGCGGCGAAGGCTTCTTCTTCTGTCTCCACCGCGTCATCCACCGCGCCGGCCTTGCATTGAATCTCCCATCCACCCAGGTCGCGCTTTTCCAGGCTTTCGCCCAAGCGCGCGACCACCGGCGGGCCGGCCACGAACATGGCGGATGATTTCGTCATCACCGAATAATGCGCTGCCGCGAGCCGCGCCGCACCAAGCCCGGCGACCGATCCAAGGCCGAGGGTCACCACCGGCACCAGGCCAAGATTTTGCGTTGTCAGATGATAAAGCTGCGTGCCGCCAACGCCGCCCGGCAGATTGGCGCGCCCCGTGGTTTCAATGGTTTTGACCGAACCACCGCCGCCGGAGCCTTCAATCATGCGAATGATCGGCAGGCGCAATTCAGCGGCCATGCGTTCCGCCATGATGGGTTTTTCGCGAATGGTCGCATCAGCGCTGCCGCCACGCACGGTGAAATCATCGCCCACCACCACCACAGGGCGGCCTTCAATCTCGGCCCGGCCCATGACGCAGTTGGAAGGGGTCAGGGTGACCAGATCGCCCTTTGCGTCGTACTCGCCGCGCCCGGCAATGGCGCCGACTTCATGGAAGCTGTCCTTATCCACCAGCTTCAACACGCGTGCGCGCACCGTCAGCCGCCCGCCATCATGCTGGCGCTTCACCTTATCTGGCCCGCCCATGGCCTCGGCCATGGCTTGGCGGCGCTTCAGCTCATCGATTTCCGGTTGCCAAGTCATGTGGCGTTTCCCTGGTATCTTTCTGCCGGCAAGTGTCACGCGACTTACCGCACCCTGCAAGCGGGCGTTGTCGCAAGCCTCCGGAACCCCCATGATAGAAAGGCCCAGCCGCACAGAGACGCCGCCATGCCGATTGATGAAAGCCTGAAATTCCTGCCCGTAAACATCGCGGTCCTGACCGTGAGCGACACGCGCGATATGGCGAGCGACCGTTCCGGCCAGACGCTCCAAGACAGGATCGAAGCCGCGCGGCATCATTGCGTGGCGCGGGAGATTGTGAAGGATGATCCGGACGCGATTGAAGCCGTGCTGCGGCGCTGGATTGCCGACCCTGCCGTTGATTGCGTGATTACCACCGGCGGTACCGGCATCACCGGGCGGGATGTGACGCCGGAAGCCTTCAAGCGCGTCTTGGAAAAGGAAATTGAAGGCTTCGGCGAATTATTCCGCTGGATCAGCTTTCAGAAGATCGGCACGTCAACCATCCAATCCCGCGCCATGGGCGGCGTTGCCGGCGGCACCTATCTTTTCGCGCTGCCTGGTTCAACCGGCGCCTGCAAGGATGGCTGGGATGAGATTCTGCGCTTTCAATTGGATTCGCGGCACCGCCCCTGCAATCTGGTGGAGCTGATGCCGCGCCTATTGGAACATCTGAAGCCGGCCTAACCAACGGCGCGAGGGATAACCCCTCGCGCGTTATGCCTTACGCTGCCTTGGAAGTCGCCAAGGCCTTCCACACGCTCTCAGGCGTGGCCGGCATATCAATATGCTTCACGCCATCCCCGGCAAGCGCATCCACCACGGCATTGATCAGCGCCGGCGGGCTGCCGACCGCGCCAGCCTCCCCCGCGCCCTTCACGCCAAGCGGATTGGTCTCACACGGGACTTCGATGAAATCCACATCAATATTCGGCAGGTCATCGGCACGCGGCAGCGCGTAATCCATGAAGGACGCTGACAGAAGCTGGCCGCTTTCCGCATCAAAGGCCGTGCGTTCCAGCATGGCCTGGCCAATGCCCTGCGCCACGCCTCCATGCACCTGGCCGCGCACAACCAGCGGGTTCAGCGCATGGCCCACATCATCAATCACCACATAATTAGCGACCTTGATGATGCCCGTATCGGGGTCCACCTCCACCTCCGCAGCGTGGCAGCCATTGGGGAAGGTGTGGGATTTGATCTGCGCCACTTCCAGCGCATCCAGCAGCGTCACCTCCTGGCCCTTGGCAGCGCGCGCCTTCTGCGCTGCCGCCAATTCCAGAATGCCAATGCCCTTATCGGTGCCAACCACACCGAAGCGGCCATTGGCCGTGGTGAATTCAATATCCGCGACGGCGGCTTCCAAATGCTCAGACGCTGCCTTCTTGCCTTTTTCCACCACCGAAGCCGCTGTCACCAGAATGGCCTGGCCTTCGGAATAAAGGCTGCGCGCACCACCCGTTCCACCGCCCGAAGGCAGGCTTTCGGAATCGCCCTGGCGCACACGGATTTTTTCAATCGGAATGCCGAGTTCGTGACTCGTCAACATGGCATAGGCGGTTTCATGCCCCTGCCCCGTGCTTTGCGTGCCGACATAGACATCAACATATCCATCATCGGCAAAGCGCACAGCAGCGTTTTCCGTGGCATCACCGCCCGTCGCTTCCAGGTAATAGGCAAAGCCAATGCCACGCCTTTTGCCACGCCGCTGGGCGTCAGCACGCCGCGCCGCGAAGCCGGACCAATTCAGCCGTTCAAGCGCGGTATCCATGAGCTTGGCGAATTCACCGGAATCATAGCGCTGCCCCATGGCCGAGACGTAAGGCATGGCGGAAGACGGCACCATGTTGCGCTTCCTGATCGCAACACGATCCATGCCAATTTCCTGCGCCGCCGTATCGATCAGGCGCTCGACCAGATAATTGCTCTCAGGCCGGCCAGCACCGCGATAGGCATCCACCGGCACGGTATTGGTCATCACGCCCACAACATTGGCGTAGATGGCACCGAAATCATAAACACTCGCCAGCACCTTGGTGCCGGCACCGGTTGGGATGAAGGGCGCGAAAGTGTTCAGATAGGCGCCCATATTCGCCCAATTCTTTGTGCGCAGCGCGAGGAACTTGCCATCCTTGTCCAAAGCCAATTCACCGGCGGTGATGTTATCGCGCCCATGCGTATCTGACTGGAAGGCTTCCGTACGCTCGGATGTCCATTTCACCGGGCGCTTCAGCTTGCGCGCGGCGAAGCAGGTCAGCACATGTTCGGCATACAGAAACAGCTTCATGCCAAAGCCGCCGCCGACATCGGGGGTGACGACGCGGAAGTGATCTTCCGGCAGGTTGAAGACGCTGCCGGCCAGAAGCTTGCGCACAAGCCAAGACCCCTGGGTATTGGTGTGCAGTGTCCATTTGTTGCTGCCGGCATCATAATCCGCCACCGCCGCACGGGCTTCCATGCTGGCCACCACCACGCGGTTATTCACCACCGTCAGGCGGGTGACATGCGCGGCCTTGGCGAAAAGCGCATCGGTCTTGTCCTTGTCGCCGACATGCCAATCGAAGCAGGTATTGTTGGGCGCACTCGGCCAAACCTGCGGCTGACCAGGCTTGGTCGCGGTCGCAAGATCGGTGGCCGAGGGCAGGATTTCATAATCCACCTCAATCGCTTCCGCCGCATCGCGCGCCGCCTTGGCGGTTTCGGCGACCACAAAGGCCACCGGATCGCCCACATGGCGCACCACGCCTTCCGCCAGGGTCGGGCGCGGCGTGGAGGAAATGGCCGAACCATCAATATTCTTGAGCGGGATCAGGCAAGGCAGCGGGCCAAGCCCCTCGGCGGCCAGATCGGCTGAGGTATAAACCCCAAGCACACCCGGCATCGCCTTAGCGGCGGCGGTAGAAATGCTCTTAATCGCCGCATGGGCATGGGGGCTGCGCAGCACCACGCCATGGGCTTCGCCGGGCAGGCTGATATCGGCGGTATACTGCCCATCGCCTTTCAACAGCCTTGGGTCTTCCACACGACGAATTGATTGGCTGAGGCCGAATTTTGCCATAGCGGGCTACTCCCTGTTCTGCGTTCCTGCGTATCATTCAACAGGTTGGGGCGGGATGGAAAGAGGGCAAGTCCGCCTTCGCCGCGAATTGTCATCGGGCCACCGATTGCACCATGGGTCCGATCTTGTCAGTTTGGTTAGCTAACAAATAAGGGATTAAGCGTGATGTCCGGACAGGCAAAGCCACCAGGGCCCGAATCCATGCTCCTATCAGGTCGGCTTGGCGCCCAGCTTGTGCGTCAGGCGGCAGGCAGTTGGTGGGTCTTTATGCTCCGCGGCATCGCCGCGATTATTTTCGGGATTTTGGTGTTCCTTTTCCCCGGCCTCGGGCTCGCCTTCATCCTGGGCTTTCTTGGCGCCTGGATGGTGTTTGATGGCATTGGCTCAATCTACCAGGCCGCACAGGGTGGCCACCCAAGCGGTGAGCGTAGCCGAACCTGGCTTTGGATTGACGGCATTATCTCCCTCGCTGCCGCGGCGGTGATCCTTTTCGCGCCGGGGGTTTCGGCCATTGGCCTGCTGGTTGTCACAGCCGCCTGGTTCCTGCTGTCGGGCGGGGCGCGTTTGATGCTGGCCTTTCGGCTTTCGTCAGTGCTGCTGGGCTTGCTGGGCGCGGTGAATATCCTGATCGGCGCCTGGATGCTGCTGCGCCCGGGGCCGGGCTTGCTTGCGGTGATCTGGATGGTGGCGCTGGAGGCTGCCATCATGGGCGTGATCATGATCGGCCTCGGCTGGCGGCTTAAGCATATCCACCAGAATCCGCATCAGGATCAGGGGCAGACGCGGATTTGATCTGGGGTGGGTGAAACCATTAGGCTCAACCCATGTGGTTCCCTGCCCCAAAGGAGCTCCCGCTCCGCCCCTTCGCCCGCCTGCCGGATCGCTTGCGGAATCTCCGCCGATCATCCTGGGCTGATGCCAATCGCGCCGGCGCGCCGATTGACAGTTTCCTGGAGGGCCCCTGCTTTGATCGCGCGGGGCGCTTCCTGGTCACCGATATCCCCAATGGTCGCATCCTGCTGGTCGGCCCTGGCGATGGCTGGGACGTGCTGGCGGAATATGAGGGCTGGCCGAATGGCCTGGCCCTCGGCGCCGATGATGCGCTGCTAATCGCGGATTATCGCCATGGCTTGCTGACGCTCGATCCCGCGCGCGGTTCCATCGCGCCCTTGCTGGAAACCGTGGGCAGTGAGGGGTTTCTCGGCCTGAATGATGTGATCCTTGGCCCGCAAGGCGCCATTTTCTTCACCGACCAAGGCCAGACCGGGCTGCAGGACCCGCGCGGGCGGGTTTATCGGCTTGGCGCCGATGGGCGACTTGATCGGCTGATCTCGAACGGCCCAAGCCCGAATGGCATTGCGCTGAACAAGGCCGGCACACATTGCTATGTGGCCATGACCCGTTCCTGTGAGGTCTGGCGCTTCGCCCTTCGCGCGGACGCTATTGTGGGCAAGGCCAATCTGTTCTTCCGAACGCCGGCCGGCACATCCGGTCCCGATGGCATGGCAGTTGATGTGCATGACCGGCTTTTCATCGCCAATCCTGGCCATGGCATGGTCTGGGGTGTGGATGCGCATGGTGTGCCGCTATTCGCACTGGATTGCCGGCCATTCGGGCGCATGCCGACCAATTGCTGCTTCGCGCCCGATGGCGTGACGCTGCTGATCACGGAAAGCCAATCGGGGCAGGTGCTGGCAGCGGAAATACCGGCGCCCTGATTGGCGCGACTAACCTTCGGGGGCCGCAAGCCCAGCTTCGCTCAGCGGGCGCGAATAAGGCTCCGAAGGTGGCTCAGCACAATCTCAGCCGTCTGTTCAGGCGAACCGCTCACGGTATTGATGCGCAGTTCGGGATTTTCCGGCGATTCATAAGGGCTTGAGACACCTGTGAAGTTTTGGATCGCACCGCTCATTGCCTTGGCGTAAAGGCCCTTGGGGTCTCGGCGCACACACTCCTCGATCGGGGTATCCACGAAAACCTCAATGAATTCACCCTGATCAAAAAGCTCACGCACCATCCGGCGCTCAGCACGGAAGGGCGATATGAAGCTGCACAGCACGATCAGGCCCGCATCCACGAAAAGCTTCGCAACCTCACCCACGCGGCGGATATTCTCAACGCGATCCTGATCCGTAAAGCCAAGATCACGGTTCAGCCCGTGGCGGAGATTGTCGCCATCCAGCGCATAGGTGTGTCGTCCTTCGGCATGCAAAGCCTGTTCGACCAGCTTGGCGATGGTGGATTTGCCCGATCCAGACAGGCCAGTAAACCACAGTACCAAAGGCTTCTGATGATCGAGTGCCGCGCGCGCATGCTTGTCAACAAGGAACTGCTCGGCATGGATGTTGGTAGCGCGCCGCAACGGGAAGGCCACCATGCCCGCGCCCGCAGTGCGATTGGTGAAGCGGTCAACCAGAATGAACGCCCCGGTTGCGCGGTTTTCAACATAGGGATCAAGCGCGACACGCGTTGCGAGCGAGAGGTTGCAGAAGGCGATCTCGTTCATATCGAGCTTCTTTGCCGGCGCCTGTTCCAGCGTGTTGATATCAACGCGGTGCTTGATGGAAGTAACGGAAGCCGCAGTCTAAATATTGCCGATCCGCATCATATATTGCCGGCCGGGCAGCAGGCCCTCTTCATCCATCCAAAGCAGATGTGCGGCGAATTGGTCGGTCACATCGGGCCGATCGGCAAGTGGCGCAAGCAAATCACCACGCGCAACGTCAACCTCATCAGCCAGGCAGATCGTGACCGCATCCCCTGCAACGGTGGTGGCCTTGTCGCCATCCAGGCCAAGAATGCGCGCAACACGGCTTTGCTGGCCGGAAGCCGCCACCACTACACCATCGCCAACCGCAATCTTCCCTGAAGCCACGGTGCCGGAAAAGCCACGGAAGTCGAGGTTTGGGCGGTTCACCCTTTGCACGGGAAAGCGAAAAGGTTTGCTCGCCGCGTCCTGGTCCACGTCGACATTTTCAAGATGATCCATCAGCGTCGTGCCGCGGTACCAGGGGGTATTGCCACTGCGTTGCGTCATATTGTCGCCAAACCGCGCTGACACAGGAATAGGCACCAATGAAGTAAAACCAAGGCCCGAGGCAAAACGCGCCCAATCGCCAACGATGCGGTCAAAGGTAGCTTGGTCGAAATTGACCAAATCAATCTTGTTCACCGCCAGCACGACATGGTGGATGCCAAGCAATGAGCAGATATAGGTATGGCGCTTGGTCTGCGTCAGTACGCCCTTGCGCGCATCAGCCAGGATGATGGCAAGGTCGGAATTTGAAGCACCGGTCGCCATATTGCGTGTGTATTGCTCATGGCCAGGCGTATCCGCGACAATGAAGCTACGCTTAGGGGTGCCAAAAAACCGGTAGGATACGTCAATGGTAATGCCTTGCTGGCGTTCAGCTTCAAGCCCATCAACCAGCAATGCAAGGTCAATATCCTCACCCACCGTGCCGTGCTTGCGGCTATCCTTCGCGATCGTTGCCAGTGTGTCATCCATAATCAGGCGGCTGTCATAAAGCAGGCGCCCGATCAGCGTAGATTTTCCGTCATCCACCGAACCGCATGTCAGAAATCGCAGTAGCGAGGGGGCAACTTCGATGGCTGTCGTCATCAGAAATAACCCTCACGCTTCTTGCGTTCCATCGAAGCTTCCTGGTCCTTGTCGATCAGGCGCCCGGCACGCTCGCTCACGCGGCTTTCGCGCAATTCGCTTATCACCTGTTCGATAGTCTCCGCGCGGCTCTCATGCGCGGCCGTCAGCGGCCAATCCCCCATGGTTCGGAAACGTACCCACAATTCCTCAACGCTCTCCCCGGCGGCGAGCGGCATGCGGTCATCATCGCGCATGATCAGCATCCCTTCACGCCGGATGATCGGCCTCCGCGCCGCGTAATAAAGCGGGACGATCGGGATATTCTCGGCGGCGATGTAGTCCCACACGTCGAACTCGGTCCAGTTTGACAGCGGGAAGACGCGCATCCCCTCCCCCTGGTTGATCCGTGTGTTGAACAGCCCCCAGAGTTCGGGTCGCTGATTGCGCGGTTCCCAAATGTGGCCAGCAGTGCGGTGGCTGAAGATGCGTTCCTTGGCGCGGGCCTTCGCCTCATGGCGGCGGGCGCCGCCGATCGCCGCATCAAAGCCGTGCTTGTCGAGCGCCTGCTTCAAAGCCTCGGTGCCCATGACGTTCATATGCACCTGGCTGCCCTGATCAATCGGGTTAATCCCACGCGCCAGGCCTTCGGGATTGCTGTGCACAATGACATTGAGCCCGAGTTCCGCCGCGCGACGGTCACGGAATTCGAGCATGGCGCGGAAATCCCAGCCGGTGGCAATATGCAGGCGGGGGAAGGGCAATTTCCCGGGAGCGAAGGCCTTCATGGCAATATGCAAAACGACAGAACTGTCCTTGCCGATGGAATAGAGCAGAACCGGGTTACGGAAGTTTGCCGCCCTTTCAAGAAGGATCCCGATTGCTTCAGCTTCCAATTGGCGCATACGCAACGTCAGCAAAGTGGCACCCTTTCCTACTTCCGGATCATCCCATTCCCGGCAGAAGATCACCGGGAGCCCCCGCCGAATGACGGGCGCAACAAGCCCTGACCACCAAGCCACCTGCCATGCCACAGCCAGCGCGGCCGCCACTGAAAGACGGCATTTAGACTGACAGTTTTGGCGAAAGGTTTATTGCTTAAACCTGGAACTGCACACTTTATCTTATTTACAATTTCTATATCGCAACATCAAGCAGGCACCCTCAAGAATGGGCAGCT
>Ga0194115_10007024_pt1 | contig 11276 bp, 7 predicted proteins | sample TA2MahsurfametaG_3_FD_148656 | JGI IMG/M metagenome (GOLD analysis project Ga0194115, IMG submission 148656) | Freshwater microbial communities from Lake Tanganyika, Tanzania - TA2015002 Mahale S4 surface | ecosystem: Environmental > Aquatic > Freshwater > Lake | place: Tanzania: Lake Tanganyika... | reverse complement strand
ATTTTCCTGTTCATTGGATATATTAAGATTATAAATAAATATTTATTAAATAAAAGAAGCTAAGTAGAACAAATAAGTATCAATAATACCAAAACATTAAAAAATGTCACTAATATTTTTTATTTCGTAGTTTTGTCAATAAAAGAATATAGAATTTATCGATATTATATAATAAAATTTAAAAATGAAAGAAATCGACAATTATAAGTAGATATGCCAAATCGGAGAAGGAGCCTTCGGTCGGGTTTACAAGGCTTACGATCAAAACAACAAAGTAGTGGCTATCAAATACATCAAATTTGAAAACTAAGAGGAAGGAATACCTTCAAGTGCTCTTCGAGAAATTTCTCTTCTTAAAACTCTCAAAGAACATCCCAATATCGTGCCATTGATAAACGTGATATATAAACCAAAAGAACAGTCTCTCAAGATCATTTTTGACTATTATGAACAAGACTTAAAAAAATACATAACCCAAAAGGATTACAAGATAAATGAAAACAATATAAAAGTCATTATTAAAAAGATAATAAACGGTGTCAGCTATATTCATTCGAAACGTATACTGCATCGGGATCTGAAACCTCAAAATATTTTAGTCGATAATCAAGGTATCAAATTTTCTATATAGAAAACGTTAAATTAGCTGACTTCGGTTTGGCCAGGTTAGTCATGATACCCCAGAAAACTCTCACGCATTAAATATAAACACTATGGTATCGAGCTCCATAAGTCTTACTTGGGCAAAAACAATATACTTCAGCCGTTGATATATGGGCTATAGGCTGCATTTTCATATAGATGTTCACAAGAAAGCCTTTTTTCATGGGAAATGGGTATTAAATAGAGCAAATCTTTCAAATATTTTCAGTTTTAGGGACGCCTAGCTCAAAATAATGGCCGGGAATATAAAAATTGCCTGATTTCAAAGGTTCTTTTCCAAAATGGAAAAAGCAGTCATTGAAAGAGTTAGTGCCTTTGTTGCCTGAGAAGAGTATAGGTATGCTTGAACGAATGATTGAGCTGAATCCTTAGAAACGAATATCGGCCATAGATCTTTTAAACCATGAATATCTTTCTGGAGTCTAGATTTGATATGATTTGATAAGTATATTATTCATAAAGTAAAATATAAAAATCCATCAGGATGACAATAGCTCTAAATACTTTAGAAACTTATATCTAATCGCTTCAAAATAACCCCATGAAGCTTCAACTCAATTGCTTCTTAAAAACTTCTTTAAATGAATTAGCTTACCATCATAGTTTTAGATACACTTCTTTAAATTTTTATATCAACCCCGATGATTCTAACACCTATGTTTTATATCTGCTATTTGTTGCTTATGATATAGTGAAATCCAAGATTTTAAGAGTCTGCTTCAATAGATCCCATAAATTCCTTGTAGCAGCTATTTTTGAAATTATTGAATAAATCATCAAAATTATTGACACTCATGTCTACTGTAAGTACCTTAGAACCAAATTTACCATAGCGAATGCAAGTCGATGCCTTAAGTGTATTTTTATAATGCTGCTTTAGATCTATAGCTAATTTATCAGCATTTCGCCTGTAACTAAGCTTGATTCTAAGAGGTTATTTCTTTTCCTAACAAAAAAGGACATATAATTGGGATACTATTTCAGTGCCATTCAGTTAAAGATTGTTTGTCTCTAAAGAAAACCAGCTATCTTAAGATCGATAAGGATATGGCTGGGCATTGGCAAAGAATTAGTTGATGAGATCGAAATAAAATCCTATGTAATGATTCCATTTAGCTGCAAACACAAGGGGAAGTGGCTCTATCCAGTCCGCAATATCTTCAGAATCGATTGAGACCTAGACTATGATTTATTTATTCCAAAGAAGTTCTTTCATTAATATCTATTATTTGTTAATGAAAATGATCCAACTAAAAATTAGTCATCAGAATCTAATAATGTGATTAACTATAACATATATATACATTTATTTCCTTGTCATCTTTTTTATAATCAATTAAGAATGAAATCTATCAAACCTATATCGATTCAACCCAATAAAATATAGACAAAAATACAAAGTCAATAATCAGATATGAACAAACCAGTCAATCCCTTGGTTTACGAATCACTAGCTAAATATTAACTGCTCAAATCTCAGCTCTAAAATCATTTTTTCTAAGAAAAAACTTTTAATTTAACTTTGAAATAATACTCAGAAACCTATAGCAAGCCGTATGAACTTTTGAACAATTCAAACTTAGTCATAGCTAATGACAAAAAATATAAAAATATCTAGGACTCATTTTTGTAAAAATATGAAGATGACTTAAGAAAGTTTGCAGTTAAAGTTTATGAGATTTTATCTAGGAGCAAAGGGTCAAAGGCGAAAGAATACATATCTTTGGTTTCTAAATTTATTAACATTTACACAAAATTTAATCATTGGATATTTAGAACTTTTATGTTCATTGAAAGAAATGCCATTCGAGCGCAGGGAACCAAACTTTATTTCACAGGTCTAAAAGTACTTAAGTAAGAAATCATATAAAAACTCTACTAAGATATTTATCAAGCAGTATATTAAAGCTTGGGAGATTACAAACAATCTAACCTGGGATAACTTTAGCCTCTCCAGATAGTGATAAAGTTCATAGGTATAATAGGATTCACTAAATTCAAGTTGGTCGGAATGGCAAAGATATCATCTAAATTTTAGTATATTTCGGACAGGAAATAAGGGGATCAGTCGCCTTAAAACCCGTATGATACTGCTTACTTCAAGAAGAATATGCTGAGTAGATTGGCAAAAGATATCAAACGAAAGTATGCTGATTTGATTGTTTCAATGATGCAATTGTCTGTCCCTTAGTATTTTTAAAATGCTAAAAAGATAATATAAATCGAGTAGGATACAGCAGATCATTTTTATTCTTTCAAGGGAGCTAAATAAATAATGATAAGAATAGTCCTCGAGGTTTTAATCGTCGAAAAAGCATAATTTTTATTGAAAAACTAAAAAACAGGAATGTCAAAACTTATCAAATAAAAAGATATAAAAAACTTAGTGCAGATATATCTTCTATTGAAGAAATCGAATATGACTCGAGTATTCTTCAAATAATTTCAAAATTATATTCAAGCCTAAGGATAATTGATCTTGAATAAAATTTCTCCATAAGATTAAAAAATGATGAAAAGTATCAATTTGAATATTTAGAATAAAGTATCAACCTAGTTCTGAGCTAAATCATAGAATTTAACTAATATGTCGATAAGATAAGGTATGACATTGATGAAAAAGATGCAGATTTGCAAAATGCTCAGAAGGCAGGTTTTCAGGCATTCTGTAATGTCGAGAACAAAGTATGTAACTTTTTGGCATATTATGCTGATTTTGTATTGAAGAAATAAGAAGGAGGACAAGGAAACTCCGACGATATTGTAAATCAAATCAAAAGAATATCTAAATATCTTTTTTCATATGATTATTTCTCGAAGATGCATCAAAAATTACTTGGACTTAGAATCCTCTATGACAACTTCAAAAATCAAGAGGCTGAGTTTGCCTTAATCGGAATGCTCAAAGTATTAATATGAATTATCTAGAACTAAGCTGGATTGAATGCGACTTCAAAGCTCAGTAATATGATCAGTGATTATCAAAATTCATAGGTTTGGAACATAGAATTCGGTACTAAAAACAAGCATGGATTCAGTTTCGAAGTCATGATGCTGACATCTGGAAGTTGGGAAATCAATGATCCCAAATGTGGTAAGTCACTTGTACCTAATCAATTATTGAAAGCAGTTGAAGATTTTTAAAATAAGTTTTTAGAAAAATTGCCAAATAGGGCAATAAGTTGGATTTTTACCCATGGAAGAGCATTTATACAGTTTTTAAACAAAGAAAATTAAAAATACACTGTCGTAGTCAATAGTAAAATATATTCTATATAGACTATCAGCTTTTAACTTTAATAGAAATGTAAAAAAATCATTTCGGATAAGTTAAGTTTGGAGATTTACTCAATAATTTAAAAATATAAGATTAGATTTTTTACAAAAATTCATTGAATAATTTGCTTAAGTATGGTCTTCTGTTGAAAGAAGGAAATCCTGGGAAAATATAGTCGAAGGCTTAGAAATTAAGAGTGAACTTGGGATTTAAATACAAGACTAAGAAAGTAAACTGCAGCATAATTCCAAAATATACTTAAAAAGTCCAAGGCTTGGGAGCAGAAGTAACAGCTGATAGGTGTATAATCATTGATGCAAACTTAGTAAAGATAATGAAGCAGAAAAGAAGGAGTACTTTCAGTTAGCTAATCGTTGAAGTCCAGGCGATGTGTAAGACCTTTAAGGCTGAGATAGGCCAGATAAAGGTAAGGATTTAAAATTGTATCCAGAGATAATTCTTGTAGAGAGATTCTAAAGATATGAACATATTAGTCTATAAGCCATGATCTATTGATAGATACACATCATATTATTTTTATGAAAATTCTCAATCTTCCATGTTGATATCGAGATTAATTTGGCCTAAATTATTTTTATAATCGCAAGGAAATGTAAAACAAATAAAATAGACTGCATTTTTTAGATAGGATAAATGAAATAAAGTATAGCTATAGAGATCTTAAAGGAGATTTAATTGCTGGATCATTTAATGGAGCACTTTTTGGACTAATCTATTCCTTTTATTACTTGCCCTTAGATATATAGAATCCTGAGTATTCTCACAAAATAAAAAGTAATATACCGAGATATTACATGATAAATAGTTTTAAAATGGCAGCAGGGTTTGCGATAATGAGATGCACTTACAATGCCCTCAAAAGGCAGGAATGCAAAAGATAATAGTTTATTGCAGGAATTGCAATAGCCTTTGGAGCTATATGCACTTTTATGTGATTCAAATAAGTCTTTATAGTAAAAGAATTTTGAAAATATTATAGTAATTATTGAATTTATCCATTTTTTTTATGTAAGTCATATATATTATACACAATTACCTGAAAAATCAATATTATTATGATCATTGATAAATCCTTTGATTTTTTGCTCCTAACTTCAAAGGAGAAGCCCTTATAGACTACCTTCCTACTTTCATATTTTAAATTCCTATTAATCTTTTCAAACGGAGTAAATTAATTATTTTTTCATCTTCTTTTACATACTTTTCCATCTATTCATTCATGAGAACATTATTTTTCATTAATTTTTGAAGATGCTGCTGACAATTTCTCAGCTATTCCTTCAATTTGTTATTTTCGTTGAAAAAATCTTGATTGACCCTTCGCAATTATTCGCTGGAAAGCAAAGTATCCTACAATGCTCTACTCTTGTCATGAATGTCTCGATCTATTTTTTCTAAATTTTCTAAATTTTACTTATAACATTTGAAAGCTCATTACTCTTTTCGTTTTATATCTTGATCAGATTCGATTTTTGCCTTGTCTATTTGACTATCTTTTCATTGTGATTTTAAAGCTAAATATAAGCTTCGACACTGCTTTTTATAACTTAATGCTTTTCTGCAAAAGATTTTTATAAAAAATCTATATTGCTTTATTTGATTTAAAGATCATTTCCTATGATATAAAATTTCATACCGATCTCAGTGTTCTATATTTAAAACTTCTTCAAATTTTACCTCAAGATCATGTTCTACTCATTTATTTCATTGATATATCCCTTCACTTCTATAATCTTTTTACTAATCTCTGATAACTTGGCTTAATATTATTTCAAATGGTTCAATCCCTTTTTTAACTATCCGTTCATTTAGTCAAACTGATTTCTCAATCTGTTTTGTTCCTGGATCAATTTATCATTATCATCATGAATACTATTTCCTTACTTTTTATGTCTTTAAATCTCTAGCATTCTATTGTTCAGTATTTTCTTGTATTAAAGTTCTTCTGACTCGATCTATTCTAATTAGTTCGAAATTGCTCTTAGATCGTTCTTCATGGCCTATAACTACTTTTTTAACTAATTAAGGGACTTGTTAGTCATTTACAATTTAAGCTTGCCTTCCTCGTCGCATCTGACCTGAATATCATTTTGTTTACAGTTTAGGCAGTCAATAATTTGGTCTTTTAAATGAGTTAAATCAGATAGTTCTACAAAAGATTTAATTATTTTTAGCGGCCTCTCGCCACAATCAGATCTTCCTTGAGTTTTTTGATGATATTATCGCGAGGATCATTTTATCGAGTCGTGGCCTTCAAGGGTGAAACTGAGTATCTCGACATTTTGTTTAAAATTTAATTTAACAGTTATATATTAAGATAAGGATATTTTTAAGATCATTTAATCGAACCTCTTAAGGTTTGATTTAAAGGATTCAGTATGGAAGACATTATTGCCCCATTGCTATCTGATGAGTATTACCAGAGCAAAATACCAACTACCTGTCTGTGGGTATTGTAATGGGCAACTACTCCTTGAGCTAAATTTGAAGCCGTTATAAACTGCACTCTTGATGAATCATCTCCTAGGGTGGCTGGCTTACCGACTACTATCTTGCCTGCAGGGAGTCCTCTTGTTATAAGTTGGTTTACAGCTACATTTGACACTCTTGTGCTTGAAGTAAAGACTAATGAGGTAGTATTGCTGATGAAAGTTCTAGGCTGATTGAAATAGAGAACGGTGTAGAACTCTATCAAAGAACCTATCTGTTTATTGATCTAGAAATATCCTCCTGCCCTGTAGCTAGAATCAAAGTATTGTGAAATAGGGGAGTGCAAGATGATAAGACTAGGAAGCAATTATTTGACTTTTCTGGTGAAGGAAATGATCCAATTTTCAGCTATTCCGATGTCGAAAGCATAATTATCGTTCCAGTTGATGTCTATACCATCGAAACCCATTTCTTGAACATAACTAGCCAATTTAATTGCGCTTGTTATAGGATCTATTTTTGAAGTAGCAGGTAATTCATGATTTCCAAAAATGCCTAAGAAAACTTTGATTCCTTTGGATCTATATCTTTGTAAAAAACTAGTTCTAATAGACTTATTGTCTTTTCCATAGATAGAACTAGTCCCAAAGTAAGCGATAGGGTTGTCCCATAAGAGACAAGCAGTGACTGGACCATACTTTATAGTCCAGAAACCGATAATTATGTGGTTGTAAATGGGCTGAGATGTAGATTCAGGAATCGCTAAAGATTGGGCTAGGATTGCAGCATTTGACCATCCCAATATTTTAATTATGTAAGTGACTCTCCTTGAAGTGAGACTTGATTGATTTGTTGTATTCGTAGTATTGGTTGTATTTGTAGAATTCGGATTGTTAGGAGTCACTTTAATAAGGTTAATTAAAGGAGAAATGGTTTAGTTGCAAATTTTACCTTCAGGATCTGAACTATACTGCCAAAAAGCAACACCAGTACTCCATCTACTAGAATTGAATTCAGAGACAAAAGCCCTGCTTAATGAACTAGAGTTCATAAAGGAATTAGGATCACCATCATTTAATAATGCATTTTTTCCAACAACTAATTTGTTTCTAGGAATTCCTTTGCTGATGATTTAATTAACTGATGTTCCAATGGCCCAGCCTCCTGAGGAATTGAATAAAGTTTGGCCAGTATTGTAAGTAGTGGTTAGTTGATTGAAGAATTGAACATTATAGAAATTTATATTATTTCCTGAGGCAGCATTGACAGCTATATAGCCGTTGCTCTTAAAAACAGAATTGCCTATGAAGTAAGAAGCCTGTGGAGCATGAGTTATGATAGAGTTGGGGAGGAGAGATCTCAGTCGATTGGTGAAAGTGATTAGCCACTGCTAACCTACTCCGGCTAGTAGAGCATTAGTATCTTGCCAATCAATATCGGCTCCATCTAGATTGTTGCTAATAACAAATTAAGCCAGATTATTTGCTAGGATAACCGGATCTCTTCCTAAACTAGTCGGCATCTACAGTTTTCCAAAAACACTCACAAGAAGCTTTATATTATTGTCCCGATAAATCTTCTTTAAGGCGTTTCTTATCTAGGTATTGCTACTGCCAAAAAAAGAACTAAAACCTAGGACATTTGTGGGTTGATTCCATATGAAGGCACTGTCGAAGAGACCAAAACTCGTCCATGTTCTCAGGCAGATGTAGTTATAGGGATGGCGAGTGGCATAACCTGGGACTCCGAGTGATTTAGCGAGCATTTGAGCAGTATTCCAAGCTAATACTTTATCAATGTATACCAAACGTATAGGATGCTAGGAAGGAAGATTCGAAATATTGCTGTTATTCGTATTGTTAGGGACTATGATAGTTTGATTCTCAGTTTAGTATATTTTCATGAGGCCAGCAGCTGCTTCCTTGATGATGGTGCCATTTGGGTCTGAAAACATCTGCCAGAACATGACTCCTGTCTTCCACTTGTTAAAAGGGTAATTATCCAATATAGCCTTATTGATTTGCTGGGCAGTCATAAAAGAAACCGTATCTGCATCTTGTAAAGTCGCTGCTTTCCCAATCACAATTTTATTTGCTGGAATTCCTTTTGCAATTATCTCATTAACTGATGTGCCACTCGCCCATCCTCCTGACACGTTGAAAAGCATTTGACCTGTCCCATAAGTCGTAGTCACTTGGTTATAGAATTGGATGTTGTAGAACTGGATCATCGATCCAACAGCCTATTCCACTGCGATGTATCCGTTTTTGGGGTAATGAGCCGTTCCTCCGAAGTAAGGTGCCTGAGGGGCGTGAGTAATTATAGTTTGTGGCAATCTGTTTCTTATTATCCTGGTATAATTGATCAACCACTATTAGCCAGTTCCTGCCTGAAAAGCTCCAGTGTCTTCCCAGTCTAAGTCAACCCCATCTAATTTATTCTTAACCACGTAATCGGCTAATCTATTGGCACACTCGTTGATGTTTGCTCTGGCTGTCGTGGGCATTTATGTCGCTCCAAAGGCACTCACTATTAGTTTGATTCCTGCGTCGTGATACCTTTTGAGTATGTTGTTCCTGATCTCCTCATTATTGTTTCCAAGAAGAGTGCCCATGTAAGTGATTGGATCGTCCCAGAACTTGGCGATATCAAGAGGGCCTTGGGCACATGTCCAGAAAGTGATGGCGATGTAATTATATGTATGATTTGAATATCCAGGTATTCCCATAGATTGAGCGATTCCCTAAGGAGACCAGCTTCTGAACCTATTGATGTATCCAAATCTAATAGGATAGTTCACTTTTATCTGGGCATGAACTATTTAAACTGTCAAGAACGAGAGAATGATAGTGGTGATGAAGTGGATCATAAGTATATTTATTATATACTTAATCTTAGAATAAATTTTATTAATAACATGCTAATATTGATTTACACATAAATTATCAGAATTCTGATCATAATTTTATTCATTTTATTTACATAGTGATTTCTTTTAAAAATGATAATTTAGCGTCTTAATAAAAATATCATGTCTTATTTTTTATTCTTGATGCTTTAATAGTTTTATCTATCAATTCTTTATAAAAAAGATCATATTATTTTTTATCTATTCTTAAATTTAAATATTTTTTCGAAAGATGGGCTTCAGAAAGACATTGAAAAAGATTTGCACAGCAGTTGATTTCTTCAATTCTTCTCAAATGTTGAGATTCGATCATGAAAGATAGTATAGAACATTGACTGGAGGATTAGTTTCAATAGGAATTGTTGCCACTATATTGGTAGCTTTCTTCAATATGATATCAGACACTTTTGAGCTAAACAAAATAACTTATACCCAAAGCGTATCTAAGAATAGAGATCCTAGCAAAATTTAGTTGAAAATGTCAGCAGAAGACAATCAGATGATTGGTATACAGATTCAAAATTACGATTTAAATATGTAAAGGCGACTTTTTGATGTGTATGCATTCGAACATATATAACTTAATGGACAATATATGAGGAAGCCTATTCAGCTCGAACAATGCACTTAATAACATTGGAAAAATGTCCCTTAAGTTCTAGAATCTCATAATTCAAATAAGTTTCAGATAAATCATTGGCTATGTCCTAAAATAAACTAAACTATTGATATACGAGGAAAGTATTCCTCATAATCTTGGAGTTATTTTGTTGTTTATCTCGAATAATGCAGTAATTCAACAGATCCCAATAGACCATGTGGAACACCCGATGAGATAAATGACTTTTTTGAAATGAACCAACTAGCATTTTTCAACCTTTACACTGTCAATGCAATAGTGAATCCAGATCAGAAATAATTCATTCAATATTATCTAGAAGATACTACTTATTTAGTATTCACCAGGTAAATGTCTATTTTATCAATCTTTTATATGAAAGATATAAAAATCGAAACTGATTATTCAATATTCCCATTCAGCGACAAAAAAGTAGATCATGTCTATCAAATAAATCCTTTTCCAACTACATTTCCCTACTATACATAAAGGCAGCCAAATTAATTTGCAAGAACTTATGTATCAGTCTATATTGTGAAAGATCAGACGTCAGTCAATATAAAAAGAAACGTTCAAAAGTTGCAGGAAGTTTTTTCATTTATCGGAGGTATCATCGGAGCCGTCTTAGGCTTGCTAATCGTTTTGAAAGTATACACGAATTTCTCATTTTAACTAGCTATAGCATATCATGTGTTCAACAAATACTAGAACTAATAGATGAAGATGTCCCCTAAATAAAATTAATATGCCTAGAAACAATAAATGCATAAGACCTTATCAATCACTATACTGGATTTCTTTCAATATTATTTGTACTCTTTTTACAGGTGGTTCAATAATTATGAATAAAAAATAGAGCCCTAGCAAAACAAATTTCCCGAAATAGAGTATCTTTATCAGTGTCGATACACCTATAGATCAAAATCAATCACCTAGTATATTATTCTGCCAAAAAATATAGAGTCAATTGAATCAGAAAATATAAGACATAGATCTTTAACAAAATTAATTTGAAGCAACTCTTGGAATTTCAATCGTTTAATCTCATCTTCAATAAAAACTTTAAATAAGTAAAAGGAGATTTAATGATATAAATGATATTAAGATAAAAAAAAATAAAAATCCAGATTAAATCTTTCGCAAAAATATAATAAAAAGCTAATTCTTTTATTAATCTCATAAAAATCCTAATGAAAATAATTTGGAAAAGAATATGATTGTTAATTTAGTAGAATCAGAACAAAATGGAAATTTAATTAGCAAAAAAATTTTGAATAAAATTAGAAATGATAGGAGGCTAAGTCTTCAGTTAGATTAGATCATGTTATTTTCAAAGAATTCAAATAAGTTAAGGCAAG
>Ga0194115_10007023_pt1 | contig 11277 bp, 4 predicted proteins | sample TA2MahsurfametaG_3_FD_148656 | JGI IMG/M metagenome (GOLD analysis project Ga0194115, IMG submission 148656) | Freshwater microbial communities from Lake Tanganyika, Tanzania - TA2015002 Mahale S4 surface | ecosystem: Environmental > Aquatic > Freshwater > Lake | place: Tanzania: Lake Tanganyika... | reverse complement strand
CCTCATTAAGTTACTCATAAACATAATGAGAAACAAACTATCCCAGGGCTTGTTCGCCGTCATCCTCAACCTCCCCTTCTTCTTCGTCCTCTTCGGCTATTTCTTCGGCCCCATCTGGTGCCTTATCCTCCTGTGTTGTACCGAACAAAGGCATCGCTGCCAAGGTCGGTTGTGCCTGGGCTGTAGAAGAAAAAGCACCAAACGGGTTCGTCCTCGCCACAGCCGGAGCCGACGGCGTTGGAAGAACAATGGACGTCGAGGAACCGAAACTGAATGTTGGCACAGTAGACGAGCTACCTGGAGGTTTCATGTTCAGGAATGAAGACGATGAACTGCCGAATCCAGCGCTTGCCGGACTACCGAATCCAGCGCTTCCAGTACTACCGAATCCACTGCTTGACGCGATGCCAAAGCCAGTGCTGGGTTTGCCACCAAAGCCAGTACTCGATGCGGCACCGAATCCAGCACTTGAAGCAGTGCCGAATCCGGCGCTTAAGGTAGCACCAAAGCCAGTCGAAGAGGGAGGACCGCTTGGTGGAACTCCACCGAACCCTGCGACGCCACTTCCAGATGTACTTCCAAACCCTATCGCGGATGAAGTGGAAGACGTCGCCCCAAAAGTTGTGGGACCCAGTGCAGCACTAGCTGTACCACCAAAGGATCCGCCACCAGACAATAGACCATGACTGGTGGTCGAAGAAACACCAAAGGGGGTCGCAGGAGCAGCAAAAGGGTTGATCTTCGCTTCACCAGACGGCAAAGCAGCAACAGCAGCACCAACGGCGACAATTTCTTCGGGTTTACCCTTGTCCTCGACGGCTTCCGTGGGACCTTCGCTCCCTCCGGGTGTCTTCTGCGTAGCATTACCGTCTTCGGGTTCGTTCTTCGCTACTTCTTCCGTGGCCCCAGGCATTTCTGGTGCACTACCGGCTTCCATCCTCGACTTCTTCGCCGTCGGCACGGGGCTAATTTCTATCTTCGGCTTCATTGGAGACAGTTCTGCTTGGATTGTGGAACTAGAGCTTGCCTCCATCGCCCTCTGTTTCTTCTTTTCGATTGCCATCGCAAGCTTCCGCTTTTTTTCCAACAGCTTTTCCTTCATGATGTCCTCTGCTGCCTGGCTAGGACCGTCCTGGGAGGTACCTTCTTGATCCTTCGATTTAGTGATCTCGACGATAGACTCAGAGCCTCCGGGTGTCTTGGCTTTTTTGGTTGCTACGGAGTCGTCGGTGCTATCTGCCAATCTTTTGTTTGTCGTTTGAGGCTGTGGATCCAGGTCTGACTTTTTCGTCTCCGCAGGACTTGGAGCAAACTTGAAACCACCAGGTGGGACTGTAGGAACTGGAGTAGTTTCCGGCTTCTTTGCCGTAAGTTTCGGAGGAGCCATTTCTTTCGGTGTCTCTTTCGGCAAAATAGGCATAGGTTTGTCCTCGTTCGCCTTCTCGGCTACCTTTGGAGACGCCTTTGGTTCAGGTGCAACGGCGACGGATTCCGAAGTTGTACTAGACAGTACAACTGCTTTCTTGGCTTTTTCTAGTTCTTCCCTGATTTCCTTGAGTTCCTTTTCGAGATTGTTCTCCTTCTGTTTTGATTCCGAAATTATTTTCTGGAATGCGCGGAGACGATCTCGGAGTTTCTCACACATTTCCTGGGCTCCCGCAAGTTGAATCTTCTCATTGGATCGTTCCGTTTCCAGCTTTGCCAATTTTTCTTTCAAGTCTTCCATATCCTTCTTCCAAGTCACATCGTTCTGTGCTTTCTCCAACGTTTCCTTCGCTTCTGTGAGACTAGCTATAGTCTTCTTATGCAATTCAATCAAGGCCTTGCTTTGAGTCAGTTCCTTGCTCACGCGGGTAGTGAGCGTGCGAATTCTGGTACATTCTTGTTCTGCCTCGACCTTCTGCGATTCAAGCGTCTTGACTTGCTCTTCCAGCCCCTTTGCCTGTTTCTGTAGTGTGGCGTGCTCTGCTGGATCGACTTGGTTGAACTTGGATACCAAACTTTTCACGCGGCCTTTCCAATCATCGATTTCCCGCAATAAACTACTCTTCTCGGCTAGGTACCCAGCCTTTTCAGTCTCAAGATCCTTCAAACGTTGCTCAGACGGCACTGATGCGGCCTTGGATGCATCTAGCTCACTTGCAACAGAGGACAGCTTCGATTCGAGCTTCGTCACCTCTTCTCGGAGGTGAGCGTTACTTTCTCCGAGGATCTTCAACTGGTGTTCGGCATTTTTCAGACTTTGCTTCAAATCATCCGAATCATTTTCCGATCTCCCACCGCTTTCTTGCACGACGTGGAGCTCAGCGCGAGCTTCTTCGAGACTTCGTTTCGCAACGGCGGCAGCAGCACGTTCCCGCTCCACTGCTCGGCGTGCAGAATCCAATTGGTTCTGTACCATGTCCTTCTCTGCCCGAAGAAACTTGACTACTTCTCGAAGCTCGGAATTAGTCGTCTGCAGACTTGCAGCTTCAGTGGTACTATCCATCTCCCCCGTAATTGTTCCACCTTTGGCAGACTGAATCCTTCCAATCTGCTCGTTGATCTTTTCAAGCTGATCGTGTAGGATTGTATTCTGAGCACGAGTATCCTTCAGCGTTTTCTCATACTCCCTTTCACGGTTCGTCAGTTGAGATTTCTCAGTCTCGAACATAGTCAACTGATCCTGAAGTTCAGCCTTCAGGGACTCCACTTGTTCTGCCGCAGATGTCCGCAGACGTAATTCAGATTCCTGTGCTTCCTTGGCAGCTCGAAGGTCCGATCGAGCCCCGGCATGAAGTGTAAGCTCTCGTTCGTAGTTAGTCTGAGCGCTGATGACATCGGTCCGCAAAACCAGGACCTCAGCTTCCAGCTGCGCGTATCGATTCTGAGCAGATTCCGCGTCTTTCTGGTACACGTCAGACTGAGCCTGAAGTTCTTGGATACGTTTATCCATCTTCTCAAGTTCCTTCGCCCTTTCATCACGCTGTGAAGCCAAATCGTTGGTGAGTTCTGTAATGATCTCTTTCGTCTTGGAAGAATGAGTCGTCGCTTCATCGAGCTCCGTTTGTAGTGCAGCAAGTGCGTTGCCATGCGCCTCACTAGCCGTATTCATCGCCATAGTTTGATCTGCAAGCGCAGTTTCATTGTCTTTCGCCAATTTTTCAAAAATAGAACATCGCTCTTTCAGTTGATCGACTTCTTTACGACTCGACTTCAACTCCTCAGTCAAGGAGGTGATTTGACTCTTGAGGTCTCCTTCGACATCTTCGTCGGATGTATCACCAAGTTTTCGTTTGGCGGTACGAAGTTGTGATTCCAGCAAGCTACACTTCTGATTGGCAGTTTGAAGTTCATTCAAGAATTTCATCGCCTCCTGCTTGGCTTCTGCGACAGTATTTGCAGCTTGAGTCCGTTGATTTTCCAGATCCTTAATGACCTCGCCTGATTCTGACAATTTTCCATTCAGGATATCTATCTTCGCGCCTGACTGGGATTCGACAGTAGTCAACTTTTCTGTCAATGCAGCTACCTGAGCCTTGAAGGACTCTTCTTCGGCAGCAGCCTTCGCTGAAAGGGAAATCTCAATTCTTTGAATAGATTCCATCAAGGCACCCTGACGGGCAAGACTCGTTCGCAAGTGATTATTTTCCTCCGTCAACCGTTGCTCCGCTGCCACCGCCTGTTCCTTTTGGGTATCCGCTAATCGTGCCAATCGTTTCGCTTGATTCAACTCACTTTCATATCGGCTGGCCTCTGCGTTAGTCTTTGACAAGGACGCCTGCAATTCACCATTAAGTCGTTGAAGTTCTGCCTTGGCTGACGATATTCGTTGAGCTTCGTTCTTACTCTGTTCCAAGGAATCATCCAAACGTTCCACTTTGGTCTGATAGAAAGTCACTTCAGCCTGAGCTCGTGCCACGTCGGCATGAAGCTGTGATACCTGAGATTGGGAACGATCTAGGGCCGTACTCAGTTCCTTATTGAGTTCCTCATACCGTGCGATACGATCCGAAGCGGCCGCCTTGTCTTGATCGACAGTGGATAGCTGGCCTTGGGCGGATGCTAGTTTCCCTTCCAGTTCTCCCACGGTTTGTTCGAGAAGTTTATTCCTCTCTGAATGTCGCTTGACCATTTCAATCGCTGTTGTATCTTCCCCCACATCATGTTTTGCCAACAATGCTCGATACAAATCACGTTGCTGCGCCAGACTAGTCGCTAGGACTTCTTGACGTTTCCGTTCTTCACGAAGTGTGGACAATTCTTCCTCATACATATCGACCTTCTGACGTAATCCATCGGACTCCAACTGTCTTTGTAGGTCTTGGACTTCACGAGTCAATGTCCGAACCTGGCCTGCCAGTTTTTGATTCGTTTGCTGCATCTGAATCACCTCTGGTGTATGTGTAGGCATCGATGGTGACGACCACGAGGGTTCCGAACCTGATGTACCTGTGACGGCGGGTGCGCCAAAGGCTCCTACATTGGTGCTTCTTGAAACTAGGAGTGTTTGGACTTGTTTGGCAAGTTCTTGGGTCTCCTCTTCCAATTCTTGATTCCGTGATTGAAGTCGATTTAATTCGGTCTGAATCTGTTTGGCTTCCTCTCGTGAGATCTGAGCTTCATCTAACGCCGCATCGAGACGTTGCCGGAAGGTACTTTCTCGTTCCATCGCATCTTCATATTCCTGACGTTGACGAAGTAATTGAGGAGCAGCAGCGACCATTTCTGCCTCAATCCGTTGCAGAGTAATTTCAGCCTTTTTCCGACGAAGATGTTCTGCCGATAGTTGATCCTCGACCTCAGCTAGGCGAATGTAGGCTTCCGTCAACGGAAACGGAGGACTACCTTCATGATTCTCACCTTCGCCATACCCCCCCTGATGGCCATCATCCTTGTCATTGTTGGCATCATTCCGCAAGGCTAGAGGAGGACGACGGTTCGTACCCGCTGTCAACGCACGGGGGGATTTGATGAGGAGAAGACCATCCTCTGCCTCCTTCAAACGAAGCTGAGTTGAGGCTAATTGATCTTCCAAACCAACAACCTGTTGTTGATAGGCCTGGGCTTGCTGTTCTAGAATCTGTTTCGATTTGATCTCCAACTCCCTTTGTTGACGTTGCATAGATTGAGAGGTTTCTTCTTCTGCCTCCAATGCATGACGTTGGACTGATTCCAATTGCGCCGCTACCGTATCATGCTTCCCCTGCAGCCGTTCCAATTGTGTCTTTTGTAATTGAATCAATCGTTGGGCTGCTTGTAATTCTTCTTCTCCCTCTACCTTGAGTTGGACTGCATTCGTTTGGACGTCCTTCAATTGGATTGATAGTCGTTCATTTTTCTGTTCTAGAGATGTTAGACGTTCTTGCAATCGGGTAACCTCCTTTGCCGATCCTTCCTGATCTTGTTGTGCCTCTAGTACGGAACTTCGTAAATCGGCGACTTCTACCGCATTTGCTTGTCTTGTCTGTGTCAATTGATCCGTCACCTCCTGCCATTGACTATTCAACCAGGTCTTGTGCGCCGATACGACCTCTAACTCCTTCTGAAGACGTTCGACTTGAAATTGAAGAGGAATGACCTGCGATTCGCCCAATTTCGACTGCGACTCCATAGTCAACAGTTTCTGTTGATATTCCGAACTGGTCGTGGTCAGTCGGCTGCGAAACAGAAGAAGAAATGATCCGTTGTTATTGCATGGAATACGTGAGAGCCCCGATGGATGTAATTTCGACGAGCCTGATAAGGCGAAGACAACACACGAATATGGAAGAGTTCTTTCATTTTTGTCCTTACCTAATTTCTTCTCTCAATGTATCACCTTCTGCCTGGATCCGATCAAATCGTTCCTGCGTTTGTTTCCGTGATTCTTCCAAGGATTCAATCGTCAATGCTTTCGTTTCGACATCGGTCCGAAGTTTCGTCGATTCGATCGATTGACGTTCTAACGATGTTTGTAATGTAAGATTCTCTTGTAAGAGTTTCCTATTCGTCTGTTGCTGTTCTTCCAAGGCCTGTTGAGTCCTCAATAAATGTTGTTCCTGCTTTGCTGCCTTCGATTCTAAATCTTCCAACGCTGCCTGTAACATGAGTCCATGCGATACCTCCCTAGCCTGTGCCCATGGATTCCTATTTTCCTCGTCCGTCATTTCTTCTTGTAGATTTTTTCTTCCTTCTGTGTCCTCTCGATGGCAATCACCAATAAATATCCACAAAACGCAACAACAGGACTACCCAACGAGCACAATGATAAAGTTCCACTACTATCGACTTGACAGTGTGAATGGATTGCTACAGGATAGGGAAGGAATCCCCCATCGGTGGATGTCGAGAGTGTCTTCCATCGTCGACCCCAAAGGCACCCTTGTAATCGTGGTCCACTGTGCCATATGAAAATTAATTAGTATCGTCGCTTCCTTCACATAGGGATTAGAGCGGATGTCCGTCCTTCCCACAAAGACAAGTCGCCCAGACTAGTTGTGAAACCCCCCTTGTGGACTGCAGACGATTTAGGTACAGACGATAGACAAACCGTGTCTCGGGGAGTTAAAGGTACGACGGACAGACGAGGAATCGATGTCGACGAACCGTTTATGTACGCATACATAGGTACCGGATAAAGGTGGACTCTGCAGCAACATTTGTTGTCCCGAAACAACAAGCAGTGATGGAGTTACACAATGGTTTGTCCCCTATCGACTCTTTAGGTACTAATGTCATAGTGATTATTGGCAATAGAGGCAAATCCGCAGGACCAACTGAATTGATGTAGCCGAATCGAGATTACAGGAGTAGGAAAGGGCATAAATGGCGAAGCGCGAAAAGAAGAACCCCCAAAGCAAAAGCATCCCTTACTCACTTTAAGCGGGGTTCCTCATCATTTGTCGAAACAATAGGAATGTAGCAGTTGAGCGGAATGTTGTTGGACCGCCAAGGTACGAAAGTGGTAGATAAAACCTTCATTGTCGGGTCTCATCCGGCGAGTCTTCCAGAAAGTGGGATACTTCTTCTATTGGCAGGTTTGCTTTCGCGCAGGATGTGGACTACGGTAACCTCGTGGAGTTGTATGGGTCGACCGACGGGTCTTGCAAGAAAGCATGGTCATAGCCTTGCGTCCAACAACAAGCGATACACAAAACAGTACCCATAGCCCACTTTTGTGTCCTGGTTCTAGTAGTACTATGTATATACGCCTAGGAACACCTCCCTTGTAAGTCAACGGCTAGTATTATGGATGTGCTGTTAGGGACACTCTGTCAAGGATGAATAAAACCAAACGTCCAAAAATAACTGTAACATGCCGTTAGACACTCTTTCATGGATGAGCAAAGACAAAAACCCGTGAAAAACAGAAAAGATGCCTACCGTATGTTATTGTACGGATCATTTGTACGCCGCTCTCTTCATTACATCCCACCGGGTTTTGTAATCGTATGCTACAGCTCGGAGTAACGCGGCAAACGATGATGATTACGATTAACTAACGCATGTAATGATTGCATGCACGCGTCTACATACTCCTACCGACTTCCCAACTAGTACAACATCGATGAACTATGAGTTAAAATTAAGGCGAAGGGGGGGACTCTGCGGTATAGCATCAAAGATTCATTGCGACCAGCCTGGGATCATCATGGATTGTACGAATAGGAATAACGTCGTAGAATCAAAAGACGCGAGATTGGTGTCGCAATAGTCCAAGGGTAGCTTGCCAATCTTGTCTCGGATTGTCGGATCTGCTCCATGTTGAAGCAAAATATCCAACTCCTTCCAGACAGGGATATTCTTCTGGATTGCCCAAGATGGCTTAGCTTTCCTTGCAAAGTAATGCAAAACCGTCCGACCTGCCTTATCTTGTACGTTGAGATCCACGCCGGCCTCAACGAGCTTTGTCAGGAATGACAGGCTCGCTTCCTGACTGACACAATCCTTATGGACCGTGCCAATCAAACGGTGTAGAGGTGTGTACCCGTGAATGTCTTGTGCTTGGGGATTGGCTCCATGCTCCAATAGCAGGGACGCCATTGCAAGAGTCGTTTCCTGATTCTCCTTATTGAGCTTGTAGAAGAGGTGATGGAGGATCGTCCGACCTTTCGTATCTCGAGCCGCTACGTCTGCCCCTCTGTTCAAAAGAATGGACGTCACCGCCAATGCGGTTTCCACCTTGACATTCTTAAGATGAATGGCCAGCCGATGCAGAAGTGTGCAACCATTCCTGTGGATCGATTTCGGATTTGCTCCACGTTCCAAGAGCATGGAGGCCACTGCCAACGCGTTTTCTGCTTCAACATGTCGAAGACCCGTAACAAGATCATACAGAGGTGTGCACCCGTCTTTGTCTTCCGCCTCGGGATCATTTTCATGCTCCAAAAGGACGGAGATCATCAGCAGAACGGTATCCACATCGACGTTTTCAAGCCTGTGAACGACTCTGTGTATAGGGAGGTTCTCCTGAATGTCTCTTGCCATGGGATTGGCCCCTCGCTTCAAGAGCAAGGACATGACCGCAAATGCGGTGTCAATACTGACATTTTCAAGATTGTAGAGAAAATTGTGTAGAGGTGTCATCCCGATGGCGTCTGGTGTGTTGGGATCGGATCCGTGGTCGACAAGCATAGTGGCCATATCCAAGATGATGCCGACATCGACATTTGCAAGACAACTAACCAGCGTGTGCAGGGGTGTCTGTCCGTACTTATTTTTTTCTTTCGGACTGGCCCCATGCTCGATGAGCGAGGAGGCCATCGCTAATGCAGTTTCGGGATTGACACTTGCAAGATTCCCCACGAGATAGTCCAGAGGTGTATATCCTTGATTGTCTTGAATAAGGGGATCCGCCCCATGTTTGAACAGCACAGAAGCTACCGCCAGCACGGTTTCCAAACCGAAATCTCGAAGGTACAGAACAAGCTGGTGAAGAGGTGTCTTCCCACCACTGGATTGCCTGCTGGGCTGCGCCCCATGCTCAATGAGTATGGAGGCCACCGCCACTGGGGTCTCCGCCGCCAGGTTTCCAAGGTTTGCAGCTAGATAGTCCAGAGGTGTGTACCCCTGCTCGCTTAGGATGTTGGGATCTGTTCCACTTTCTACCAACACGGTGGCTACCGCCGCCGCGGTGTCCGCATGGACATTTTCAAGATTCAGGGCCAGCAAGTGCAGAGGTGCCTTCCCGTCTTTGGTTTGCATCATGATGTTGGTCCCATGTTTGACGAGCAAGGAGGTCACCTCCGACGCGGTTTCCACGTCGACATGGGCAAGATTTGCCATTAAATGAGTCAGCGGTGCCCTCCCGTTTTCAGCTGTCACATTGGGATCGGCCCCATTTGCGAAGAGCATAGAGCCTACTGACAACGCGGTCTCCACATGGACATTTGCAAGGCTTCCAGCCAGTTGATGCAGAGGTGCCTGCCCATTTTCGGCTCGCATATTGGGATCGGCCCCATGCTCGATGAGCATGGAGGCTACCATCGATGCGGTTTCCGAAGCAACATTTACAAGATTCGCGGCTAGATAGTCTAGAGGTGCGTGTCCCTGATTGTCCTTCATCTTGGGATCTGCCCCAAATGCAAAGAGCATGGAGGCCACCTGCGACGCGGTTTCCACGGGGACATTTGCAAGATACACGGCCAGCAACTGAATAGGTGTGTACCCATCGTTGTCTCGCCTGTTGGCATCGGTCTCATTCGCCAAGAGTGTGGAACAAGTCTCGCATGCGGTTGTTGTATTTACATATTCGAGGACCTTTATGAGACTGTGCAAATCCATATGCTATTGATTGGCAAGGACGAGGAAGGCAGCAATGGAAGCGAAATTGTTGAGGCAATGTGAAGAATGAACGACGAAGCCAATGTTCGAACGAGATCTCATAGATTAGTTTTCATCAAAGACTGTCACATACCACCTCAAACATTTTAACGGATGTGAAAAACGGATCGAAGTAGAAAAGTGAAAGGAAAAGAAAAACAAAAGATTGTATCCCGTATTTTCTGGACTGCTCGAAGCGGGTATCGACATCGTGGGTTCTTCTGTAAACGACGAGGGATCAGCACGTTTCACGTTTCGAGCGCTTGCTAGGTTCGTTTCGCTTTACCCCTGTACATACCCTGTGCTCCCATTGTTTCGTTCAAATGCGCTGCCGTTGGAGACTGGTAGGGGGTATGAGATCGTAGTCTACGAGGTCGATTTTGACTCCTGCGAAGTTCAGCACGCCCTACCACACCCGACGGGCTCATCGTAGCTCAACCGGAGTTCCAGCCCGTGAATTTCACGCCTTCATGCCGCTACTGCCATCGTATGGAAATGGGCATACGGTCCGATATAGAGTCAAACGGGATACGGATGGTCCCCATTGACTGTGAAGGAATCCACATCGTTGACCGTGAGGCAGGGATGTCGGCACATCCATCTCGTAGTACCGGTATTGCGAGCAATTATCGGGTCTCATATTTCGTGTTGATAGCACCGTTGGGAGGAAGACCGAACAAAGCAAAGGAATGACTTCCACCACCACCACCAGAAACCGAGTAGACATTTCAGGTGGTGCAGTCTTTCCCACACGCAGCTTCCATGGTGGTGTCACACGAAACAGGGGAGCACTCCTTCGGTAGATCGATAGCGTCGACTGGACAATCCGAGTCAGATTATGGGCAAGGGCAATAACCGTCGGCATTGCCCAGAAGTGGTCCGACACGGGCGATTACGGGACAGATGCTTTCGGGGTTGAAGCAGCCCAGTAGTCAATTGGGCGACTTGTAATCACTGCAGTGGAGTCACAAATCACTTCAGCGATGTCGCAGGGCACAACATCACAGTGTTCATTGTTTGTTGGAAAGGTAGTATCGGGACCGGACTCACGGAAGCACTGCTTGTCGTCCGAACAAAGAAGGGGTCCAGTCCACTCCACGAACGGCCCGACGACGACACAAGAAAACCAACTCCAGACCAAGTGTCTGTATTCCTCGGAAAGACTGCGACGGTAGCTCGAACTGTCCTAGTGGTCAGGACTTGCCGATGGGATCTTGTGAGTCCAACATTGGACTTCTTCACCCCGAGGAATCAACTTTCGAACCGAGTCTAGAACTCCACCCCCAACCCAGATGTTTCGAGCTGTGGCGAAGATGACGGGGTGGTGACGTTTCTCGTCGTATCGACGCCGTCGACATGGTCCGGAGAGAAGTCTTCACGAAGAGCTGTTCATAGGATAGTTTGGATCAAAGTTGTAACTTGTGGGGATAGGTCGTATTGAAAGGAAAAGATGACCACCAAGGGTCGTGAGTCGCACGATTGAAATTGTCGCAT
>Ga0194115_10007021_pt1 | contig 11278 bp, 8 predicted proteins | sample TA2MahsurfametaG_3_FD_148656 | JGI IMG/M metagenome (GOLD analysis project Ga0194115, IMG submission 148656) | Freshwater microbial communities from Lake Tanganyika, Tanzania - TA2015002 Mahale S4 surface | ecosystem: Environmental > Aquatic > Freshwater > Lake | place: Tanzania: Lake Tanganyika... | reverse complement strand
TAGTAGTAACTAGCGCAATAGAAATGATTCCTCCTGTAAGAGTTCGATACTATCCACCTTTTTAATAACGAAGAAGCTGAGATGAGTTGAAAAAATCTATAGAAGTAAGGATCTATTTTAGTTTTTGCTTGAAGCCCATTTTTCAATATTCTGTTTGTTTTAGAAATCAGTCTAATTAATTTATTTAAAAATACCTTATACAAAATCATTTATTATTTTTATTTTTAAATTAATGACAAGTTTTTCTAATTCTCCAGCTTGGAGCATGGCTCATAGACCCAAAAGCAGTAAAAATTTATTTTAAATAGCTCAAAAGTAGACCAATAACAAAATTCCTGGACCAGGAGACTATAATTATGCGAATTCTAATACATCGAAGCATCAACCTGCATGGAAGTATAACAAATATTTTATGCAGAATCGGCAGCTCACTAAGAGACAATGCTATAAATTCATACCAACCCGGTCCAGGACAGTATAACATTAGTAGTTTTAAATCAGGACCAAAGATAACGATGAGCAGTAAAAGCAAAAATGATTGGTACGGAGACTCCTCTCAACCTGGACCAGGCAATTACAACGTGAACAATGCGCCTTTGTATAAAAATCCATCAGCTTTTACTATGGGTGCAAAGTACAATAGTGATAAAGCTGAGTTTAAACCAGGACCTGGAGCTTATAACTCAAATATGGAACTGAAGAATAACGGTCCAAAAATAGGAACTTCCACTCGAAACGGATTGAAATAAAATTTAGATTGTCCAGGACCTGGTCAATACAGTCAAAGTAGACCTTTCTCAGCTGGACCAAAATATGGGTTTGGTAACTAAACTAAGTCATATGCAACTTTAGATCAAAGACCTGGACCAGGTCAGTACGAAATCATAGAAAATACTATGTCAGCCTTGAAGGGATGCACTATTGGAGAAAAAAAGAAAACAGGCAATAATCTTAATAATGTTCCAGGTCCTGGATCATATGAAATGGTGTCTAAAAGACCTCAATCTGGAACGAAAATAGGAAAAGCGTAAAGAAATGGTTCAAGTGGAGTCACTGTGCCTGGTCCTGGGGCTTACGAGTATAATTATAACCACAAGTCAAACAGTCATATAAAATTTGGAACAAGCACTCGAAACGATGCTTTCAAGATGGAAAATCCAGGTCCAGGATCATACGACTATCACAACAAGCAGCATCTCAAAGGCATAACTATTTCTGGGTTCAAGGGTAAACAAAATATCAATTAAACTCCAGGGCCTGGGGCTTATGATAGTATTGGTGGAAATAAAAGACCTTGTAGTGCAAAGTAATTATTTTTCGATTTAGAATCGGTACAGGAAAAAGGTCTAATTTCAACAAGGAATAAACTCCTGGTCCTGGCCAGTACTATCCTTACCAAAAGACTAATTATAAGTTTGCATACTCCAGAGATCCAAGATCCAAAGATTTAAAATAAGGCGATCCTGGACCCGGACGTATTCATATTTTTATTAAGAGTATTAAATTCCAAAAACAGTGCCAACAGCGCCTCATTATCTCATAAATCCCACAATATATAAGTCACAGTATTGATTTTTCATAGTTATAAAAATTTAAATAATACAAAGTATTTTGAATTATAAGATTTTAAATAAGTCTATTGAATCATAACATTTTGGTGACCAATTGGTTGATGAATTATTCTCTGTTTCCCCAGTCTCCTCTTCTTTGGAAGGGATGTCTCTTGGCTGAGAATCCTCCTCTTGGTCCTCTGAGCTTGAAGGGCCACAAAAAGTTATTAGCTTACTTGAAGTGAGGTCCGACAGTGTAAATTTCGTTAATAAGGTCATCAACTGATTCGATTCCGTGCTTTCCAAGAGTTTCTTGAACAATAGTGTTGTTTGAAAGTGGGATTCTCTGTCTGTTGACTTTTCCGAATCCTCTTTTTAAGATGAGTCTTCTAATGTTTTATCTTGTGGGGTATCCGAAGGTGATGTATGGTTCGACTCTTCTCAAAAGATTTGATGAAGCTTTGTTGATTCTGATGAAGACTCCGTTATGTAATTGCCTGAGTCTCAAAATTCTAAGGATTCTGATGACTTTGGGGTTCAATTTGTTGATACCTCTGATTCTAACAACGAAGGCTAATCTGGGTTGAGCTGGTACGTGGATTTGTCCAGTCAATTTGGCTTGTCTACGGGCAGTGAGTTCTGCTTGATTGGCAGTGGCATAAGCTTGTTCGTACTGTTGAGCTCTTTGCAAGATTTGTTGCCTTCTTGCTTTATTATCAGCTCGTCTTTTGGCTCTGAGTTGGGTAAGAGCAGCTGCGATCTTTGAATCTCTTTCTTATTTCTTTTTCAATCCTTCGGGTTTGGGAGGAACGACTTTTGCTTGAGGCATACCACAAAAATATTATATTATTATTTAATTAAATAAAGCGAAAACTTTCATATAAAGAAACTGATATTATACTTAGAACTAGATCTATTGATAATGAGTTCAATTATTTGTCTCTTCGAAAAGTATGATCAAATTTTATTGCCAATATCATATGTATCTGAGAATCAAGCACGTTTTATTGATGTTATCTAAACGTTTTAGCCGTCTTTCCATTAGCCTTCTATTACTTGTTTGTTCGGGTATATTAACCTGCCTCGACCGTGAAGTTGTCCGAGTTTAAAACCGCCTCTGTATTACTTTCCGTCATTCCAGACAAAGACAGCATCTGGATCATGCATCATTCCATGTTTATACTAGCCAAAATATCGACCCTTCATAGTTTGCACATGACCTTAGGCTTTTGTGAGTTGTCCCCGACTGAAGGTTCCTTCTACTGAGCTTTCTTGGAAGGTTAATTTTCCTCGACCATGCATGTGGCCTTAATAAAAATCTCCATGGTAAATCTTTCCAGTCTACCAAGTGAATGTGCCTTTTCCATGTTTTTTACCATTCTTGAAATCACCTTCATAAGTTGATTTATCGTGGTATATTTACTTTCCGTAGCCCTAAGGCCTATTATTACTCCAGTTACCCTCATACATAAATTTTGGACTGCTACCTGTTCTTTCTCTGATGAAATCCTCATGTCGAAGAATACCTTGTCCGTTGAAGCAATTGTTATCGAAATTTCCCCTGTAAAAAGATCCATCAGGGAAAATCATGATACCATCTCTACATCTCGCAACTCCATTGACAAACTCTCCATGAAAGTATATTCCAGATCTAGTGAATACTTATCCTTATCCATGCTGTTTTCCTCCAAACCAGTCCCCTTTGTAATATATTCCAGGCAATGATACCATTTCATATAGTGGAAGGTTTTATACTGACTATTTAGGCTTTGCAATATCTACATCTTACATTATATACTGAGGCTATTTGAGTATTTCGACATGATTATTTATACAAGTCTAGGTACTCGAGGTTTTTATGTGGCTAGCTTAGCATAGCTAGGATTAGGTTTGTGGCGACTTTTGAAAACTGATTATATAATTCCTTAGATATTGCCTCCATAACCACTATTCGGGCCTAGACTTTACATTTGAACGTTAGAATTCGATTCTCCAGCTCCCATTTATTATTATATATGTTAAATTGATCCTAATTCAAATCTTATTTAATAAAACTCAAATAAACTACTGATTTAATCAGCTAAAAGAATATTTCCACATCTATGAATCAACTAAAGGTTATAAGAAACATGATGAATTAATCTTTTGAATTTAAATTATTTATAAAAAATGATTTAAAATAAAAATTCTAAATATTAAGTCTTCTTGAAATGGTTTTCATAAAATGGAGGACTCTATAAGGATATCAAATTTCCAACTTCTTTTCCACCGACTGATTACATTGGTAATTTCTTTATTAATCAAAGGAATTTCAGCATCAAAGGATATTGCAAGAAATAAAGTTGTCTTAGCTATTCCTAAAAAACTAATTATCGGTGTTTAGGTTGTATAAAAATCGTAACTAAAATAAATTCTTGATTAATATTCCATATTTCAAGGCTAAGATAATGACGATAAGGACTTCAATATTTTGACTCTTTTCATTATTCATGAACAAATGAAAGGAAAATAATCCTTCTATCATCCGTATTTTCAATGCATAGACATAGCTGAAACTTTATTTTACTGGACTGACGAAGAAATAAATTCAATAAAAGATCCCTTTTTGAATATAGATTTTATCAAATAAATTAGGATTCAGTTTGAGCCAACATTTAAAATCTTTCAAGAAATATCCAAAAAATATGCGAAGTTATTTCCGATTTAACTGGATAGAAAAACATTTGATTTTTGTTATGGAATTGTGATGACTCGATGCTTTGGTTGGGGTTTGCCAGAGACTATGATCGTGCCTTTTGCAGATTTTTTGAATCATTAATCAAATGGGGTTCATCACTACACCTTTTGCTAAACACTAGAAAAGCAAAACAATAAAGAGTATATAAAGAAATCTAGATAAATCAACTTATAAATATTTGGAATTGATAATTTGTCATCTTTGCCCAAATATTATATGAAAAATTAGAGAGAAAAGTATCTTGAAGAAAATATTAAAGAAATACATAATCAAATGAAAAAATAAACCAATCAAACTGAAAAATCTTCCTAAGAGCTATTAGGTATAAAATAAAATAGTATTAAATTGTAACATTTATCAAAGTCAACTACTTAAAAGTATTTATAGATTGTCAGAAAATCAAAGCTTAATGATAATTATTAGTGCAAACTGTATCTTTCATCTGATTCAGAGGATAATGATAGCTAATCTGATGACAGTCTATAAGAAGATACATAAAAATGGGGCTAAATAGGTGTTCAATACATCAAATAAAAAAAATACATAAAAAAGCTATTTGAGGTAGTGAAATAGAAACAATAATAAGTATTTCAATAGCCAAAACCTCTCATCAATAAATAATTCTAAGACGGAATAACATTCAACTGGTGGAAAGACAACTAAAATTCTTACTTCATAGTCTCTACTGATAGAAATTACTGTCAAGGAGAACAGATATTCAATAGTTATGGCCGAAGGAACAACCGATTCTTGCTACTGTGGTATGGCTTTACTTTCAAAGATAATAAATATGATAGTGTTCCCTTTCGACTCTGGGATTAGAGGATCGCAAGTTCTACAGGAAAAATGATATTTACAAGATTCATTACCTAAAAGGATATAAAAAACCAGATTCCAGTAGGAGACACTCGATATTCATACACTTTCCTTTCGCCCTAATTCAGACTTAAGATCAGATAAATGAACTATGAACTTTTAGCCTACTTGAGATATAAAATTATCAAAAACAAAATGAAATTCAAATAATTTTTCAAAGACTTGAATAGGATTTATTAAATAATTGATCTGGATCTCTAGATTTAAGCCTGTAGATTTTACGGATTGATTATTAAAGAACTTATTGACAAATATAGGATTTAAGAAGAATTCAGTGAGGATAATTTATTGAAAAAGTAAAGATCATACTATGCTGAGATATTGATCAATAGCAACGCTGATATAATAATGTCACATCTATAAGGAATCACATATATTCTTTTCTTTCTTTAAAAAATCAAATAAAAAGCTATATTCACCCCGTAAGACTTAAAATCAATGTATAGATCATGTGATCAGTGGCAAAATACTGAAAGTCAAAAGAATATATCGAGCAAAATCTTTATCCATCATTATTTGAAAATACTATAGAAATTCATCAATAGCTAATGCAAGGCTTGATCGTTTACAAGTGTTTATATCCATTTTTCTTTAAGCTATCACAAATAATTTTGATTTTGCATGTTTTATATCTATTTTTATGATTTCAAATATCAGATCTTCCAGAAAAAAATTGAGGCAATTATAAATCAAAGTAAAAAATACTAAATGAATCGACTTCGCTTCAGTTATTATTAGATATATTAATCAGATATGCAAATTTTATTTAATATTTTTAAGATTTTTTTAAATAATTATGAAGATAATTTGATCAACCATTGATGAGCTTTTTGAGAATTTCGAATAGTTAAGGCTTTGAGACTCTTCCGTCTCCGTTTTTATCGATTGCCTTGATGAACTGGCTCACTTAATCGTTTTTGACTTATCTGTTTCGACCTAAACTTTTGAAGGCGTCGTTGATCAAACTGAATATTTCTTCACCTTCCAGAGTTCCAGATTTGTCCTTGTCGTATTTGCTGAAGATAGCATCGATGGCTTGACGTAATTGATCATCTGATGGTTTTTGACTCATGTTTATAAAGTTAATTTAATTAATATATCTTTTATGAACAGAATTTATTAAAAAAGCAGCATATAAATATACCCATCAAAATCTTTGGCAACAATTTTTGATAGATGAATCATTTTTTCTATTTCAAAAATTAAAAATTGTTCTACTTTCAGTAAGCTTATAAGACGAAAACTCAAAATGTAGCAGATTTAGCTTGAAAAAATATTCTTTTTAAGATAAATTTGAAATGTATTCGAGATAAATCTTATTAGCTTCAGACTTAAATTTTAATATAGTTTATTTGTAATAAAGTAGAACGCAAGGAATAATAAAATGAGAAGGACAGTTGTTAAAAATTTAGCATATTTGGGTGCAGCTACAAGTGAAGGACAGCCTATTAAAGGAGTCTAGAAGGCTCCACAGCTCATAAGATAAAGTAATTTATTCTAAACCCTCAAATCTAACTACGGAGTTAATGTCAATGATTACGGAGATATCACAGTAACCAACTAGGATAGAACCAAATACCCTAAGCTAGAGTTCCCTATCCATAATTTGCATATTTTAGGACCTTATATGGGCAGACTACATCAAAAAGCTTATGAGATAGTCCAACAAAAGCAGAATGATATTCTGTTGACAATAGGTGGAGACCATTCAATAGCAACTGCGACGATATCAGCTATGAGAAGACACTATCAAAACTTGAAAATAGTATGGATCGATGCACACCCCGATCTTTCCAATTATAAGTAAAAGCATGGAGTATATCCAAATTACCATGGAATGCCTCTTTCTCACTTGACAGGCATTACTCAGATACCGAAGCTAGATTACTGGTCGTGGCTGCATAACAATCCAGTCATTGACGTTAAAAATATAGTGCAGATTGGAGTCAGAGATATAGACCCTGATTAGTTTAACACATACAAGAGGTATGGTGTAAAGTATTTCACGATGGATCATGTTGACAAATATGGAATCGGATAAGTCATGAGACAAACTATTGAATATCTCGACCCTAAAAATGAACATCCTTTTCATATATCTTACGATATTGATGGATCAGATCCTGATATAGTGGGTCAAACAGGCACTAAATTCAGATATGGACTCAACGGACGAGAGTCTATTCATATTGTAAGAAGATTAATCCAAGAAAGAAACGTAGTTAGCATGGATTTAGTTGAGATAAATGGATAAGTATAGGCCAAAGAACCAAAGAGAACTGCCTTTAGGGGTTAATAGAAATTAAAGCCAGTTTCAAGCACTTTAGGTCTTTCACTAGATCTCATATCTTCCCTGTGCACAAAATATCTAGAATAATGATAAGAATCATCATAAGATTAAGTATTTTTTTCATAATATAAAATATCTTCTCTCAAATTTATTTTTATTTTTCATTTAACCGAACGCAGATAATATTTATTTGTTCATTTATATAATTTCCGATAGAAAATACTCAATATCAAAATTCTTAAACTTGTATCTGAACATTTTTTGTATTATACCTGATTGATCTTGTTGAAATTCTTGTTTTTTGCAATTCATCAGCATCATCTTTTATTTTAGTTTTTGCAAACTATTTCTGAATCATAGAGACCGAGTCTTTAATCTTGATATTGACTATTTGAGGAAAAATTATTCAACATATACAAATCAACTCTTTTTCTATTCATTCATTGAATAGCAACCATTTTGATCTCGTTTGTCCCAGGATTATAGACACATGGTCTGATGTTACTGAGCACGCCATTTTTCATCTTTTCAATCATTTATCTAGCTGAGACTGAGATTATTGTCATTGGTCTCTCAGTTAGCATTTCATTTTTGTTGCTTAGGCTGTGTAATGAAGATATTCCTGATGTCATCTTTCTGAACTGATTATTGATTAATTATATAAACTAATATGTAAAATCAGCGTATTTATTATGATTTATTTTCTGCGTATTAAATTTTATATCAGTTTTCATCGGCTCAAAAAAAATATTTTACTGGCAAAAATAAATGAAAGAAAATAATCAAAATTTTTAATTCAACCTTCTTGACACATACTTCAACTGAGAGTATACTTTTCCAGGTGGAGTTCCCATGATTAAACTACATAAAGAATCCTTGGCGCTTCTCATATTAGCAAAACTTCCCATCAAATGAATCGTACTGTCTGCTAAGATTATTCTTGTTTTTGTAGCGTTTTATATTGCGTTTTTAGTCTTACCCTTTTATCCAGAAATACGAGCTATGCATCTAGCCATGTGATCACCTTGTAAATTCTTGACATCCTTTATCAAAAAAGTTTCAAGGAACAGATCATCTAGTCTTAACATGGCAATTGAATCCTCCAAATTGAATCCCAACATGAAAGCTCTCAAGAAGTCATAAGTTCTTTGAATAGCTGATCGGTCTTAAGTTTCTTAACACTATCTGATATCTACGGTTTTCTTTTTGTTATTCATTCTAATTTGAAGCTTCATGTTCTTGACAACAGTCTCGCAAATTTTTTACCAATTATTTTTCAAAGGAGTCATTCTATTAGGAGGTATGATGACTGATTGCATCTAAAACTCCTCCTTTTTGTCATTTTTGTTATTATTAACTTTTTAAGCGACTTCGATGAGTTTTTATGCTTACATTGTTTAGATTGTTGAATAATTTAATTATTTTAATAAACTGCGATATACAAAATACTTATGATTATATGAAAATTGAGTAAATTTATATAATTTTATATCTTTTGGAGGATTCTTTCCCGCAATATGAACAATAATCGTAAGAAGAAAACATAACAATCCCAGATAAACTCGCGTAGGAACCTTAAGCTTTTCCCGAAATAGCAGGTTTAGGATATTTATCCTTTTTAAGTTCCCAATCTGTAAAGAATATCTGCTGAGAAAAAGAACTACATCAACGAACTCGAGCGATAGTACATCGAAAGATACAATGCTTTGATCAGCAATCGACTTATCTATGCTGAACTGATGTAAAAGTAAGCTTTGAGATATTTAGCATTGCGACATAATTGGATGGAAAAGGTGTCAACTTGAAAAAATTGATAGAACTAGGTCAAGTAGTAAAAATCAGAAATCAAAAATAGGAAAACAATTGATAGATCTAATTTATCTATAGTTATCGTGTAATTTCTCATAGATTTAATTGTCATTGAAGTTTTTATTGAAAATTTAAGATCAATATCATAAGTATGAAATCATTCCACTTATAAACTCTTATCTGTTGGAGTTGCGTTGTCTGTGCTAATATCAAGAGATTATTCTTCCTGAATACTTTATGATTTTTATTCTTCAGCATTAAATTAAGACTTTTTTTATTACTCAACAGCCTACTTGAGCCTGCTTTTTAGCTTAGATTTGCTTTTGTTGGTCTTCTTAGATTTCGATGAACTTTCCTTCTTTTCAAATACATTCTTCAAATCAACTTTTTATTTTTTATTATCTTAGAACTACTAACTCATCATCATATTGGCCATTTTTTATTAAAACAAAGTCTGCTGCAAAGTAGTGCTAGCATCGATTTCTTTCTCTACAAAACTTTTTTATTGCTGACTGTTTGTTTAGGTCGTATAGTTACGAGTTGAAGAAGGCAAACAGTCTTAAGTCTCAATTTTTACTTGCCTTTTTTCTTTTCTTTTCTGGTAAGCCTTAATTTTCATTACGATTTCTCCTATTTTGTGACGAAGGATAGTTATATAATGATAATTGTTTCGTCTGTCATAAAATATTAAGGCGATTCCTCCACAAATTATTAACAAAAGGAACCAGATTAAATTATTATTGGCGGAATCTTTAGCTTCAGTTAATTATCTTCCTAATGATTATTTTTGCCAGGTCAATATTATTAGAGAACTCAAGATAAGGCTTTCTTTTGTATTTTTCATTATTATTTAAAAACTATTTGATACTTATTGAAATATAAATAATTTTGTATGAATATTTTTGAATAATCAAATGTTACAGAAAATATTAGAATTTAAATATCAATTAGTTGTAGTTCAAAATTAAACATGATTTTTTATAGAATTAACTAAGAATGTTAATTTTAACTCGCCTTAAAAAAGTTTTTAGTATTAATTGACAAGCTTGTTTTTGATCTGAGTATAGGTATATCTAATCTTGTTTTATCTATTCTAGTTTTAGTGATTTTTATCCAATCTGTTTTTAATCATCTTGTAGAACTTTTTCATGTATAACATTTTATACTATTTTAGAGCTTTTTCATCGTTTTTGATCTCAATTTAAGACTATTTTTCATATTCCTAGATATCATCAAAATATTCATGGATTTTTTCCTACAAAATTTGCATTTCTTCTTCTATCTTTCCAATGAGTTTAGCCTGAATTAAAAAATAAGTACATCATAGATGTCTTTCTATCGAGCAATCTTGACAATGGTCCTTATACCTGAAATAATATATTTGTTCATCAGGTCTTTTGATGAAATTTTGTGCATCTTATCTATCAAGCTTTCAAAATCACGCAGACAGTTCTTTCCTCTTTCAATCTTGTTGATGATGTTGACTATACGGACTTCAAAAAGGTCACTACATTTTCTATAAGGCAGAGAGCTGACGAGGCGTTTATGTTGCTTTCTAAAGGATTTTCTAACTTCTTTATAAGGAGATTTTATGATTTTGCTCGATTTTTTGACCAATTACTTTTCTTTTTCAAGGTCATTACTTTTATCATCGACGGATTCCTAACTTAGTTCTTGGTAGGAAATTACTTTGTGAGTCTTCTTGTTGGTAGATAGTTCTTCTATTTTGTAAATCGAGTTTTCTTAGGGTGTACACTACTCTAGCTATCTTTCTGCATCTGCATGATTCCTATCTTTAAGTTGTGGCGAACTCCTGGTTTCGAGCCTGGAGTGTACAGTAGTGTTGATATCGATTGATACATCATTTTTCTATGCAGTATGGCTGATTTTGTCGACTTTTGTCTTATGTTATTATTAATTTAATGATGATAAATGATTGTTGTTATCGGCTGGTGGTTACGAAAATGACTTATGGATGCTTTCTTTGGGCTACGTTGGTATGATTATGAGTCTTTT
>Ga0194115_10007019_pt1 | contig 11278 bp, 12 predicted proteins | sample TA2MahsurfametaG_3_FD_148656 | JGI IMG/M metagenome (GOLD analysis project Ga0194115, IMG submission 148656) | Freshwater microbial communities from Lake Tanganyika, Tanzania - TA2015002 Mahale S4 surface | ecosystem: Environmental > Aquatic > Freshwater > Lake | place: Tanzania: Lake... | reverse complement strand
TAAAAAATCCCATGCAAGTGCGAACACCCGCTTTGGCGGGTGTTTTTTTTATAAGGCCTGTGTTTTTACTACGCCCATGTACCAATCTCGGTCATATGGCATTGCTCTGTCTAAAGAACCGCCGCCTGATCCTGCACTTGCCTTTGCTAAAGAATCAATGAATTTAACATCATTGAAAACAACATTTTCCCCCGAACCAGTTGAAGAAGATGTTAATACTCGACTAAAAGAATCTAAAACAGATCCTCTATTCGTTGAGGCTGCAGCAAGTGCTGTTCCGCTAGTGCCTCCTCCTTTGGCATAGGTTTCCATAAATTTTCTTTGATATTCTTCGCCTGTTTGCCCTCTATTTGCAATCAACGCTGCAGGGGACATTTTACCTTGTGCATTACCAGTATACCAAACAAGCGGAACCTTTGAAACATCTCCATTATTTTCTTTTAAAATGTCCTTTACATATCTTCTTGCGATTTCATCTTGAATATTTGGTGGAGCATCTTTTGCTCTATTGTATTCTGTTCCAATTCCATATTGTTTTGTTAATCTTTTCCAAGTTGAATCAATAAATTGATAAGCGCCAGAAGCAGTTGATTTTGGATCTGGATTTGATATTGCATAGTTGCCGCCAGATTCCCTCGTTCTAATTGTGGCAAGTATTTTTTCAACTTCAGAATCCTGAGGATCTGGTGCTCCTGCTTGAACTGGTGATGAACCTGATGGTTGTGATCCTGGACTTTGTTGAACTGGTGCAGTTGAAGATGCACTTGGTGCCCCAACTCCAGATGGCACTTCTACTGGAGATGTGCTTTGATTACCTTCTTGTGCTTCTGGAGAGCCAGTGAATTCTTTCCAAAGACTATAAACTTCCCATGCAGTCCAAAGAGTAAAACCAAAAGTAACTAAAGCCGCAATCCATCCAACGATTGGTATTGCAGCTAGGGCACCTGCTTGTGCTAATCTTAAACCAATTTGAGCAAATAATTTTGGTGCTCTTTTTTCTACAAATTTTAAAAACTTCCCCCATTTTGTTTCTGGATTAGATTTTTTTATCGAATCTATTGAAGTCGTTCTTGCGTCTAAAATTGCTTCGCCAGTTTTTTTGCCAAGGCCAACTGACCTTTGAGCAAATCGTGCAGCGCCATATGTTGCAAGACCAGCTGCACCATAAGTTACTGCGGTGTCTGCACCTTGCATAAAACTGCCAGAAGATACATCCCCTTCTACTCCTGGAATCCCTGTTGTTCCTGCTTCGGCCGCTTTACTCAAACCAAAAGCGGCAGCTCCTAAACCAAGAATTTTACCAATTCTACTTCTAAAAATAAAACCTAAAATTTTAAAAAGACCTGCGGTCAAAGCAGATACAGCCCCAAATAAAGTTCCTAAAGTGGCAGCCAATGTACCAGCCACAGCTGCTATGGAACCAAAAGCTGTTGCGAGTCCACCCAAAATACCACCTAATACTCCAACTATAGATCCTAAAATACCAAAACTTAATCCAGAACCTTCTTTTTTTGCTGGAGTAATACTCGTAGGAGAAGTTGACTGTCTAGGCGTTCTATTTGCGAATTTAGCTTCATAAGCAGTTTCTCTTGTCATTTGGCGAGAAAAAAAATCACCTGCTTTTGTTTGTGGTGTTTGACCAGAGCCTTTTACTAATTTAATAATATTTTGTTTCATTAAATGCATATCTCTTGCCATTGAAGGCAATACAGTAGAATTTTTAGCGTTTATTCTACTCGCAATTTCAATGTTTTGTAAAGAAGAAATTGATTCTGCACTCAATGTACCAGATACAGAAGAAGACGCATCTTTTACTTTAGAACTTGCGTTTCCTTTTGCTGTTGCGGAATATCCTCTACCAAAAACTTTCTTACCAATAAGAGAGGTAATGCCAGAGCCGCCAAACAAAATATTGCGAATATCCGATTTTTCTCTTTTTTGCTTTTGTAAGGCAGAAATAGTACCAGATACCAATCCTTTAGATTCGTATTCTTGTTCTAGTATTACTGCTAATCTTCCTAATGCCATTTTTTATCGCCTTTGTTTTTGTTGCAACTGCTTTATTTTTTCGTTTTCTTCTTCCAAATATTTCATCAACAATGTTACATAAATTTCTTTTTCCCAAGGTATCATGTTTTCAATCTCCGTCAAACTATATTTGTGATGTTGCATTAAGGCAAAATTAGTTTGATAGAAGTTACTTAGGTTATCATAACTAAAAATTATACGAAAAAACTTTGAAGTCCTTCTAAAGTTATTTTTTCTTCATATCCACACTTATTACATTTGAAGTCTAAATCTTTTTTTACTTTTGGCATGTCATCAAAAAATTGTTTGATTTTCTCTAAATCTTTTGTTTGCATGCTTTCAATAAATTCAACTCTCTCATCTAAAGATGTGTCTTTTGAATAATATATTTGTTCGCCGTCATAAACATATTCGATACAGTCAGCTGTTAGTTTTACAATCACATCACCCTCATTTGAAACTTCATATTTTTTTATATCTTCAAAAGTTGGATACTTCATTACCAAACCTAACTTGTCTGTAATTTCAATTTTATTTGAAACTTTTGATTTTTCTGGTTTTATTTCCAATAAATTTACATCAATCTTCACAATGTTGTTGCATTTGTGTGTTTCTTTATTTTCTTCATTTGCAATATCATTACTGCATTTGTATTGTAAATTCACAACCTCACTAACAGACTTTGCACGAATATTTAAAAACAAATATTCAATGTCAAAAATAGGCAATTTGTCAATGTCAATTTCAGATATAACACAATTGTTTAAAATTTGTTTTGTAGTTTCAATGGCTGTGTTTAAATCTTCAGCTTCGTTTGCCATCAAAAACAGTTTTTCTTCTTTGACTGTAAAGGGTCTAAACTTTACAATTTTTCCATTTGATATCAAATTAATAGTATATACGGGCACATCAATTTTAGGTAACATAAAAACTCCAATCAGTTAAAAAATTCTACCAATAACATTAGCAAAGTTTTGACCTACACGGTCAAATAAACGGGCTGCCTTTCCACCGAAGAAAGTGGCAGCCGCACCAACAAGGTCATAGTTTCCTTGGTACACCACACGATATTTCTGATAGGCAAATTGAACACTTAATCTATGAAAGTTATCTTCTGCCCATGAAAGTTGTTGTGCAGCAACTCCAATAGGAAACGCATCAATCAATTCTACTGCATATATTTCTTTAATAAAATCATCATACTGAATAATTTTAATGTTTGTGAGATATCTTGTTGCTTGGTCTTTTGGGTATCTTAAATTGTTTGTGTCTGTCGGCATAATTGCTTCCATCCATCTCTCAAACAATTTTCTTTCATAGAAATCATTTGTGCATACGAAACCTAAAGTAATGTCACTATATTGTGTTTGATATGGAATTTTAAATATTGGTCCATATACTTTTGCTTCTTGTGTCAAAAGTGTTTTACCAGGTAATTCAGCCGTTTCACATTGAAGTGCCAAATAACGACTCACTGCCGAATTACTTGTTTTTGATTGTTCCTCTTTTGCAGAATTACCCAAAGCACTATTGACTAAATCTGTCACATCTGCAACAATGACATTTGGAAGATTAAGTATTTGTTCTAATAATCCATTCGATACAAAATTAGCAATGTATGCTGGAATTGGAAGAATGACCTGAAACCTAGAAGGTTTTGCAAGACCGTCTTTTGCCTTAATGTTTGATAAAAATAGTTCTGGAGAAAATGCCATTTAAAATTTCTTTCGTGAATCTGCGTAAACTTTGCTTTCCGATGTAGTAAATTGTTGCACTGGTAAGAGTGCGGCAATATCCCATTCATCAGCAGGTATCTCTAAAAATCTAGATGTTATATGTCCATAGAGATATCTCTTGATGCATGGCATAGCTTCAAATGCTGTAGAAGCAGCAGCCAAGTATTCGTAGTTGACACGAAACTTGGTTTTTTCGTTAAATTTTTTATTGCTTAATGTATCACTTAATTTGTCTAAAAGAAGAATTCGTTGCTTTGGGTGAATGTAGTGCAAATTCAACCCTAGAAACCCGTCTGAGTATCGTTCTATTGGAATGACCAATGGGAACCTGTCGTAATATGGCAACGAATCTTTCAACTTTGGATCATAAAAAAAGAAATACATCTTACCAATAAAAGACTTATCTTTTAGGCGTTCTCTATCTCGCATCAGAGCGGCCGCAGTAGGTCTTAAATCTCCTACTTTTGCCTGTAACCATTTTCGTGCTGATACTGTTCGAGGAGTTAAACCCTCTTTTGCAAAAGATTGTTTTAGTCTGTCGAGTAAATACGCCATTCTGTATTTATCTTACAAACCAAGTTCTTTTTCTGTGATTAACTTAAACTGCCAACCGTGTTCTTTACAAAACATTTCTGCTGCTTTCCACTTTTGCTGATTTACGGCATAGGTGACTGTTTCTTGTATGAATCGTTTTGTGCGTCTTGCTTGTGTAGGTTGTTGCGTTTGTTTGAATGGTTTCACTTCTAAAACAAGAGTGGTTTCTTTGTCTCCCTGTTTGACTTTTGCAATAAAATCTGGGAAATAACGATGAACACGATTATCAACAGGTGAGACATAAGGTATGTAAAGTTCTTCAGATGCCCACCAGATAACCCTCGGATTCTCATCCAAGTATTTCATTACTCGTAGTTCCCAAGAAGAACGATAGACGATGTTGTTCGCATCTCCGTTATATTTCTTTGGGTTCTTTGGCTTAAACCATCCCTTATATGACATAAATACTATCTAGTCAACAAGGAAGACCATGGCACTATTTTCACTCACAGATATACAATTTAATGTTCCTGGAACTAGAGCAGGAACATCTCAATTGACAGACCGACCCTTAGAATATGATTTAAACACCTTTCGATATCCAATTGATTTAGGATCGGTCGATAAAGGTCATTACATGGTCATTAATATTAACGAACAGACAAGCACTTCTTTCAAAGGAACAGAAGTTAAGGGCGTTTTACCAACAATTAAACAAAATCAACAAGTCGTTTCTTCTTTATTTGGTGCCTCTACTGTTCCTCAAAATGCATTAAACACTATTGATTTAGTAACCGAAATCATTAAATCTGGCGTAAGTCTGACAGGTTTAGGAAATGCAATAGTTAATGGAGGACAACAAAGCTCTAGAGGACAACAAAGCTCTAGCTCTCCTGGCGCCGGCCTCTTTGGAGAAGCACAGAGGCTGATAGGTAATTTCAGGCAGGGTTTGCAAAATGGCGTTCGAAGTGTTCGTAGAATTACAGATACAATTGCTCTTTATATGCCAGATACTTTAAATTTTGACTATAATCAAACCTATAGTGAATTGAGACCAGGTGAGCAATTGGAGGGCAAAATTCTTTCAGCTGGATCTGGAATAGCTGAAACATTAAAAGCCGGCGGATCTATAGAAACTGTAAAAGCAAATTTGGCAAAAACTTTATCGCCATTTGCCTTTAAAGCACTCACTTCTTCTTTTGGTGATGTAGGTAAAATACTTTTTACCGCAGGCACAGGTGGTGCTGTAAGTAATCCAATGCTAGAATTGATTTATGCTTCTCCTTCTTTTAGAGAATTTAGATTTGATTTTATTTTGTATCCACGCTCTCAAAGAGAAGCAGTAGAAGTAAATAATATTTTAAATCGTCTGAGATTTCATCAGGCACCAGAGTTAGTCAAAAATACAGGTGGCGCATTTTTATATCCGCCATCAGAATTCGATATTTCATTTTATTACAACGGTCAAATAAATCCAAATATTCCAAGAATTTCTACTTGTGTTTTAACAGGTATTCAAACAGATTATGCACCAAACGGATTTGCTGCATATGAAGTTCCTGGCCAAAACAAAGCTGGATTTGGCGGTACAGGTATGCCAGTTGCAATTCGTTTATCTCTGTCATTTAAAGAAACTGAGTACCTTGTCAAAGGAAGTCCAGTATTGAGTAATGTTGATAAACCGCAATATACAAATCAACAGTTAGATGCATTTAGAAGAGCCGGCCAAGCTGGTGAATTTGGTACGAGTTAAACATGGCACGATACTTTAATTACTTTCCAAAAACTTTTTATTCTACACAAGACATTGTTCGTGGTGTAGATACTGTTACAAATATCACGGCAAGATTTTCATTAGAGCAATCTTTCTTAGACAATACGACAATTTATTTGAAGTATGATGTGCAAGAAAGTGATACACCTGAAATCATTGCTAGTAAAATTTATGGTTCTTCAGAGAGACATTGGATTGTTTTGGCAGCCAATCAAATTATTGACCCACAATGGGAATGGCCATTAGAATACAGAACACTCATTACCTACATTACAGAAAAATACTCCGCCAATGCAGTAAGTCCTCAAACTGGTTTAGAGTGGGCACAATCAAACATTTATGCTTATTATGAAGTTCAAACAAGAACAACCATTTCGACCGGAGCATCAATTGAAAAGAAAATTGAAATAGATGCAAATACATATGCAAATGTTGTTGCAAGTACCGTAACTAAAACTCTTGCTGATGGTGCACAAATTTCGATTGCAACAACAAAAGAAACAAAAACATACTATGACTATGAAGTTGAAGAAAATGAAAACAAAAGAAGTATTAAAATAATTAAACCAGAGTTTGCATTTTCTTTAGAGGAAGAATTGAAACGAGTATTTTTATAATGACAATTGAACTTAATCAATCTACACAATTTAAAGTAAAGAGATTAGAGATTGTTACTAAATTTGGTAACATAAATCTTTCCAATGCCTTTCAAGAAATAAACATTTATGATAGTATGTTTATGCCATGTATTCGTGGAGAAGTGTTGATACAAGATTCGGTTGGTATTTTAAATCGTCTATTGTTAGATGGCAGTGAATTCATACGAATTGCTATTTCAAAATCAGATGAGAGTAGTGACACGCTCTTTGAAAGAACTTTTAAGATTTATAAAGTATCAAATCGAAAAAATGTAAGTCAAAACTCTGAAATTTACTTGTTGCATTTTATATCAGAAGAAATGATATACTCAATGCAACAGAAGATTCGCCAATCATTTACTGGTCAAACTTACACAGGAATGGCAGTAATTATTTTAGTAAATTACTTAAAAGTTACTGGCGATAAAATTGGATTTATTGATGCAACACAAGGCCTACATACGCATGTAATACCAAATCTGAGTCCTTTTGATGCCTTAAATTGGATTGTTAAAAAAGCATTAAACGAAGAAAACTTACCTAACTTTTTGTTCTTTGAAAACAAAAAAGGTTACTGTTTCGTTTCTTTGTCCTCTCTCATTAAAGAACCAACAATCTTTGACATAAACTTTAATCCAAAAAACATTAACGACATTGAAGATTCTTCTTTCTTGGGTGCTAGTGACATGAAAGTTGTTTCACAATTTGACTTTCTGCAAAGCATCGAGGGTGGTGTTTATGCCGGTAAGTTTATTGGAATTGACCCCATTACAAGGCAAGTTCGTGTAAATCGAATTGACTATCAGAAGACTTACAATAGAACCAAATATCATCTAAACAAATATCCAAACTTTTCTGGTTCAAAAAACAGAGAAGGATTAGATGCAGCTCAAATGTTTGATTCGAAAGTATCTTTGTATCCATTTGCAACAACAAGAGGAACGACACCGTATATTCAGACAAACAGTAATCAAGAAGGAACAATTATTGACAAGACACATTTTTATGTCTTTCAACGAATGCCTATCTTGACCAATTTACTTCAAACAACAATACATTTGACTATGCCAGGTAACTTTGGTTTAAGTTCTGGTTATACTGTAAACTTAAATGTACCAACAAGAACAACGAAAGTTGATGACGGAAGTAATTTTGATGACAGTTTAAGTGGCAAGTATATTATTACAGCAACACATCATGTTATTCGTCCAGATAAACACGAAACTGTTATAGAAGTTGCAACAGACTCAACCAATAAACCATTCGTTATAAATCAAACTACATATATGCAGGAGGCCTTGGCGGAATGATGAATACTAATTTTGCAGGAAAGAACGGTTTTATATGGTGGGTTGGCATTGTTGAGAACCGTGTTGACCCATTGGGTATTGGAAGATGCCAAGTGAGAATTTTTGGATGGCACGAAGAGCATTGTCAAAAACTTCCCACCGAAAGTTTGCCTTGGGCGCAACCTGTGATTCCCGTTAATGCCCCAAACACTTTTGCTTCACCCAGAGTTGGTGATTGGGTTCTTGGATTTTTTATGGATGGTGAACAAGCTCAAATGCCTGTCATGTTGGGTATTTTACCTGGTCTAAAACCAGCAAAAACAAATCAACCATATGAAACTGATGAAGAAGAACCAGCTCCTTTTAAATACAGTCCTTTTCAGGTAGGCGCATAAATGTCAATACAGTATGATAAATTTTATGGAGTAGTAGGACCAAATCCTAACTTTCCTATTCCTAATCCAGCAAATACAGTAAAAGATGCAAATGGTTGCGTCTTAGAGGTACAACCGCCAAAAGTTGTGTCAGCAGGAAATGCTCCAGTTGTTGGAGGTCCTTCAAATGTTCCTCAAACTGCTTTAGGTGATATACGAAATACAAACATTATGATTACGAATCAAAATCGTGAGCATGTTTGTGATTTTGTTTTGGAAATGCAAAAGAATATTTACTTAAAGAAATTTTTAAAAGCAGTTGCTCAAAAGATTCGTGAAGGTATAAGGTCTATAATTAGACTTTTAGGTCTGTCGGATCGTTCAGGTATTTTAACTGAAATCATTAATGAACTTAAAGCTTTTGCAAGAGACCTTAGAGAAATACAAAAATTTTTAAGAGATGTTAATGATTTTCTAAGATATGTTTTGGCATATATTACAAAAATTCGAGCAATCATACAATGGATTTTAGGATTACCAGCTCGTCTTGCTCAATTAGTTCGGGATTGTTTGTTGAGATTTTTAAAACTTCTTGCTAACATTTTTACTGATTTTTTAGTAGAACTAGGACCATTAGATGGCGAAGGTTCGGGACAATTTTCAGAGTTAATTTCTGCCTCTAGAGAAGTTATTGAAGAAACAGCAGCAACACTCAGAGAAGCAGGAACAACTCTTGCTTTAGGTGCAGCAATACCAGCTTCTTTAACTGTTGGTCTTTTAATTCCTGTATCACAAGAAGAATTAGATGCTGCAAATAATACCATTAGAACTTATGAATCAAACAATCCAAATCCAACACCAGCACAAATCACAAGTGCCGGAACAAATTTGCAACAAATAGAAGGAATGCCTGCAGCAAACAATGTAAATACAACGATTGAACAAAATAGTTTTAAAACCGTGTGAGTATAAAATGGCAATTGAAAATCCTTATGTAGATCCAGTAGATAGAGCAAAGTTTGAAAGTTTGTCTCCAGAAGACCAAGCTTTCTATTCAGCTGAAGGTGGAGCACCTGACTTAGATGATCCATATATTGCAGCAAGGGCACCAAATGGTGGTATTCCTGCAGCAGAACTAGAATCAAATCCAGATGCATTTGATTTAAATGCTTGGCCAGGGCCATCACCTCTAGGTGTTGACAATGGTTTTACAGAGCCAGAATCTCCAGCAAACACAACAAAACAACCACTTTATCCATATAACAATGTAACTCAGACAGAAAGTGGTCACGCTTTGGAAATGGATGATACACCAACCCGTGAACGAATTCGAATGCAACATGGTAAGTCATTGACATTCTTTGAAATGCATCCAAATGGTGACCATGTTCACAAAGTTTTTGGTGATGACTATGAAATTGTTATTAAAAATAAAAATGTTTTAATTAAAGGTAATCTTAATGTCACCATCAATGGTGATTGTAATATGAATGTTTTGGGTGACTACAATTTGCAAGTTAAAAAAGATTATAATTTACAAGTTGGTGGTAGATATAATGTGCGAGCAAAAGGTGACATTGATATCTCTGGTGATGACGATGTAAGAATTAGTGCAAATGAAAAGTTTGTAGGACAATTATTTTTAAATGCAGCTGATAGTTTAGTTCTTGGATCTGATTTAGTTGTCAAAGGTTCAATACACGCTGATGTTATTACCGCAGAGTCAAGATTGGCTACGGGACAATTAGGTGGAGTAACTGCTGGTTCTGCTGGTTTTGTTTCTGTGCTTGGTGGATTATCTTTAGGAATTCCTATTGCTGTGCCTGGCTCAGTTTATGCGATTGGATCAGGATACTTTGGAGTTTCAACATTTACCCCATTTGCTTCTTCATTATATAATAGTTCTGTTATTAGTAGTTCGATTTGGAGTTATGATATTATCAATTTCATTCAAAGAGAATTATACGCAATGCTGCATATTCATGGCACAAAAGTTGGACCTACAACACCTGCAATTGAACCATACGCAATAGAATTTCAAGGAATATAAAAATATTATGACAAGCATCTATCAAAGGTTAGGTTTTAATTTTACACCATCAAACACGGCCATATTAGAAATATCGGCTGATGCAAAAGCGCAATTGAATTCTATGCCAAGATTGATGAAGGATTGGCAAATAACTGATATTGCAAATAGTGACACTGGAGGTTATTTTAAGAATCCAGTTGCAAATTCATGTTCTTCATTGAATGTCAATACATCTTTAATTTTTGCAGCTGCCAACAACGATCCCGCTAACACATGGACCAATTCAGCTGAAGCTACAACTTTAGCAAACACCGCAAATAATTTTCTTATTGAATTATCTTCATTTGTATCTCATACCAATAACTTATCTGGCGTAAACAGCATGACAAATGGCGGCGATGCTGTGAATGATTTTCCTTATTATGAAACTGCTACTGGCTTTGGAAGAATTATGATTTTTATTACCCATGAGTCAGACGGCGTTCTAAATAGTTCACCAACAATTGGAAGTATGTCAAGTATATTCATTGATACGGAATTACAGGCAAATAGTCAGATAATTTCTAACGACCTTCAAACAATTAACAATTCTTTCGTTGCGGGAATTTATACACTATCTGGATCAGCAATCAACACAATTATTTCACATATTCAAACTGCAAATAATTTAATTGGAACAAGAAGATCCTCAGACATTACTTTTTATAATAATGTAAGGTCTGTTATAAACGATTATAGTGCGGTAACTAGATTCAACAATATGGGAGAGGTAACAAGGAATATTGTAACTGACTACATTGGAACAGACAAGATAGTGACAAGATTAAATTCAGAAACAAGTAACTCACAATATTTCCCTAACTAAAATGGCAA
>Ga0194115_10007018_pt1 | contig 11279 bp, 12 predicted proteins | sample TA2MahsurfametaG_3_FD_148656 | JGI IMG/M metagenome (GOLD analysis project Ga0194115, IMG submission 148656) | Freshwater microbial communities from Lake Tanganyika, Tanzania - TA2015002 Mahale S4 surface | ecosystem: Environmental > Aquatic > Freshwater > Lake | place: Tanzania: Lake... | reverse complement strand
TTCGCATCAGATAGCTGGGAACGAGAGCTGGTTAGCTCGTCGTTGACGTTCTGAATGGTGGATTCCATTGACTCGATCTGAGCTTGTTTGTCGAACAATGAATTGCAAGCTTTGGCGTGTTGCGATTCAAGCGCCTGAATTTTCTCCTCTGATGACCTTGAAAGCTCTGCTAGCTGCTTTTGTAGACTTTCGACGGTTCCCTCAAGTGTGATCTTATCCGCTTGAAGAATGTTTAACTTCGAGGAAGACTCTTCGATTTCTGTCTTCCAGCCTTCCGCTGATTGAAGGTGTGAAATTGCTTCCTCTTCGAGAGCAGCCAGTCGATTCTCTGCCACAGCAAGCCGGTCCGCAGTTTTTTGTCTTGATTGAGTCGCAAACTCACACTCTTTTTCCATCTGAGAGAACTCGAGAACCTTCTCCGCCAGCTTGCGTTCGGTGTCGAGGGCCATCCTTCCATTCTCAGCCAAATCGTTTCGCGCCGCTTGAAGCTGATTTTGTAAATCCTGCACCATAGATCTAGAGTCCCCAATTTCTTCGTTCTGTGCTACGATCTGACTTGAGCTGTTTGCAAGCTCGTGTTCAACGTTCAGCCGAGCCCGATGATTCTCCATAAGCGCTTGATCCATTTCCTTGATTCGCTTTTCGAACATGGCCCTTTCCTTTGTGCTCTCATCGAGCTCTGTTTGAATCATATTGTTGATTTTATTCTTTTTCGATACTTCGTTTTCGAGAGACTTCCTTCGATTGCTTTCCTCGTCGAGGTTCCCACGAAGGAGGCTTACTCGATTTTCCCATTCTTCGCTTTCAAGCTGGAACAACCTCAGTTGCCTATCCTTTGACTCTACCGCCTTTTCCCATTCTCTGAGCTTTTCCTTTAGGTCGGCCTTCACCCCTTTCAGTTCGACTACTTGTTTTTCAAGAATAACGACTCTCGAGGACGCTTGACGACTGTGCGCTTCGCGTTCTGACCTCACCCGTACTGCAGACGCGTAATCTTCTTCAATTTTTCTAGTCTTGCTCACTTGGTCGGAAAGAGCTGTGAGGGCAGACTCCAGTTCTGTCTCGAGATGTTCTTGAACATGATCACGAACTTTCGACTGAAGAGACTTGATGTTTGTGTTTGCTTCTTCAAGTGCGTCCAACAGAGAACCTTTTTCGATACGAAATACGGCCAACTCTGAATGAAGTTCATCAATCTCAGATTGTTTCGCATCTAGAGCCGAACGGGCATCGTCCAATTTATTCTCGAGCTCTTGCACCTCGGCAGCATTCGGATGCACCGGTTCTTCCGATTGCGACTCCAAGTGAACCACGTCTTCCGGGCTGTGTCCAGGAATAAGCTGGGTAAGTTGAAGAGAATAGATCTCTTCTTGTAGTGTACGCAGGTGAATCTGCGCATTTTGCAGGTCACGCTCAAGTTCGGCCTTCCGCGCCTTCGTCTCGTTGCCAAGATTCTCTCGGGATGCTGTGTCGTCTTCTATGTCATGAATATGCTGTTGTAAGCTTTCAATAAGCACGATTGTCTCGTCGACCTGAGTCCGCAGTACACCAAGCTCCGCGTCGATCAAGCCACGCGACGGAGAATGAACCAAAAGACGTCTCTCCAGCTTTCTCACATGAGCCACCTGTTGGCCGTACTTTTCTTTTTTCTCAATGAGGATCTGTTGCCTGGAATGTAGCTTTTGCTCCTGGAAGGTTAGTCTGGCCTCCAGACGTCCGACTTCCTGCATCGACTTCGATAGCGACGCTTGAAGATTTGACTGGATGTCTTCTTTTTCTTGCTGCAGCCGGGTGATTTCGGTCTCTTTCTGCGAGATTGTACGGCGTGCTTCGCCGAGTACATCTTCTAGATTGGCAACACTTCGTTCACTCGAAGCGAGCTCGACTCGCAGAAGTTCTGATTCCGACTGAGCCTCGGTGAGAGCGGCCTCGATTTCTGCCCGGAGCTCTTCCCTCTGATCAGATGTCAGCTCTGCAGTATATCCATCACGTCCATCGCTGTCTTTCTGAACACGGCCGAGCTGAGCTTGCAACTCTTGGAGCAGACCCTGTAAAGTCCGCGTCTCTTCCTCTAGACTCTCCTTGCTCAACATAAGGTGAGCATTTTCACTCGTCAAGTCGGCCAGGTTCGAGTCCAAGATACGAACATATTCTTCCAGTGCACTGTATTGACATTCCAAGCGCTCTAGCTTTTGTATCTTGGTTTCTAGTGTTTTCTTTTCTTGTTCCGCTTCATCAAGGCTACTTTGCTTCTTCATTAGCTCCCCCATCTGACCCGAGAATTCTTGCTCCAATACTTCCATGAGTGCGTCTTTTTCTTCGATTTTCTTTTGAAGTAGCACTAGTGTCTCCCTGTAGCCTTCGTCCATGATGACTGAACGGCGGACGAGCTCCTCTTGAAGCTGAGCAATTTTTTTCTCATAGCCGGCCAGGACCTCCTGAGGGTCTAAATCTCCGACTGTTTTCCCCCTTCTAACAGTAGTTTTGTTATTCATAGTTTCTTGCAGTTTTCTTTCCATTTGCTCAATTTTGCGTTGTTTGATCTCTATATCGTCCTTCAACTCGTTTGAGACTTGAACATGATCCAATCGTTGTCGCTCCATTTCCATTTCAACTCGCTTTCGTTCACGACAATGATCATCTTCTGCTGCTTCCTTTTCTTCCGTTAATTGACGAATCTTTTCTAGGCATGATTGCAACGCATCAGCAATGGAGTCATGTTCCCTTTGGACCTTGCGAAGTCTTTCTTGAAGTTGTTCTCGCGCTAGTTCTGAGTCTTTGAGTTTCTGGTTGAGAGTCCGCAAATCCTCCCGCTCTTGGTCATCATTACTAGTCTGCCGTTGAATTGTCTCTAGTGCCTGAGCAAGCTCGCGATTCTGAGATCTTAATCGAGTGGACTCTCTCATCTTTTCTTCCTGAGAAGCACATCTCTGTACCAAAGCTAGGATTTCTTGTTCTCGAACCTCAAGCTGTCTCTGGATTTGCCGCTTTTCCTTTTCAAGCTTCTTTGCCTTTTCAACCAAGGTGGTTCGTTCCTGGTCGATAGATCCCAGACCCTGCTGGATTGTGTGGAATCTCTGGTGAAGGCTTCGAATTTGATCGTCTTTCTTCTGACACGAAAGACGCAGATCCTCTATTTCTTGACTCGATTCGATACTTTCAATACTCGATCTCAGCGAAACAGAGGGAGCGTCTCGAGCTGTCACTCGATCAAAAAGCATCCGACGAGTGGGAGTGATTCGCCCTATCGTCGAGGGCGTTTCGACCTCAGATGGTGGATTGGGTGTGATAACGGACGCCGCCACTGCGGCTTTCTTCTCCGTCGGCGGGATTCTATACTCAAGTGCGGGTACCCTACGCAAAACCGGTGACACCATGGCTACGTTTGGATCGATTATTGTTGTCTTTCACTAACTCATAAGGTGCATGGCCATCTCTCCTCCCATGGGGATGCTCAGAAGGTCCTCGTAGTCTCTTTCCCCCAGAGTAAACCGCCGTTGGAAGCAGGTTGGGAATGATCAACTCAACGATTTGGGATGCTCGGCGGGCGCTACAGCGATTGAGATAACGAACAGAGGTATATACAAAGCCGTATCCTTTTCCATGATGCTTGGCGCGCACCCGACAGTTTTAATAGAGCCCAACGCCATAAGCTGTCGCTCAAGATAACGGTTGAAACATCATTAATCGGCGGACGTGCTTCTTGACGTCAGTTAAATCTATGCCGAGAGGCCATTCGACCATTCGACCGTGTCACACACCCAAGGGTTCTCCAACCACGTGAGGACCTGGCGATTGGGGCGCGCCCAAGATGATCATTCCATGTTGAGCTCATCGTATAGCTACTTCTGACTATCCAGTCCATCGTCTCAAGCCTTTAGTTCTAGACGCATTTACAACTCGACTACTCTACCAACGATACCACTAGCGACAGCCTTTGCTAAAACACGCAGGATGCAACGAATCTTTCACACACTACTAACTCTTGTCGTAGTGGCGACGGAAACTGACGCCTTTTCACCGACTCGACTCAACCCACCTGCAACAATGTCCATCGTCCCCATTTCAGAATTCTCCTCAAGAACGCAGTGTTTCAGTAGAGTCCCGACGCAGTTGCAGATCTTTGATAAAGTCTTTGAGGAAGAAGGGATGCTTGGAAAAGGAGTTACCGTCGGTAAGGTCCAAGTCGCACTCCTCTGCTCGAATCGAGGATCTGGTAGTATCTTTTCCCTACTGGAAGATCATGCCACGAATACAGGTGATCAACCCCAAGAGTTGGCCCGTATGGCTAACGATATTTGTTTAGACCTTATGCGAAAATCAGATGACTGGGTGGCTGCCTGCAGTAGTAGTAAATGGTTCAAGGGAGGTGATGCTGGTAAGGCTGAGCGGTATTACAATGAGTTGACAAATACAGAAGCGTCGAAATTTGAAAAGGAATACATCCCTGATGATGATAAGGAGAATGATGGTGGATCGACTATGGTCGTAGTTAGTCTGATATTGGAAATTCAAGGTGATTCCACCAAATTCGATGGAGCTGGATATTCCATTGCAGGGACGAAGGAAGTCCTGGCAAACATCGCATCTGACTGTCTAGTCGATGATGGCTATTGTTTGAATGCTGTAGAAGTCTTTTGGACACCCGGTGAACCAAAGGAAGTATTGACAAAGGCTGATATGATTGTCGACTTTCCCGAACTAATCGACGTTTAAAATTTTCTTTACGAAAGGGCTGTCGGTATACTCTACTAGTAAAAGCCGCGAAACCCGCTAACGGGATTCGATTCACTGTCAACAAGATTGCAAGAATATGATCTGAAAAAGTGGTTTGAATCTATATTTTTCTAAGCTTGCAAACAAGGAAAGAGATTATGTGTAAATAGGAGGTGGCATCTTCTGCCTTTACGATGAAATGAACGCTTGGGTGCTAGGTCCCCTGGCAAAACTCATCGGGTTCCCCATGTCACCACCGGCGCCATCGTTGTCTTCAAGAGGCATGTAGTCAGCCAAAACACCTCGAACGTGATCGCGCATTTCTTCTCGAGTCTTGTGGTAATGCCAGTAAGCTGCACCACCAAAGCAAATAAGAATAAGGAAAATCGTTTTGGTAAAGGTACCATGGGAAACAGTACCCTGTGGAGTGGTGCTGCCACCGTAATGTCCAATGCACTTTCCACCGTTTGTGACACATTCAGCAGGATTCAGGCAGCCAGCGCATTGGCCACATATCTTTGGGGCGGTGCCAAATGAATATCCAGCGCAAATAGCATGAAAGATGCTACCAGCCGACAGCTGTCCTCGGATAGGAGCCGTATTGACAAAGGCTGTTGGCAAGACGACGACACCGCGTTCAGTTTGAACCTTGATCTCAGCCTCCAAGAGGTTGTTTTGATTATCTTTCTCCAAACCTCCGCTGTCGTCCATGCATTGCTTAATCCTATTCGCGTCGATTCCTGCGCGTTTGTAACAACCGGCCACGCAACCTGCATCTTTGAAGTCGTCAGGACCCGAACAGAAATTCAAGAATTCTTCCACATAGATCCACCAGGGTGTACCGATACCATCTGTTCCATAGTGCTTCCAGATACAGAGCCGGCGCAACGACTCCTTCACAACATCTGCGCCCGAGATACCCTTCTCCAAATCGTTATCGGGGTCGGTCGCACAGTATCTGCCATTGTTGGTACAGAGGTTGAAGCAAAAGTTCTCCCCCGATCGTCCTTGACAATGAGTTCGAATCCCATCATAAATATACATGTGCGGGGTGAAGTATGCGCTGTCGCCTAGCTCTTGCGCTATTGGTCTGAATTCCTCGAGGAACTTTTTGCTAACAACATCGGTCGGTACGGTCCAAAGGTCATATTCCACACGATTATCAGGGGTAGGAAGTGACCAGGCCATTTCGATTTGAACAGGGTGATCGTCCTTGAGCTGTTCCTTGACCTTGTCAGCATCGTGCTTAAACATGAGGAATGAAGGGATGGAGATGTCGCCCCCACTGCCGTCATCTGCCATGATGGGTTCCGACGTCTCGCACAAAGGCTGGTCAGCAGCGGCAACGCACGCCTTATCAGAACAAAGACAGGTATTGTCCGCAATAATAACAGCCGCAGCCCCGGAACGCTGGGCATTTCGGACCTGAAACCAAAACGCATGAGTGTGACCTAAAAGCGAGACTATGCCACGGAATGCTTTGTATTCAACCGGCAATACTCACCTTTCTGACAAAGGGACATTGTCCACGATCCACCATAAGAATGAATGGGGCTGGCCATGGTTGTGCCTTCCCATCCTTGTCGACACGACTTGGATATCCCGCTGTCGTATCGACATTGGGATCACACAAATCCGAATCGGCATAGTAAACGTTCTGAGTAATGGATCCGCCGTATGGTGGGACTCCAAACAAGGCCTCGCGATGATCATATCCTTCGTCCACGTATAGGCTCTTCGGGATCTAGAATGGCGAAACAAAGCAAGCGACAAAAAATCAGCAACGTTAGATATCATGATCAGCAGCAGCAACATCGATTGTGTCCATGTTCAAACAGTCGCCATATATCGTGAGCAAACGAAAGTCCTTCCACTGAGTACTGCGACTCCAAACAGTCGATTCTGGCTTGACGATGAAAAATGACTGTGGCTTTTTTCTTCACGACTGAAACCGCCGATAATCTCGTAACATTCTTGGAAGACGACGCGGTAGACGCGGATGATACTGTAGCTCTAGTTGGTGAATTAACTGGGATCGATGTTGACAGGGATTGCCCCATCGACGGGATCCCCATATCTTTCTTGATTCCAGTCGCGTAGAAAAGCTTCCCGGCCCAAAGAAATCACTCAGTTTCCCGTCCCCTTTCGTACACCGGAAACTTACATGAATCATCAACCGACTTGAGGAATTGTCCGGAGTTTCAGCATCGACCACATTGCTTTGGACTAACAACAGCAAAGATGCCAAAGCAGTACCACGCAGGTTGGTCATGATTCAGAGGAAGGGGTGTTTTCACAGTGTGTGAAAAAATATCCGCTGTCGTCCTTGTGAAAGCGCTATGACGACAGTGGGGGCAAAAGCGCTCAACGCGCAGCGACGGGAGAGATGTTCTGCGTCGGAAAAAAAAAGTTCGAACCCTGATCTGGTCGGGTCCGCACCCCGATGTTAGTTGACGGAAGAAAAACGCGTTTTGATCGTGAAGATGCCCAAGGAATCTCATGAGTCAAGCAAGTAATCGTGATAGGGGGTCATTTTGGAGTATTTATGAATATACTTTATTATGTCACGAAGATATCTATAGGTTCGCCGGCGCGACCCTACACGTTCCGACTTCGTAAAAAGGATGGATCAGAAGTCGGAAGCACACGCGGAGAGATCTTATTGACGTCATCGGATCGAAGTCGTTTTCCGTCTCTCTCATCCACACTTCCGTCTCCCATCCACACTTCCACTCCTCGCGTCCACACTTTGTCTATGCATATTCTCATCCACACTTGTCTATCCTACTTGAAGACTTGATATCATCACCCTAGATACGGACCCCTTCGATAAAAACTGTGTCGCAATCCACATATGGTAGACTGTAAAATCTTTAGTGAACAACGCCAGAAGTGCCATGCAGTGTATGGCAAGGGTGGTGAAGAATGTCTTCATCAGGAATTGTCAGAAAAAAGATGTCTATCATTGTATTACTGCAAACGACAGGCTATCGAATATTATGGTGACTTCCCCATGACGAATGATACGTATCGGTATCGGGATGGGAATATGGATACTACCGAGGGGGGCCGTCATCATGACGTCAATCCTTTGACGAATAAGGGATTGTGTGCATCATGGGCCGAATCCTTTGCCTACAGCAGTGAGAAGGAATTGGAGTATGGGGACGATGTAGTCAGGCATCACCTACAAGCTCGAGATATTGTTTCTAGAGATCGTACATTGAAACAAGATTGTCGACAGATCGCCTTTGCCTTGGCACAGTGTCTACGAGAAAAAAAGATCTTTTGAAGAAAAAAAAAAAGAAACAAGAAAAACCACTCCCCCTGTGAAGACTCCACCCCGTTTTCCTGGAATTGTGGTCTCCTACTAGCTCTGTCTCGAACTCTCTCTCTCGAAGAACTTCGTTGCTTTGGACCAGCAACAGCAAAGTTACCAAGGCAGTACTGCGCAGGTTGGTCATCGATGCACGGTGAATGCAAAAAAAAATATAAGAAAAAGACACTACCACATACCCGCCTCAATCTCCACACTGATTTTTCCGTAGAGTTTCTACTGGCGCAGTGTCAATCTGAAAAGTATGTACGGACATGACCGTGATGACTATATGAAAGTCTCCCCCTCTGGGATTCCCTTTTGCCAAGGGGATAGAGCAAAATGACGGGGTGGTCACTACCGACAGTTGGGAAAAAGGGGTACGGTAAAGAGATCTTTAGCACTGAAATGTATCTCGGCCTGTCATGGGTCGTGCGAACGTCACCCGTCCGACATTTGACCGCAAATACACTACTACCGTAGTCGTCTGCTGACAAGCAGAGGAACACAACCGTCGCTTTCCCAGAAAACCAGAGGAATAGGACAACCAAAGGGACAAGGAGATCAATGTGGCGGTGTATGAGCCGTTTCACGGTGGGACAGTATTCTTGTTGACTGTGATTCTTTGGCGACCATAGAACTCGTCCTTTGTCGGAAAAAAAGGTCGAAATGCTCAATTGGTTGACCACACAGAATCTCACCTGTCCCAATTCTGCCTTCCATCCAAGAAGGTTCTTCTCGACCGTGAAATGGAACACTGCAGGATTCACCAATGAATCGGAGATGTTCGGGAGAGGCTCTCCAAACGTTCTTGCAAAAACAGTCCCCTCGATTAAGTGGTTTATGTACTTCTCTACTATTGCACTAAGATTAGGTATTGTACACAGTAGTCCTACGACAGTTCAAAGGTTTGTTCACCATCCTCAGCATCATCCTCATCAAAGCCGACTGTCGAAACCTTTTGATTCTTGTCCAAGGGCATATACTCTGCCATAATACCTCGGACCTGTGCTCGCATCTGTCGTTGTGATCTCTGCCATTGAATGATGCCGAAAATAGAAAAACATAGGACGACGCCCGCCAGGGATCCGACAAAGACAGGCATCGTAACGCCACTTGGGATATTCCCCTCGACCTTACAGTACCCATCCTCATGACATTGAGTCACATCGGTACACTTCCCACACTGTTTGCAAAGTTTAGGTTCCGATCCAGATCGGAAATCGGAACAAATCGCCTCAAAGACCTCACTCGACGTCATAGCGCCTCGCAGGGGGGATTGATTGACCAAAAAGGAGGGCAAAATCAATATCCCCTCCCGGACACGATTTTCCAGTTCCTTTTCCAACATTGTATTTTCGAAATCGTCCGTTAGACCTCCTCCCTTCTCCATACACGCTGAAACCTTAGCGAAGTCAACCTTCGCGTGTTGCATGGCATCCTTGATACAAGCTTCGTTATCGAAGAATTTTCCATTGTCTTCGGGCTTGTCACAGCGAGTCTCAAACTCTTGAACATAGTCCCACCAGGGAAGACCTACACCGTCAGCCCCGTAAATGCTCCAAATACACATTTGTCGAAGCGATTCGCCGACTACCATAGCACCCGAGATACCAGAGTCTAAATCTTCATCTGGATCTGTCGCACAATATCGTCCCTCGTTGGTGCAGAGATTGTAGCAGACATTCTTTCCGTTGTTGTCCTGACATCCACTTTCGATACCATCAAAGATGTAAAAGTGAGGCGTGAACTTGGCATGATCCTTCATGGCAACGGCGATTTGACGGAAATCCTTCTTGAGTGGTGCACTGATATCGTCCTTGGGAGTCGTCCATAGTTCGTAATCGACGTGTGCACCGGGAGCAGGCAACTTCCAAGACATTTCTGCTTGAACGACCTGATTTTTCTTTAGAATCTCCTTCACCGGATCAGCATCTTGCTTAAAGACTAAGAAGCTTGGGACCGTAACGTCAGCTCCGTTTCCATCGTCTGCCATTACAGGTTCGTTGGTTTCACACACGTCACTCGAGTGCGCTGGCTTACAGGCAGTACCCGCGCTACACAAACAGGTGTTATCCGCAATTAGAACACCCATAGCACCCGCCTTTTGAGCATTTCGTGCCTTATCGACAAACGTACAGTCCCCACGATCGATCATAAGGATAAAGGGAGGCTTCCACGCTTCCATTTGACCGTCGGAATCCTTGTCTCGCCGCGGATATCCACTTCTCGTGTAATCTTTATTCGGATCACACATTGTCGAGTCCGCATAATAGACCTTTTGCTGAAAAGAACCTCCATAGGGTGGTAATCCAAAAAGTGCCTCACGATGGTCATAGCCTTCACCCGGCTTACGCAAGTCTCTGGGAAGCTAAGACGTCAAAGAAAAACCGGCAATCAGCAAAAGAGTCAGAACCATCGAGATGCTTAGGGGACTACGAGATGTGTGTGGCTCCTTCATAGACTTCAGAATCGAACAAGCGACGAGAATTACATAAACGACGATCTCTAACCAAGACTCTAGGATGGTCATTGTGTTCTCCAATCGGATGAGTCATCGCGCGTAGCCAATCGTACTGTTTCCACAGAAGGGTCTTTTTGCGCCTTCTCGCCGATATCCTCTCTGAGCACTTGTGAAAAGAACGTACCGAAAACTGAAGCTTACTTGTCACACCTTGAGCGGATGCTTCATGGTAAGTGATCAGACCTAGCAGCAAAGATGTTGCACCTGTAGAGATCTTCATGATGTTCGTTACTTCTGGAATCCCCCCAAACAAAAAATTGAGAAGGAAATACAGAAACAGAAAGGCAAAGATGAGAATCCTTCTTCCGCGTCCCCCGTCCGACCGTGGGAGGGACATCGGTAGAAGGTCCCGGACATGCCTTCACATGCAACAATGCGTTGGAGAGAGAGCGCGCGATGTTTTTTGTCGTGACCTTCTTCGACAGACAGTCAGACGTGCCAAAAAAGACTTGTGTGTATGTATATAACTATGATTTAAATTTAGTATATGATGCTTATCTATCAGTACGCTATACTTACGTACCAGGAACAAACGCAAGGCAGCGGCGACAACGTTGACTTGTGTGTGAAATACAACGATGATGATGACGACGATGGTGAACGGCTTTCCCCCGGTCGCAGCAACCTTGTTGGCTTGTGAATTGCTGGTTGGGTCCTGTTCTGTTGTTGTTGTTGTTGTTGTTGGTCCTACTACTTCTTCAATAGCCCCCCCCCCCCCCCCCC
>Ga0194115_10007017_pt1 | contig 11279 bp, 9 predicted proteins | sample TA2MahsurfametaG_3_FD_148656 | JGI IMG/M metagenome (GOLD analysis project Ga0194115, IMG submission 148656) | Freshwater microbial communities from Lake Tanganyika, Tanzania - TA2015002 Mahale S4 surface | ecosystem: Environmental > Aquatic > Freshwater > Lake | place: Tanzania: Lake Tanganyika... | reverse complement strand
TCCGTAGGCCTTTTTTCCCATTCGGAAACCCGCACAGGCACACTTCTGGGTGCCCAAAAGATGCACCGCCCCCTTGGGCAACGGGAAATGATCTCCATGCCACATCAGTGCATGAAAATTCTCCGGAAGGCGCCGAAGAACCGGGTCCTTGCAGGCGTCGGGCATCTTGTGGACCGGAAACCACCCAATCTCCTTCTCCCCTGGCTTCACCTCAGCCCCCGCGGCGGCGGCCAGCAATTGCGCACCCAGGCAGATCCCCAAGACCGGCTTCTCCATCTTCACGGCTTTTTCCAGTAGCTCGATCTCCTCCTTGAGGTGGACCAGCTTCCCCTGGTCGTACACCCCCATCGTCCCCCCCATGACCACCAGTCCCGCAAAGGGGGCGGGATCCGACGGCACTTTCTCCTTTTGATCGATTCGGACGATCCGGACGGTGTGCCCTGCGGAGCGGATCTCGTCGGCAATTGTTCCGGGCCCCTCCATGGGCTCATGCTGCAGCACCAGAAACTCGGCCATCAAAAAACAATCCGCAAACCGGCGGAATTCCGCAACCTTCTTGTGAGAACTTCTTCCCCGTCCGGATCAGCCTTTGGCTTCCGGCGCATTCTGCAGAAACCAGGCGTAGGTGGAGGCGATACCCTGCTCAACCGGAATAGTCGCCCGCCACCCCAACTTCCGGATCCGGGCCACGTCGAGAAGCTTGCGGGGCGTGCCATCGGGCTTGCCGGAATCCCAACGGATCTCGCCCGCAAAGCCCACGGCCTGCTTCACCTTTTCCGCCAAATCCCGGATCGTTAGGTCCTCCCCCACCCCGACATTCACGATCTCCCTGCCGTCGTACTTCTCCAGCAACACCAGCAGTCCGGCGGCCAGATCATCCACATGCAGCCATTCCCGCCGCGGGGAACCCGTCCCCCACAGCACGACTTCCTTTTCCCCCCGTTGCTTCGCCCGGTGAAACTTGGTGATCATCCCAGGCAGGGCGTGGGAGGTCTCCGGATCAAAATTATCGCCCGGCCCGTACAGGTTGGTGGGCATGGCAGAGATGGCGCTTTTGCCGTACTCGTCCCGGTACGCCTGGGCCAGGCGAACGCCGGTGATTTTTGCCAAGGCGTAGGCGTCGTTGGTGGGCTCCAAAGGGCCGGTCAGCAGGGAATCCTCCGGGATCGGCTGGGGCGCGTGCTTGGGATAGATGCAAGAGCTGCCCAGAAAGAGAAACTTTTTGCAGCCGTGCCGGAACGCCGATTCCATCACGTTGTTCTGGATCCGCAGATTATCCAAAAGGAACTCCACCGGTTTTCGGGAATTTTCCAGGATACCGCCCACCCGTGCGGCCGCATCCACCACCTGTTCGGGTTTCTCCTTGGCGAACCAACGGTCGACCGCCACCGAGTCGGTTAGGTCCAGTTGTTGCCGGGTCTGGGTCAGCACCATGGTGCCCTTCTTTTTTTCCAAAGCCCGAACCACGGCCGAGCCCACCATCCCGCGGTGCCCGGCGACAAAAATCTTCATTTCTACTCCCGGATGCGCTGGCCGGCCCGCTCCTCGGCGAGGAGCTGAATGTCCGCATCCACCATGATCTCGGCCAACTGCTTGAACTTCACCTTCGGCTCCCACCCAAGCTTCTTCTTGGCCTTGCTGGCGTCCCCGATGAGCAGATCCACCTCCGCCGGGCGCAGATACCGCTTGTCGAACGCCACGTGCTTTTTGGAATCGAGCCCGGCTCGGGCAAAGGCCACCTCCAGAAACTCCTGCACCGTGTGGGTCTCTCCGGTCGCCACGACATAGTCGTCTGGCTTGTCCTGCTGCAACATCCGCCACATGGCCTCGACATACTCCGGGGCGTATCCCCAATCCCGCTTCGCATCCAGATTTCCGAGATAAACCTTATCCTGCAGGCCCGCTTTGATCCGGGCCACCGCCCGGGTGATCTTACGGGTCACGAAGGTCTCTCCCCGTCTCGGGCTTTCGTGGTTGAATAGAATTCCGCTCGAGGCGTGCAGGCCGTAGCTCTCGCGATAGTTCACAGTGATCCAGTGGGAGTAAACCTTGGCGGCGGCATAGGGGCTCCGCGGGTAGAACGGAGTGGTCTCATTTTGGGGCACCGCTTGGACTAAACCATACATCTCCGAACTGGAGGCCTGATAAAACCGCGCCTTCGGAGCCACCTGCCGCATGGCGTCCAAAAGCCGAACCGTGCCGATGGCGGTCACATCCCCGGTAAACTCCGGGATATCAAAGCTGACCCGCACATGGCTTTGCGCGGCCAGATTGTAAATTTCTTCGGGCTGGGTCTCCCCCAGGATCTTGATCAAGGAGCTGGGATCACTGAGGTCGCCGTAATGCAGGAAAAGGCGGGCTCCTTTGTCATGGCGATCCTTGTAAATCGGATCGATCCGTTCGGTGTTGAAGCTGGAGGAGCGCCGGATGACCCCGTGAACCTCGTATCCTTTCCCGAGCAGCAACTCCGCTAGGTAGGAGCCGTCTTGTCCGGTGATCCCGGTGATGAGAGCGCATTTCGCCATGGTTCAGGCCTTTTCGATTAGCGGCTGAGCCCGGCTGTCGAGCTTCTTGGCCAGGCGGATATCCAGCTCGCTCACCCCACCCACATCATGGGTGGTCAGCTCGATTTTCACCGAGGAGTAGGAATGATTCAGATCCGGGTGATGATTCATCTTTTCGGCCTCCAGATTCACCCCGGCCACAAACATGGCTGCCGCCACAAAGTCGGGAAACTTGTATTCCCGCACAATCTTGCCCCCGGCCTGTTTCCAGCCGTCCAAGGTGGAAAGAACCACCTCGATCTGGTGACCCGTTAGCTTTGTCGCCATCCGAATAAAATATCGGAACCTTTCCCCCACCCAAGCTTGGAATTTTCCCCTACCGAACCCACCCTTCTCCGATGCCGGAACTTGCCGAGGTTCTCTATTTCAGCCGCCGCTGGGCCCCGGCATTGGATCAAAAGGTTTTGCGTGTCCACCTGCACGACCGGAAACGGGTTTTGCGGGGCGTCCGCACCGGCCCAATGCGCTCCACCCTGCGGGGACAGCCCTTGCGGGCCATCCAAACCCATGGGAAACAGATGCTCTTTCGCTTTGGCACCGACCGCTGGCTGGGCGTCCACCTTGGCATGACCGGCAAACTCTCGGCCGAGCCACCCGACCATTTGCCCGGCAAACATGATCATCTCGTCCTCTATACCCGAACCCGCGCCTTGGTGTTTCAGGATCCGCGTCTCTTTGGACGAGTTCGCTTTGCATGTTCCCGTCAGGCTCCCGGGTGGTGGTCTTCCCTTCCGACCCCGGTGCTCAGCCGGAAGTTTTCCGTGCCGAGGCTTTCAGAGGTCCTAAAAAAACGCGGCTGCACCCCCTTGAAGCCTTTGTTACTGCTACAGGAGTTCTTTCCCGGAATCGGCAACTGGATGGCCGACGAAATCCTTTGGCAGGCCCGTCTCCACCCCCGCACCCGGGCCGGCACTCTGGACCAGTCAGCGATCGCCGGACTCCACACCAAAATTCAAAAGATATCGAAAGAGGCTATCCGGATGATCGGACGGGACTGGTCGGATCCACCCCGGACCTGGCTTTTCCTGCATCGTTGGAAGGACGGAGGAAGGTGCCCGCGCTGCCGGGAACCTTTGCAAAGGCAACCGGTGGGCGGAAGAACCACCTGCTGGTGCCCCGCCTGCCAGAAGGCGGCACTTCCTCGCCGTCGAAGTCGGTCGTAATTTAGTATTATGTTTCGGTCCGGACCGCCCCGGCGCATCCAACCTTCCTTGCAAAAAAGTGAGGAACCTCCTCCCCTGCCGAAAAAACCGGCCTTTTCTCTTCCCGCTTGGCTCCCCACCGCCGGGCTGGTTGGCGTCGCCGCCCTTTTGGGGCTGAGCCTTTTGTTCGGCCTCTATCTTCTCCTGCGCGGCCCCACTTACTCCAAAAACGATGACGAGCTGCGCACTCCGCAAGTTCTTCAGGCCGATTATGCCCGCTGGAGCTCGTCGCTCCGCCAAATCACCCAGGTGGCCATGGACTCCAGTGCTCCAGCCATTCCGATCCTCTCGTCCCCCGTCCCTGCCGATCCCTCCACCTTGGGTTGGTGGAACCGCTGGCGAAACCTGCCTCCCGAAGGTCTCGCCCGCTCCGTTCTCGCCCGGCGCCTACCACCTCAGATTGAGCTCATCGGCCTGAAGCCACTGCGCATGCTCCAAAACGAAGACGGCGTCGCGGTGGATTATGAAATCCGGCTGAAAGCGAAGGAGGATATTCTACTCGCTCCCGTGGTTCCGGTGGCGATTCCTCCGGGGATTTCGGCCACCCACCAGCGCCTGTTGCCTCGGATCGTCTACGCCTATGACCTACCTCCGGGAAAAGTGTTTGATCTGGCCCAAGCCCGGACGGTGATCCCGGCTGGAACCACGCTGGAAGGAGGCTGGACCCTGCGCCAAGCCGTCCTCTCCTCGGGCACTTGGATGGCCCTGAGCGCCGATCTTCTCCCCATGACCCGCATCCCGGCGCTGGAGACCATCTTCGCCCGTGAGGCCACCACCCCGCCCCCGGCCCTGCTCCGTTCGCGGGGCGAACTGGAAAATGGTGAGGCTAAACGCCGGGCTGCGGCCCAATCGCTCGACGATCGTTTGGCGGCGATCCGTGCCGACGTGAAACAGTATCGACAAAATCTCATGGCCGGGGTTCCCGCCGCCATGAGGAACAAGGGTTTCGGCTCCGGGAGCGGTGTGCCCACCGCCGCCGGCGTGGGAGCACTGGGAGGAGCCGCCACGGGCGCCGGCATCGGAGCCATGGCCGGAGGAGGAGATGGGGCTGCCATCGGCGCAGGTGCCGGAGCCTTTGCCGGAATGCTGATTGGAGCTTTGGTCGCCCATCACGAACACGAGAAAAAGGTAGAACAGGAAAAGGCGGCACGGCGACAGGCCGTGGCGGCCGTGGAAAGGGAAGTCTCCGAATATGAGCGTCGCCTGATGCGGGAGCTGGAAAACGAACTGAATCAGGAAGCGACCCGACAGGAATCCACGTTGGCGCGCCCCACCCCGACACCATAGAAAGAGATCGTGGCCCGAACTGCCAAAAAAGACGCCGTTCTCCGCCGCGTCATCCTCGCCTCCATCTGTGCCGGCACCGCCATTCTCATCGGACTTCTTTCCCTCATCCAGTTCAAGCCCCTGCTCGAGGCCGAGTATTACACCCGGGATCTGCGCGTGCGTTTTGGTCAAACCGCCCCGATCCCCCCGGAGATCGTTTTTCTCTCCATCGACAAGCAGTCCTACAACGACGTGCTCATGGAGGAGGAGATCGCCGCCCACCCTGCCCTCGCGGAAATGTCCACCGGTTCCTGGCCGTGGAGGCGCTCCGTTTGGGGCCATGTCATCCGCCGGGTGGCCGAGGCCGGAGCCAAAGTCGTCGCCCTCGACCTGATGTTCCCCACCCCCAAGGAGGGAGATGAGGAGTTGCTCCTCGCCTTGGACGAATTCGGGGACCGAGCCGTGGTGGGGGGAACTTTCGAGGAGGTCAGCAACCTCGGCCGAACCTCCGTCCAGTTGGCCCTGCCCGCCCCCCTCGCCGCCCGAGGGGTCGCTGAAATCGCCTCCGACAACCCCAAAGGCCTCGTCGGCTACGTAAATCTTTGGCCCGATGCTGACGGCATCATTCGCAGCGCCCACTACCGCCGCACATTTCAGGATACCTCGGCCATCTCCCTTTCCGGCCGGATGCTAGAAAAGGCCGGCCTCGGCGCCCGCATTCCCGAGGGCGCCACCGGCCTGATCCGCTATGCCGGACCACCCAACTTCAACTACAAGGCGATTCCCATCTACCAGCTCTTTGTTCCGTCCACCTGGGAAAAGGTGTTCCAAAACGGTGAAATGCTGCGCGACAAACTCGTCATGGTCGGCCCCTACGGCAACTGGTCCAAGGATGTCCTGAAAACTCCCTACCCCAATCCGATGCCTGGACCCGAGGTGCATTTGGCTGCCTTGGGTGCGGCCTTAACCGGAAGCTTCCTCCAGCTTCCGCCTCCTTGGGCCTCTCCGGCCTTGTTGGGCATTGCTGCGCTTCTGGCCCTGGCTCTTATCTTGGCCACCAGCCAGCCCGTCCTCCGCCTGATCCTTCTCCTGCTTGCCGCTCTCGGTTACGCCGTTCTTTCCTTTTTTGTCCAGGACCGACTGGACCTCATCCTCCCGGTGGTCAATCCCGCCCTCACCCTTCTCCTGGGCGGCATCGGTTGCCTGAGCTACGAGTTCCTCCTCGAACAGCGCGAGAAGCGCCGCGTCCGCGGCATGTTCTCCACCATGGTTAGCCCGGAAGTGCTCTCTTACATGCAGGCTGATCCCGACCGCTTCCGCCTCACCGGGGAAAAGAAAACGGCCACGATCTTTTTCTCCGACCTGGCCGGGTTCACCACCATCTCCGAATCCGTCACCGCCGAGGATCTGGCCAAAATCCTCAATCGCTATCTCACTCCCATGAGCAACCTCGTCACAAAATACGGGGGGTACATCGATAAGTACGCCGGTGACGCCATCATGGCTGACTTCGGCGTGCCCGTCTGGACGGATGCCGACTCCACCTCCCACGCCTGGAAAGCCTGCTGGTCGGCTCTCGAGCAACAGGAGCGACTGCAGACGCTGAAGCAGGAGCTGAAGGCGGAGTACGGCTGCGACATCGACGCCCGCATGGGCATCAACACCGGCGACGTGGCTGCCGGCAACATGGGCTCGGAACAAAAATTCCAATACACCGTCATGGGGGATGCCGTGAATCAGGCGGCCCGGTTTGAGCCCGCCAACAAACCCTTCGACACCCACATCATGATCGGAGGCAGGACCTATGAAATGGCCAAGGACAAGATCGAGGCCCGTTTCCTCGCCAACATGATTGTGAAGGGCAAGACCGAGCCGGTTCCCTGCTACGAGCTTCTCGCCAAAAAGGGAGAGCTTCCCGAAACCAAGGCCGCCGTGGTGCGTCTTTTTGAGGAGGCCTGGAAGCTCCACGCCCAAAGGAAATTCTCCGAGGCCATCGCCAAGTTCGACGAGGCCCTCGCCCTCGATTCGCACGACGGGCCCTCCAAGGCCTACCGGAAAATCTGCGAAGGCTTTCTCAAAACCCCGCCCCCTGATGGATGGGCCGGGGAGTACATCCAGACTTCGAAGTAAATCCTGCCGTTCTCGGCACCCCACCCTTCATGCGTATTCGTGTTACAATTGTAACATGAATACGCATCCGGTTAGGACGGATTTTCTACCGACAGCACCAGTGTGATTTCGATACATTGATGCCGTGAGTTCCAGCATCACCCACATCTTTTTTGATCTGGGAAATATTCTCGTCGGCCTGCATGCCGGAGAGAAGCTCCGCGCGTTGGCCAAGCAATCGGGACAGGATTTGACCTCCTTTTGTGAAAAAATCTGGTCGCACGAGCGGGCCCATGACTACGAGCGGGGCCGCCATTCTTGCGACGAATATTTTTCCCTGCTGGCCGAGGAACTGGATCTCGCCCACGCCCAGCCGGAATTGCGGGAAGCCTTTTGCGATATTTTTCACCCTCTCCCGGAGCGGGTGACGGTCGCGCGCCAACTGGCTGCTCGTTATCCGCTCGGCTTGATCTCCAACACCTGCGCCTCCCATATCCGCCATCTGGAATCCACCTATGACTTTTTCCCCTTATTTTCGCCCCGCATCTACTCTCATGAAGTGGGCACGCGCAAACCCCACCCCGATATCTATGCCAAGGCCCTGGCGGTGGCGGGGACCAAAGCGGAAAACTCCCTCTTTATCGACGACTTGGCCGAAAATCTGGAGACCCCTTCCCGGCTCGGCTGGAAAACTATCCATCTTCCCCCAAAATCCGATCTTGCCGCCGCCTTGGCCAGGGCGGGGGTATCCCTGCCCTAGGCCTTTTTGACAGTAATGGACGGTGGGCCCCCGGCGCTGCCGTTGGCGGTCGTAGTGGAAACTGGAGAAACGGCATCCGCCTCCCCCGCGCGAACGGTCACTTCCGGAGCGGCTCCATTGGTTTCCTTGGCGTCCGGCACCCGTTTCCGACTGACCGTCTTGCTATAGTAATATTCCGTATATTTGTAATACCCGTATTCGGGCTGCTTGGGATCCACCCCGTTGAAGATGACTCCCAGTACCTTGGCGTTGCGGGAGTAGAGAGCCTCCAGAGAGTTGCGCATCAAACGGCAGGAGGTGCGCCCGGCCCTGTAGATAACCAGGGTGCCGTCCACTTTCGGGGCCAAACTGGGCGTATCGTCCACCGCTAGCACCGGGGCCGTGTCGAAGATCACTACCTCGAATTCCTTCCGTAATTCATCCATCATATTTTCACAAGCCGCACTGAAAATCAGCTCCCCGGGGTGGCCCGTTGGCTCCCCGGCCGCCAGAAAAAAGAGGTTTTTATAACGGGTGGGCTGGATCACCTTGCGCCACTCCACCTGGCCGCCGAGCACTTCCGCCAGGCCCGGCTCCCCATCCAGACCGAAAAGGCGATGCAAACCTCCCCGCCTCATATCCCCGTCGATCAGGAGAATCTTGTTGGTGGTGGCAAACGAAAGAGTCAGGGCGAGGTTGGCGGTGATCGTGGATTTGCCGTCCCCCGGGGTCGGACTGGTGACGAGAATGATGCGGTTTTTTTTCTGCCCGTCCGTCCCCACAAATCGAAGACTGGAACGGACGTTCCGGTAACTTTCCGCAAAGACATGCCGGGTATCCTGGGGGTTGAGGAGGGGCAACCTCCCATCGGCGTCCGGCACCTCCTCGGGGACCTGCCCATAAATCGGTTCGGTGAAATGCTCGGTCAGCTCCACCACCGTGGAAACACGGTCGTTGAACCGGTCCAACAGGAACAGCAGGCCCCCGGAAAGAATCAGGCCCACCCCCAGCCCCAGCAAAAGGGAGCGGGCGAAACCCGGCTTGATGGAGATCGCCGGAGTAGCCTGCTCCAAAATGTTGACATCAAACTGGCTGACGTCCTGACTAACGTTCACATTCTGAACCGTACCCAAGAGCGAGTCGTACAACTGCTTTTGCCGCTCCCGTTCGGTTTTGAATTTTTCAAACTCCGCCATTTTTCGGCCCACCTCCAGCGCTTTGCCCTCTGACTCGGAAACGATTTTTTCCAAATTCGAAATCTGCAGCTGGATGGCCTGTCGCTTCTCCTGCACGGATTCCTGGCTCTGCTGGCGCACGATCTCCAGTTTCCGCTCGCTCCGGGTAATCTCGTCTTTCAGAGCCAAGATTTTGGGGTGCTTGGGGCGAAGATATTTTGACATTTGCTCAAGCCGCGCTTTGGCCCGCTGCAGTTGTCGCTTGGTTTGAATGTATTCGGATTGGGGCCCCTCAAAGAGAGCGGCGGTTCCGGATCCCTCCCGGGAGGGCGCGCTTTCCGAAGCCTTGGCCTCCCTCTCCAGGGTCTGATCGATGTTCATCAGGTCGAGGAGCTGCGCTTCCTTACGGAGTTCGGCGAGCTGCTTGTTCAGATCGACCAGATACGATCCGACATAGTTGCCCTGCTCCTGCAGGAATACGATGTTGTTCTCCTGCTTAAACTCGAAGATTTTCTGGTCCAAATCGGCAATGGCTTTTTCCAATTCCGTCAACTGCTTCGCCACTGCATCCACGGTCCGCTGAGAGGTTTCGCCCCGCATCTCGCGTTTAAACTCCAAAAATTCGCTCATGCAGGCGTCGGCAAAGAGCTGGGAATACTTGGGGTCGGCACTGGTGACCCGGAGAATAAAAATGGATGCTTTGGGTTCCTGCTGCACGGCCAGATCGGCGCTGAACCCCTTCAGCTCCGGATGGGCGGCCTCCACGGCCCGGGCCGCCCGCCGCTTGATCTCCTCGCTCTGCATCAAGGAAACCTGGGTGCCAAAGTAGTTCGTCAGCTCCTCCGAGTAGACGGCGTTTTCCTTGGTCAGAATCCGTGGTGCCACCATCATTCGGCCGGCACTGACATAGAGCGGCTCGCTCAGGAAATACCGGACGCCTTGCACCAGCAGGGAAGCGGAGAGAATCATCAGGGGCAACCACCAGTACTTCCGCATGAGCAGTTTGTATCGGTACAGCCGCGCCCGCAGCGCCGCCGGTGAAAGCGGTCCGCCGATGCCCAATTCTTGTCCGAGTTCAGCCATGGATCGAACCTAGAAGTTGAAGAGCCTCTTGGGCACGAAGATGTGGTCTCCGTCCTGCAGGACGGGGTTCATCTCCTCCTCACCGGTTTCCAGGATCTTGACCATGTCGATCTCCATCGGCTCCCCCTTTTCGCCTTTGCGAAACAGTTTCACGCGCCGCTTGTCGGCAAAGTCGCCAAATTTCGCCTGCACGATGACATCCTTCACGGTCAGTTCCCGGTCCAGCGGAATCGGGTAGTTGCCGACTTGGGCGACATTACCCGCGATGCTGACCTGCCCCCGGCTCGTCACCGCAGGAACCAGGATCTGGTCTTCCGGCTCCAGCACGCGGTCGGAGGCGGTGATCCCGCGACGAATCTCGTCCAGATTGATGATGATCGGTTCCGGCGGGGCTGCCCCCTCCGGCACTTTGCGAATCAGTTTGATCTGGTCGATGGCGGCACGATCGTCCATCACCCCCACCGCGGAAAGAGCCTTGCTGGCGGTCATGTTTTCGTTGACCGGAATATCAAAAGGCCCGGGTTTGCTGACCGCCCCGCTGATGTACACCTTCCCTCGCGAAATTCCCGAAGTGGCCAACGAGATCAAAACCGTGGCCTGATAATAATAGCCATCCGGCCGTTCGAGGATTTTTTTAATCTCCTCCGCTAGAAGTTTGTGGGTTTTCCCCTTGGCCATCACGCGTCCGAAGTAGGGATGCTCCACCTCGCCGCTGTCGGAGACCTGCAACCGGTTTTGGGCCAGTGAGTTGATGGCGTTGGGATCTCCTTTGGGATCAGGCTCGTCATCCAAATCCTCCAGCACGCGGAATTCGAGGAGATTGCCGACCGCAATAGGCTTTTTGTCGTCCAAGGCATCCATCGGATTGTTTTTGGCCGGATCAACGGCGGGACGACTTTCCGGCACGGGCGCCGACGCGGCCGGCTCGCTGCCCCGCAGGGTCAGGCGGGCCTGAGACCATGCGAGCGGGACGACTCCCCCTACCCATCCGAGCAGCACGCAACCCAAAATCAGCCCACGGCAAGGCCGGCTCACGTTAAAAATCATAGTTAAAGCCCGCCGACGCGTTCCACTGATTGTAGCTGTTGTTGGGCAGATCGGAATTCTTGATGATGTAGTTAAAATTCACACCACTGCCGAG